>ERZ773065.1146-NODE-1146-length-13659-cov-5.050647_pt1 | contig 13659 bp, 22 predicted proteins | sample MGYA00580623_ERZ773065 | MGnify/ENA primary metagenome ERZ773065 (study PRJEB29015, sample SAMEA2738017) | human oral metagenome | biome: human oral; feature: human-associated habitat; material: dental | place: China | collected 2047 ...
CATGCATTAATAACTAGATGATATTCATCATCTTTTAACTTATCTCCTCTTTTAACTCTTTTGTTTATTTTTTCAAAATTCTTATTATATATATCCCAATATTCTGACATATTCTCCTCCATTTTATCATTTATTACATTTCATATATTTACTTAGTTATAGGAAATATCATATTATCCCTATTTTCATCTACTTTAAACTCTTTCTTTTCTATTATCTTGTTAGTTTTAACATCATATATATACATATATGTTTTATGATTTTCCCATATATTCATATATAACTTATCATCTTTAAAATATGTACTTCTAATATTTCCAGTTATTTTTTCACTAAATACTTCTTTGTTTTCTTTTAAGTCTATCACTTTAAACTTATCTTCTTTATCATCATATATATACATATTTTTATCTTCTACTCGTATAAGGCTTCCCATAACTTTTTTACCATCTACTAATATATCTTCAACAGTATTATTATATATATTTAACTTACTTATATAACTATCATACAGTTCTTCATCTTTTTTATTAGGCTTATTCATTTCTTCATCACTTAATCTTCTTTTTAATGTTACAACATATATATTATTTTCATTATCTTTACTCATATTATATGTTTCAATATGTTCATCATACTTATTTACTTTTTTAATTTCACCTGTATTTTTATCTAGAATTATCATATCTGATTTTTTAAATTTATCTGCTGTTAATATTATTTCATCTTTTATTATACACATATTTGTAATATCATATGGTATTTCTGTAAGTTTTTTTCCTTCTTCTTTTCCTGTCATATCTTTTACATATATAACTGTTTTATCTGCTAAACTATGTGTCATATATATTTTATCATTATCTATACAGATTCTATCTACATATATTCCTCTATTATCTTTTGAAAGTCCCTCTTTTTTTATTATCTCAAAATCTTTAAGACTACCATCTTTTCCTATCTTTAAAATATTATTATCCCTATTGTTTATATACATATCTCCATTATGTTCAATATACCTATAACCTCTATACAAGTCTTTACTCACAACTTTTGTAACTTTACCATCTTTATCTAAATAGTTTATCTTTCCATTTGAATTAAAAGGCAAACTGCTTATAGAAATATATTTAGCCTCATTATGATTATTTAATAATAATGTTTCTACTTTGTCTCTAAAATTCCATAATAATGATAATACAATAATTATTACTCCAATTATACAAATGTCTCTCACTCTTATATATACATATCTTTTATCTTCATTTTTCATAATATGCTCCTTTTTAATAATTATTATTTTTCTTAAATATATTTTCTATCGTCTATAATATTATAATGTAATTCTCTCTTACCTATTACATTTTTAACTATATTAGGTACAAGTTTAAACTCTTCTTTTAATACTTCTTCTTTTGTCTTCCATACAAAAGTTACATGTGGTTTTTCAAGCTCTGTAAATGATTCTTTATTAGTAATATCATAACTATCATCTAATACAATATTATATATATATGAAAGTTCATGTACATTTTTTACCTTTTCATTATCCAAATAATCAAAAAAGTTTTCTGCTATTTGAACAAGTTTTAAATTATCTCCATCTACCTTAATTCCTAATTCTTCTTCTATCTCTCTTATTATTGCATCTTTTGTATTTTCCATTAGATGCACTCTTCCGACCTGGAAGTCTAAAATTTTCGTCCTCTCTTTCTTCTTGAACTAATACTTTTTCATTGTATTCAACAATTACTGCAACCCTAAAATTAAATTTACCTTCTTCAAATTTAACTGTTATATCACTCATTTTAAACCTCCTTAAAATTATATATTTTCAACTATAATATATAATCTTAAAATAGTTTTTGCAACATATTGTATATATAGCAAATAGAGATGTAATAATACATCTCTATCTACCCTGTTAATTTATATCTTAGGTAAACAATAAGCCGGGTTCTGTCATGCATGGTCATTTATCTCGAACTAGTATTACTACTAGCCTCTAGCCGCACAGTACAAGGGACATTTAAAGAGCATAAATCCCTCGAATTACAAGGCGTTGCTCCAGATAGGGTTTACACAAGAAATATATCACTATATCTCTTAGTGAGCTCTTACCTCACTTTTTCACCATTGCTATATAATAGCTGTTTTTTTCTGTTGCACTTTCCCTAAGATTACTCTCGCTGGATGTTATCCAGTATCATTGCTCTTATGGAGCCCGGACTTTCCTCATATATCAGCTTTCACTATATATACGCTATACCATATAGTTTACCTATAATTATATTAGCATATTTTAACATTAATTCCAATCTTTTAGTATATTTTTATCTATACACATATTACCATATCCTATTCCTATTTTTCTATCTTTTTTCTTTTCTCCGATGGCAATCTGTTCCTCCAGATATTAGTAAATCATTTTCATTACAATATTCTAATAATTTTTCACTTTGTTTTTCTGTAAAACTTGAATGATATACTTCTACACCATCAATTATTTTATCATTTTTAAGTATATCTAAAAATACTATTTCATCTTCTAGATTATACCTATACACATGTGCTACAAATGTTTTTCCACCTGCTTTTCTAACTTCTTCTGCTACAAGTTTAGCATTTGGATAATGTATTTCAAAATTCACAGCAACTGGAAAATTCTTATTTGTTACACATGAATTAAAAAACACGTCTATATCATTCCATTCTTCATCTTTAAAATACTTCCTATTTTCCTCATATTTAGTAACTGCAGGATATATAATATCTATAGGCCATTCTTTTTTCTCATCATATATTATCTCATCTATTTTAAGATTACTTTTCTTAATGCTTTTTATCATTTCTTCAAACTCTAATCTTAAATCAGGCTTTCTTAAATTATAGTAATTATGAACAAATGGTTGTAACTTATGGATATCAAAATCATATGCAAGCATATGAAAATGAATACCATCATATACAGTATTAAATTCTATACCTGTTTTAATCTTTCCTGTAAATGTATTTCTTAAATTTTCATCTTTTTCAAGCTCAAAATGTGCATTTAATATATCATGGTCTGTTATAGCTAAAACTTCTAACTTAGTTTTTTCTGCTTCTTCTAATAATCTTTTTGTATCCCATGTTCTGTCTGAGTAATTTGTATGTGTGTGTAAGTCTATCATAATTTTCACTATCCTTTTCTAATTCTAATTAATCTTCCATTGGCTTTTCTAAAAATCTTATCACTTTTTTGTCTAAATCAACTTCTACTTTTAATCCTAAAGGTAATATTGCCATTGGTGATGTATGTCCAAAATTCACATTATATAATATTGGTAGGTCTTTTTTGCCTGCCTCAAATGCAATCTTCCTATACACCTCCTTATACTCTTCATAATATGTTTCATTTTTAGGTTTTCCGTACTATTATTCCGAGATATTTCTTCAAATATTCCCTGTGCTACTAAGTTTCTTAAGATATATTGTAGGTATAATGGTTTTATCTCATCTTCACTTGTTTCTAAAAATAGTATCTTATTCTTCCATTCTTCTTTTTTAGGCCAAATCTTTGTTCCTACCATCATAGGAAATATATCAACACATCCACCTAAAAGTTCTCCAGTAAATATTCCGTTTTCCTTGAAGTACCTCATAACCATATTTTTCTTCATTAATTTTTCTAGATATATTATCATTTTCTTCAATAGCCCAATCAAGATATTCACTAGTCCACTTATCACTTGATTTAATTACTATATCTTCCCTATTTTCTAATAATACTTCATTAATATATTTTAATGTATATGTATGCATACTACTATTTTCTGCAAAATCTGTCATTATAGCAGGTCCATAATATGATACAACTCCTGCTTTTTGCATCATATAATGGTTTATTGTTGTATCTGAATATCCCATAAATACCTTAGGATTATTTGCTATAGCTTCAAAATCAATATATGGTAATAATCTTATCGTATCATCACCACCTATATTACATATTATACCTTTAATATCTTTATCTAATATAGCCTCCATAAAATCTTCTGCTCTTTTTTCTGGATGATTATACAAATATTCTATGCCTTTTAATGCATTTTTCATTATAACTACATTAAATCCTAACTGTTCTAATCTCTTTTTTCCTAGTTCATATCTATGTCTAAACATTTCTTCTCCTGCAAGTCCACTAGATAGACTTACAATTGCAACTTTATCACCTTTTTTAAGTTTCTTCGGTTTTATCATTTTTACCTACTTTCATAACAATATATATTAAAGGTATTATATCATATTTAATTAGTTAAAATAACAAAAACACCTAAACTATTAGATAAAACTAATAATTTAAGTGTTTCTTTTGTTATAAAACTTATTACAGGATTCTTCCATCCCATCCTGTATCTTCTATTTTTTTCCCTGCAAAATGTTCATCAAGAATTGCCTCAAAGTATTCTGGAATATCTATATTAAAAAAATCTTCACAGAATCCACATTTTTCTTTAATTTCATTTATAAATTCTTGTTCTTCAAATATGTCAAAATTGCCTCTAGTAAACTTAAACAGCTCATTTTCTCTTTCGATCCACTTTGGATCAAAAAACTCCTTCAATGCAGGCACACCATAGTGTGCAACATAATTTTGGCTATGTTCATTTATTGCTCTTTGTATAGTATCATCTATCTGTTTTTTACCTTTTTCAATCAAATCAATAAATTCTTCTTTAAAATTTTTTCTTGTTAACATTTCTCTCTCCTTCTTCCTCACACATTTGTGCAAGTAATATCATTTTTTACTACAATAATATTATATTATCATTTACATAATTTGTCAACATTTTTTCATTCATTATCTTCTATTCCTTACATCATATCAAATATACTTGACTGTGCTGTTTCTTGTATACCATCTAAAAGGCCAAATTGGTCTAATAATGTAATTGTAGATGTACCAATCTTACACTTTAACTTAACCTCTTCTTTAGTAAAGAATGTTTGGTTTTCTCTCTTTATCTCTTGAGCTGCTTTAAATATGTTTTCTGCAGCAATTTCACCGAAGTCCTGGTATTGAACTTATAGGTGGTAATATATGATTTTCATCTATTAATTTAAACTTTTTAGCATCTGACTCATAAAGGTCAATTGGTAGAAATTCTATTCCTCTTTTGTTCATTTCATATACTATTTCACAAAGTGAATATATTCCTTTTTCTTTTACTCCTTGTTTAGGAAGTTCTTTTATCTCATCCATCTTTCTTTTTAGTTTATCCAGTCCATAAATCATATATGTTGCATCAAAATCTCCACCACTTCTTACACTAAAAAATGCTGTATAATATGCTGCAGGTTTATGTACCTTAAACCATGCTATTCTAAAAGCATTTGTAACATATGCTGCTGCATGGGCTTTAGGGAACATATATTTTATCTTCTTACATGATAAAATATACCATTCAGGAACATTATTTTCTCTCATTGCGTCTTCCCATTCTGGTTTTAATCCTTTTCCCTTTCTTACACTTTCCATTATAGTAAATGCAAGCTCTGCTTCTACCCCCTTATTCATTAGATATATCATGATATCATCACGTGTACAAATTGCCTCACTAAGTGTTGCTGTTTTGTTATTTACAAGATCTTGTGCATTATTTAACCACACATCTGTACCATGTGAAAGTCCAGAAATACGTATAAGTTCTTCAAATGTTTTAGGTTTTGTATCTACAAGCATATCACGAACAAACTTAGTTCCAAATTCTGGAACACCAAATGTACCAACCTTTGAACCAATATCTTCTGGTTTTACTCCAAGTGCTTCTGTAGAACTAAATATACTCATTGTTTCCTTATCATCAAGCCTTATCTTTGTAGGATTTATACCTGTAATGTCTTGAAGATGTCTAATCATTGTTGGATCTAAATGTCCTAATATATCTAGTTTTAATAGGTTGTGATCAATTTTGTGATAATCAAAATGTGTTGTGATTATATCAATATCTGAATTATCTGCTGGTTTTTGTACAGGACAAAATTCATATATTTCTCTTCCTTCTGGTACAACTATAATTCCTCCAGGGTGTTGTCCTGTTGTTCTTTTAACACCAGTACAGCCTTTAGCTATTCTTGCTATTTCTGAGTTTGATACTTTTTCACCCTTATCATCAAAATATCCTTTAACATATCCGAAATGCTGTTTTTTCTGCAATTGTACCTATTGTACCCGCTTTAAATGTTGTTCCTCCACCTATTATTTCTTCTGTATATTTATGTGCTGTTGACTGATATTCATCTGAAAAGTTAAGATCTATATCTGGTTCCTTATTCCCAGTAAACCCTAAGAATGTTTCAAAAGGAATATCTAGTCCATCTTTTACAAGTTCTTCTCCACATACTGGACATTTTCTATCTGGAAGATCATATCCGGTTTAATACTCCAAAATCACTAAAATCACTAAATTTGCACTTTTTACACCTGTAATGTGGTTTAAGTGAATTTACTTCTGTAATCCCTGTCATATATGCAACAAGGCTTGAACCTACAGACCCTCTTGAACCTACAATATATCCATCTTCATTTGACTTATGTACTAATTTTTGTGCAATTATATACATAACAGAGAATCCATTATTAATGATAGAATCTAGTTCTTTTTTAAGTCTTTTTTCTACAATATCTGGAAGTGGATTTCCGGTATAGTTCTTCTGCCTTACTATATGTTATATTCCTAATTGTATCTTCACATCCTACAATATATGGTGTTGCCTTATCTTTAGATATAGGTCTTATACCTTTTTCTATCATTTCATATATATAGTTTGAATTATCTACAACTATTTCTTTTGCTTTTTCTTCTCCTAGGAATCTAAACTCTTTAAGCATTTCATCTGTTGTTCTAAAATATGCTTTTGATTGTATATTTGCATTTTTCTTCTTTTGCCCTACATGTAATATTTCCCTATATATCATGTCTTTTTCATCAAGTACAAAAACATCTCCTGTTGCTACAATCTTTTTATTTAATTTTTTACCTATTTCTACTATTTTTTCTATAATCTTTTCTATATCTTCTCTTGATTTAAATATTCCGAAGTTCTATCTTGTATTCATCATTTTCAGGTGGTTGTACTTCTAAAAAGTCATATGATTCTGCTATTTCTTCTAACTCTTCATCTGTCTTTCCGGTTTTCAATCGCCCTATATAGTTCACCGTGAACTATTTCCGAGAACCGATTATAAGGCCTTCAGAATTTTCTTCATATATACTTTTTAATATTCTAGGTTTCATATAGTAATGATTTACATGTGAATATGATATAAGCTTATATAGGTTTTTGATACCTATTTGTTTTGTTACAAGTATTGTTGCATTATACATTGGATATTTTTTATATGCATCTTCATCAACTTTCCATTTTTCTTCAAATTCTTTCCATGTAGATATATTTTCTTTTTCAATCCTTTTAAGCATTTCATTAAATACATGTATAAGTGTTTTAACATCATCTAATGCTCTATGTGCTACAATTACTTCTATTCCTAAATATTCTGCAATTTTTCCAAGTTTAAATCTATTAAGTTCTGGGAATATTTGTTTTGCAAGTCTTAATGTATCTATATACATATTTGAAAACTCATATCCGCAGAAGTTCTGCATTATATCTTATAAACCCGATGTCAAAGTCTGCATTATGTGCAACTAGAATAGAATCACCTATAAACTCCATAACTTTTGGCATTATCTTATCTATTGTTTCTGCATCTTTTACCATTTCATTAGTTATATTTGTTATTTTTACAACTTCTTCTGGTATATCCATTTCTGGATTTACAAAACATTCAAACTCATCTATGATCTCACCATTTTTCACTTTTATAATACCAAATTCTGTTATTTTATCTGTTCTAAATGAAAGCCCTGTTGTTTCTATATCAAGTACACAATATTCATCTTGTATATTTCTTTTTTCATCTAAAAAACTTATAGCAGATGTACTGTCTATTGCAAGATATGCATCAACACCATATATTGCTTCTACTTCTGTTTTTCCGTGATACATTCATAGCATCTGGGAATGACTGTACACCTCCTAAATCTGTTACTGCAACTGCTTTCATTCCATAGTTTTTAGCTCTTTCAAATAAGTCTTTAACAGGTATTACTCCGATCTAATTGACTCATCATTGTATGTGCTCTAAGTTCTACTCTTTTTACAGGTGCATTATCTTTTTTAAGATTTTTTTCTTTTGTTCCATCTTCTATCATTCCGAAGTGCTGTTATTGTTATCTCTTTTGCAAATGTATCAAATCCGTGGTTTTCCATATATCTTAAAAAGTCCATTTTGTGACATATGTTCTTTTATTCTTTTTTCTACATCTTCTATTTCTGCTTTTTTTAAAAACTTTTTAACCATTATTGTTGAAGTTCCATCATATACTGCATAACTTGCAAGACTTAAATCTTCTCTTATCTCTCTTATTTCCTTATCAATAATTTCTCCAACTATTATTATATCTCCAAGATTTTCATGTATACCTTTAACCTTAACTACTGGTACTTCTTTGCCATATGGCATTCTTCCAAAAATATGTTTCTTTTCTTTATCAGTTCCTGTCTTCTTTTCTATAGTGTTAGAAGATATACTTCCATCACTTTTTCCTACACTTTGTTTTTTATTATTTTCAGCATTAGTACTCATATTATTACTAATATTTGTTTTTTCTTGTGATTTTTCTTCTTCTTGTTCCTTTTCTTTTTCTTTTTCTCTATTTTCCCTATTTTCCCTATTTAAAGTATTTTGTAATATATAGTTTCTACTTATTTCCTTTTTATCATTTTCATATTGTTCTTCTTCTTTAAGTTTCTTTTCTCTTAGTATTTCTATATCATTTCTGTTTAACTCTATACTAATATTTATCTTACTATTATATATTTCTTGTAAAAGATTTTTTAAAAGCATTTCAAAATTTTTATTTTTCAAATATAGTACTGGATTATTTGCAAAAGCTATAACAATATTATATTCATTACTATCTTCTATCTCTTCTGCTTTGTCAATTTTATTTACATTAAATGGTATTGAATTTTTTATCATTTGATAAAATAATGGTTCTCCAATAGCAATATATCTTAAAATATTATCCCAATTTTCTTTTAACACATCTTCTGAAATTTCAATATTATTTTCTTTATTTTGGTTTTGGTTAATAATCTTAATTTCAAAACTTCTATCTTTGTCATATTCTTTTATTATATTTCCTTTTATAAGTATAATATCTTTTAAAAGTTCTTCTATTCCAAACTCATCATTTTCTTTATTTAGATTTAAATAAAGATTTAGTATATTTAAATCTTTATTTGATTTCAATATATCTAAATCTTCTCTTAATATATATATGTTTTCATTATTTTCTTTGAACCATTTTTCAAACATATTTTATTTACTCCCCAAATTTTACTTTTCTTTTTTATCTTTTTCTTTACCTTTATTACCTTTTAATAATGTATCTTTAATTGTAATAAAACTATCTTTTAAAAGTTCTTCAACACTTTTAGTAGCTTCACCTTTAGGTTCTGTATATCCTGTTATTCCAACAAGAAGTGGTACAAATTCATCTAACTTATAGACATCATCAATACTTACACCTCTTCCAAAAAAGCCTTTTTTATCTTTTTCTTCAAAAAATAATGTTGTAGGCAAAAATTTAAATTTCTTATATTGTTTTATATCTAATATTTTTGAATATACAACCTTTTCTCTTTTATCTATTATAAGTTTTGTAGATTTTATCATCATATTAGGAAAAAATCTTATAACCATTCCTTTTTTCTTCATCTTATAATATTCATTTTTTAAATAACATATTGCTCCATATATAATCACCATAAAAAAACCTAACACTGGATTTATATCATACATTCTTGCAATTAATATCATAAAAAGTGCAAAAAGTATTAATGTTATGTCTATATTTTTAATAATATTATCTCTAAAATAATTATATACATATGTCATTTCAATATATTTTATTCCTGTATTTTTATCTTCTTTTTTCTCATAATGATTATAATTATTAGAAATTTCTTCTAAGAACTCTTCTGAAATATCTTCAACATATACATTTCTTTCATGTTCATCATTATATTTTTTTATTTCATTATAACATCTAGTACATAGCCTTTCGCCTTTTTTTATTTCTTTACCACATACTATACACTTATTTTCTTCTACTATTTTCTTTTTATCATTTTTTCTTTTCTTAGTATTTCTTTTTATCTTTTGTTCTTTTTCATCTATTTTACTCATATGTTTTTATCCTGCTCCAAATCTTCTATTTCTAGTATTATACTCTTTTACTATTTCTTCCAAATCATCAATCTTAAAATCTGGCCAATGTTTATTTACAAAGAAAAACTCTGAATATGTAAGTTGCCATGGTAAAAAATTACTAAGTCTCTTTTCTCCACTTGTTCTTATTAATATATCTGGATCTGGGATGTCACTTGAATACAACTTTTTAGAAAACATCTCTTCTGTTATTTCTTCTAGCTTAATTTTTCCAGCAAGTACATCTTCTACTATTTTTCTCGTAGCTTCAGTTATTTCTCTTCTTCCTCCATAATTAAAACATAAGTTTATTTGAAGTCCTGTATTATTTTTACTAATTTCTTCTATTTCATCTATCATTTTAATTAAATCTTTTGTAAGCCCATCCCTACTACTAAAAAATTTAATTTTAATATTATATTTATTAACCCTTTTTAATAATCTTTTAAAATATATTGTAAAGATTTTCATAAGATATGATACTTCTTCTTTAGATCTCTTCCAATTCTCTGTCGAAAAAGTATATACAGTTAAATATTTAAGTCCTTTTTCATTTGCTTTTTTAGTAAGCTCTTCTAAATTTTTAGCACCTTCTTTATGGCCTATATATTTATCAAGTCCTCTATCTTTGGCCCATCTTCTATTTCCATCTAAGATTATAGCAATATGATTTACATCCATTATATTGTCATTATCTCCTTACATTTTTTCTCATATTTTTCTTCTGCAATTTTTACAAACTTATCTGTTACTTTTTGTATTTCTTCTTCACCTTTTTTCAAATCATCTTCAGATATTTCTTTATTTTTTTCTTCTTTTTTAATACTATCTATAGCTTCTCTTCTTATATTTCTTATTAACACTTTTGTATTTTCTGTTAATTCTTTTATTTCTTTAACAATATCTTTTCTTCTTTCTTCTGTAAGTTCAGGAAATATTAGTCTTATACATTTACCATCATTTTGTGGGTTTATCCCTATATTTGCTTCTATTATTGATCTTTCTACTGCTTTTAATATACTCATATCCCATGGTTGTATAAGAATTTGTCTTGCTTCTGGTACTGATACTGATGATACTTGATTTATTGGTGTTGGTGTACCATAATATTCTACCATTACTCTATTTAATATTGCTGGGTTTGCTCTTCCTGCTCTTATTTCTGATAAACTTTCTTCAAAAAAATCTATCCTATCTTTCATCTTATTTTCTACTTCTGTTATTTTCATTTTTACTCCTTAATATTATATTTTTTATTATTCCTTATTTGTTATAAGTGTTCCTATTTTTTCTCCCATTGCTGCTTTATACATTGAACCTCTTTCATTAAGTCCAAACAATAACACATCTTTGTTCCATTCTCTACATAATGTTATCCCTGCAGTATCTACTGCTTTTAGGTCTTTTTCAAGTACTTCTTTAAAAGTAATTTTAGATATCATTTCTGCATCACTATATTTTTTAGGATCTTTTGTATAAAGTCCGATCAACATTTTTAGCAAGTAATATAATATCTGCTTTTATTTCTATTGCTCTCATAATTGCAGCAGTATCTGTACTAAAAAATGGATTTCCTGTACCACATGTAAATATAGTTACAACATTTTTTGCTATAAGTTCATTACTTTTTTTAGTATTATATCCTTCTCCTATTTTTTCCATATTAATTGCTGTTTGTATTCTTGTTGCAATTCCTATGTTTTCTAATGTATCTTGAAGTGCAAGTCCATTCATTGTTGTTGCAAGCATTCCCATATAGTCTGAAGTTGTTTTTTCAATTCCAACTCCTTCCTCTCCAGAAGTTTCCGTCCTCCTACAACAATTCCAACTTCAACTCCTTTTGATACTATTTTTTTTATTTCTGATGCTACTTCTTTTAAAACTTCAAAATCTAAACCTTTTCCTTTTCCACCACCTAGGGCTTCACCACTTATCTTTATTAATATTCTTTTATACATAACTAATCCTCTCTTATATTACATATAATATTATAATTATTATATCTCACAAAACATTTTTTTTCTACTAATAATTTTCTAAAATAACCTTAAAGAAATTTCTTTTACCTACTTTTAATTGATTTTCAGAGTTTATAACAATTTCATCACTTATATTTTCTATCTTTTTCTCATTAAACATAACTCCACCTTGTGTTATAAGTCTTTTTAATTCTCCTTTTGATTTAGTATTTTTAAAACAAATATTTAATAATTCTATAATATTAATTTTATCTACACTTAAAGTTATAATTTCTGCATCTTCTGGAAATACTTTATCTGAAAAAGTCTTTAAAAAATCTTCTTTTTCTTTATCTGCAACTTCTTTTCCATGATATTTTTCTGTAATTGCATATGCAAGCATTAATTTAACATCTCTTGGATTAATTTCATTATTTTTTATACTTTCTTCTATCTTTTCTATTTCTTCAAGAGATATATCTGTATATACTTTCATCCATTCTATAATTCTATCGTCTGTTAATTTCATTGCTTTTCCAAACTTATCTTTACTTGTATCTTCTAACGCTATATAATTACCAATACTTTTACTTTGTTTTTCTTCTCCCCATAATCCTTTTGTTATTTTTGTTGTTATAATTATTTGTTTTTCTTGATTATATTTTTCTTGAAAAAATCTTCCCATCATTTCATTAAATAATTGGTCTGAACCTACAATTGTTAAATCTGAATCAAGTACCTTTGAATCATATCCTTGTAATATTGGGTATAATATTTCATTCATATGTATTTCTTCATTGTTTTCCATTCTTTTTTGAAACATATCTCTTGAAATTATTCTTGAATGTGTTGTCATTGAACATAATCCTAAAAATTCTGCTAAATTCATATTATTATACCATTCACCATTTCTTCTTATTTCAAATACTTCTGGATTATCTGTTATTAAGACTTTACCTATTTGTTTTATAAACTCTTCAGCCGCATAATTTATTTCTTCATCTGTAAGGACTTTTCTTGCTGTCATCCTACCTGTTGGGTCTCCTATCTTACTTGTAAAATTCCCTATTAAAAATATTACCTTATGTCCATCTTCTTGAAATCTTCTCATTGTCCAAAGATTTACTGCATGACCTAAATGTATAAATGGTGCTGTACAATCAATCCCATATTTGATTATAAGCTTTTTCCCTGTAGCTAATTTTTCTTTTAATTCTTCTAAAGATATTACTTCATCTACAAGTCTTGAAATATCTTTTAATAATAATTCATTTTTTTCTTTTAAACTTTTCATTTCTACCCTCCTATAAACTATGCTTTTTATTCTTTTGTTATACAATTTATTATATTATATAATAATATATCATACTTATCATATTATTAAAA
>ERZ773065.1150-NODE-1150-length-13633-cov-2.676536_pt1 | contig 13633 bp, 10 predicted proteins | sample MGYA00580623_ERZ773065 | MGnify/ENA primary metagenome ERZ773065 (study PRJEB29015, sample SAMEA2738017) | human oral metagenome | biome: human oral; feature: human-associated habitat; material: dental | place: China | collected 2047 ...
TTATATAGAAATCTAGCGATTCCGATGGAGCGGATGATTTTCTCTTTCTGCTCTTAAAATTTTCTCTCTGTCCCAACGCTGCAGTGTCTTTACTGAAACATGGAGCAGTTCGGCAAACTCTTTCGGCTTGTAATTGGTGATATTGGATATGTTCATGGCTGTTATCTTCCATAAACATATTGTATCACTGACGAGTACCTTTATTTATATAATTAGTTGCTTAAAATTCTCTCCTTTCGCTACGAGGTTCTCTCTTATATCACTCGCCTCCGTCTCCGTCGTCTCCCGCATCGGCGTCGTCTGCTGGCGTGTCGTCATCAAGCGTCTCTTTTTCTTCGTGCTCTTTCCCTTTATGGCTTTCCCCACCGGAGACCTCCGCATCGCCCCCGATGTCCTGACAAGCGATACTGCCAGCGGCAGCCGCTTTTGGCATCTTAAGAAAGTTCATCGAGCATGTCAGACCGACAAAGAGCCACAGCAGCATGGAAGTTGGGAGGTTGAAGAGGAGGTCATCGGTCAAACCATTCAGCGCGACGGAAGCAAAAGCGAGGATGAGTCCCAAGCGCAGTCCCGAAAGAAATCGTGCGTCTTCCCACTGACAGAAATCCGCCAAAAGCGGCAAGGAAGACAGGACATTTTCACAAGGGCTCTCTCGGTATTCTAAGGATTCCTCTTTTACAGGCGAGAGTTCAGTCTTTGACATCTCTTTTGACGAAGAAAAGCGCATCCGCACCGCAAGGTAGAGTGCACCGAAGAAAAACCAAAAGAACGCGCCCGCCCCCATAAGCCCGATCTCCGCCATGTAGTTCAGATACATGTTGTGCGCGTGAACGATGAGGACGTCTGCCCCCTGCAGATAAAAATCATACGCCGGATAGACAGCGTAAAAGGCACCCCACCCGATGCCGAGGAAGGGGTGATCCTGTATCATCTGCAGCGTACTTTCCCAGAGCGCAACGCGCATCTCTGTCGACGTATCGACTTTCGTAAAAACCGAGAGCAGGCGCTCTGAAAGCATAGGATCAAGAAGGAGCGCGCCTGCTCCGATCAGGAGACAGGCAAGGAGTATGCGCCAGTCCTGAAACAGCCCGTAGAGCACGAGGATGACGCCGATGACGAGCATAGCGCCGCGCGCGTACGTCATAACAAGACAGGCGATCAGCGCGAGCAGAAAGCAGCCGAGCACAATGCGCTTGGCACGGCTTCCACATTTCACAAAGAAGCCAAAGGCAAGGCAGATCATCGCGTCCAGATAGCCCGCTAGGATGTTCGGATTCTCCAAGCTCGAAAAGACGCGTTTCTTGAGCTCAGGGAAGGCCTCGCCGTCCACCCACTTCATATCCCCCGTGTCGATACCGAAAGCGAATTGCCAAAAGCCGCCGAGGAGCACGAGGACGGCGGAAAGACCGAGCGCCGCCACGAGCGTCTTCAGTTCACTCGGCGTTCGAATGATCTGCCCCGCAAGGACATAGGTCAGGACATATGCGCCGACGAGGTGATAGAAGTTGTAAAAACTCTTGAAGCGATCCGGAGCTATGAGAATGGATGCCGCCCCGATGACGACGAAGAGCCCCGCGGGGATGTCCAGCGGCAGTGCCCGAAAGCCGAATTTATTATCGAAATGACGGCGCATCAAAAGTGCCGCCGCGCTGATGAGCATAGCAGCTTCTGCCATGGATGGAGAGAGCACGAGCAGAAACACCTCCGCGATGAGCGCGTAAAAGGATATATCCTGCATGTACTTTGCCCGGCGCGCACGCTGTATTCTGTGACGCCGCGTCAAGATGTCCTCTTTCATCACGGCACATCCTTTCCTAGCTCCTGTACAGGTCTCTCCTTGTTTTTTCCGCGCATTCCTGCCCCTTGCGCAGAGAGCATCGCTGCCGCTTTTCCGCCGTCCGTCTCCTCTAGGATGAGACTGCGGACAGCACCGATGAGATAGAGCGAACCGCAGACAATAAAGAGAGGTCTCTCATCTGCGTTTTCTGCCGTCCTTACTTCAGACAGTGCCGCAGAAAACGCAGCTTTGTAATTTCCCTCTGCACGCGCATGCTCCGTTACGCGCCGGACATGCCTTAAGAGATCTGCAGCACTGTCTGCACGCGCTGAAACAGGCATCGTCACGACGACGGCGTCCTCCTTTCGAAGGAGAGCGCGCAGCATCACATCGATTTCCTTATCCTTCAGGATGCCGAGAAGATACAGGCGCTTTTTCTCTGGAAAGATTTCATCAAGTCCCGCGCGAAGGGCGCGAATTCCCGCCGGATTATGCGCGCCGTCAAGGAGGACATCCACGTCCCTGACTGTCATGCACTCGAAGCGCCCCGGCCATGTGACAAGCGGCAGCGCTGCCTTGACCTTATCGACGGTGATGCGGTCGTCGATATTTGCCAGAAGGTGCGCTGTCATGATGGCGAGCGCAGCATTGCACGCCTGATGACTGCCGAGAAGTGAGAGTTTAAAGAGCGCGTCCCGCGTCCCTGTGAGCTCAGAGGAACAGGCGATTACTTGGTGGCGTGCATCGGCCTTCACCGTGCGTGCAGAAAAATCCTCGCCGAAGACAAAGACATCCGCTGCCAACGCCTCCGCCCTCTTTCGAATGACTGCCAGCGGCAAACCTTCTGCCGCCGTGACGACAGGAACGCCCTCTTTGATAATGCCCGCCTTGTTCTCAGCGATATGCTCGAGCGTACCGCCGAGCCGGTCGGCGTGCTCCATCGTCACATTCGTGATGACAGAGACCTCCGGCGTGATGACGTTCGTCGAATCATAGGTACCGCCGAGTCCCACCTCGATGACAGCATAGGCAACGCCTGCCTGCCGAAAGGCGTAAAATGCGAGTGCCGTCAGCATCTCAAACTGTGTCGGATGTTCCATGCCCGCGCGCACCATCGCATCAGCCACTCGCTTCATCGCGTCCATATTGTCGGCGAAATCCTGCGCATCGATGGGCTTTCCATCAATGCGAATGCGCTCCGTATAACTTTCAAGGTGCGGCGAACTGAAAAAACCCGTGGAAATGCCGCTGCAGCGCAGAATGCCGTCCAGCATGGCGCAGACCGAACCCTTGCCGTTCGTCCCCGTCACATGAACCGTGCGATAGGCGGTCTCCGGGTGACCGAGAAGGTCAAGCATTTTCTTTATGCGCGTCAGCGACAGGTTGATGCCGTAGATCGTCAGGCTCTCAAGGTAGGCAATGGATTCCTCGTAATTCATCCGCAGCCTCCTCAGGCAAGTGCTGCCATATCCGCAAGGCGTGCAGCAAGTGCAGCGAGTTTCTCCTCATAGCCCTTGAGCTTTTCGCGCTCTTTGGCGACGACAGCTTCCGGCGCCTTTTTGAGGAAGCCCTCATTGTTCAGCTTGCCCTGCAGCTTGTTTGTCTCTTTTTCGAGCTTTTCCTTTTCTTTTGTCAGACGCGCCGTCTCCTTTTCAACGTCGATTAAGCCCTTGAGCGGCAGATAGATCTTGACGCCTTCCGTGACGCCCGCCATCGCGTTCTCCGGTGCCGCGGCTTTTTCGTTAAGGAAAGTCACGGGTTCCGCCGCTGCCAGTGCGTGCAAATAGCCTTCGTTTTTGCCAAAGACCTCGCGAAGCGATGGATCGGCGAAGGCGAGCACGACTTCACTCTTTCTTCCCGGTGCGGCGCCGACTTCAGCGCGGAGGTTGCGGACGGTCTTAATCGTCTCCATGATCGCGGACATCTCGGCTTCCGCCTTGTCGTCCATCGCCGCTTCTTCCGCTTGCGGCCACGCAGCAACCATGATGCTCTTTCCCTCGTGCGGGAGCTTCTGCCAGATCTCTTCTGTCAAAAACGGCATGAAGGGATGCAAAAGGCGCAGCGTGCCCTCGAGGACGGTTGACAGGATATAGAGCGCCGTGGACTTTGCCCGCTCGTTTTCCTTGTCGTAGAGACGCGCTTTCGTAAGCTCAATATACCAGTCACAAAACTCGTTCCAGATGAACTCGTAGATCATGCGGCCGGCTTCGCCGAGCTCGAAGCTGTCGAGACACTTCGTCACGGCGCGCACCGTATGTGCATAGCGCGAAAGAATCCAGCGATCCGCGAGCGTATGGTCTCCCTCCACAGGCTTAAACGCATGGTCGAAGCCCTCGAGATTCATCAGCATATAGCGCGAAGCGTTCCAGATCTTATTGGCAAAGTTGCGCGCACTTTCGACACGCTCCCAATAAAAGCGCATGTCATTGCCCGGCGTATTGCCTGTGATGAGCATAAAGCGAAGTGTATCTGCGCCGTACTTTTCGACGACTTCGACAGGGTCGATGCCGTTGCCGAGCGACTTGCTCATCTTGCGCCCCTGACTGTCGCGGACGAGACCGTGAATGAAGACATGATGGAAGGGAACATCCTTGCCAAACGCGAGCCCCATCATGACCATGCGGGCAACCCAAAAGAAAATGATATCGTAGCCCGTAACGAGCGTCGCTGTCGGGTAGAACTGCTTCAGATCCGCTGTCTGATCCGGCCAGCCAAACGTTTCAAACGGCCAAAGCCCCGAACTGAACCAGGTGTCAAGAACATCTTCATCCTGATGAACGTGCGTGCTGTGGCAATGCGGGCACGCGGTAAGATCCGTGCGCGAGACGCTCGTCTCGCCGCAGTCATCACAGTACCATGCCGGAATGCGATGCCCCCACCAAAGCTGACGCGAGATGCACCAGTCACGGATGTTTTCCAGCCAATTCTCATAGATCTTTGTAAAGCGGTTTGGCACAAACTCGATGCGACCATCTTTCACCGCTGCAATCGCCGGCTTTGCAAGGCTCTCCATCTTGACAAACCACTGCTTTGAGACGAGCGGTTCAATCGTCGAATGGCAGCGCGAACAATGTCCGACGGCATGCTCATGCTTTTCGACCGAGACGAGAACGCCGAGTTCCTCCAGTTCCTTGACGAGCGCCTTGCGGCATGCATAGCGATCCATGCCCTTGTACTTTCCGGCGCCTTCCCCCATCGTGCCGTCGTTTTCAATGACCTTGATCTCTTCGAGTCCATGACGGCGCCCCATCTCAAAATCGTTCGGATCATGCGCCGGCGTGACCTTGACCGCGCCCGTACCGAACGCCTTGTCAACATAGGCATCGGCAAAGAGAGGAATCCTGCGGTTGACAATCGGAAGGATCAGCATCTTGCCGACCATATCCTTGTAACGCCCATCTTCCGGATGCACGGCAACGCCCGTGTCGCCGAACATTGTTTCCGGGCGTGTCGTCGCGATCTCGACGAATTTTCCCGGCTCGCCGTCGACCGCATAGCGAAGATGCCAGAGATGGCCTTCCTCCGTCTCGTGCTCGACCTCGATGTCGGAAATCGCCGTGTTGCAAGAAGGACACCAGTTCGTGATGCGCGTTCCCTGATAGATAAGTCCCTGCTCGTAGAGGGAGACAAAGACCTCGCGCACGGCACGGCTGCAGCCCTCGTCCATCGTAAAGCGCTCGCGATCCCAATCGAGCGATGAACCGAGCGAGCGAAGCTGACTCATGATGCGGCTGCCGAACTTCTTCTTCCAATCCCAGACGCGCGCGAGGAATTTTTCGCGGCCGAGCGCATAGCGGTTCGTTCCCTCCTCGCGAAGTGCTGCTTCGACCTTTGCCTGCGTCGCAATGCCCGCATGGTCACAGCCCGGAATCCATACTGTATTGAACCCCTGCATGCGATGGTAGCGGATCAAGATGTCTTGAAGCGTGTTGTCAAGCGCATGCCCCATGTGAAGCTGCCCGGTGACATTCGGCGGCGGGATAACCATGCTGTACGGTTTCTTCGACGCATCCGCCTGTGCATGAAAGAGCTTTTCCTCTTCCCAAAACGCATACCATTTTTTCTCGAACGACTGCGGATCATAGACCTTTGGGATGTTCGTTTCGATGTGCTTCTCGCTCCCAGCCACTGCATTTCCTCCTAAAATTATACATCCTACAAATGAAAAAAGCCCTCATCCAAAAGGACGAGAGCCATGCACTCGTGGTACCACCAATCTTCTTCCTTTGCCGCCCGGTAAGCTATGCTGCATATCGCACAGCAAAAGAACTCCAGCGTTAACGCCGCCGACGTCCCAGCCTCTGCCTCGTGCAGACCGGGCAGCTCCAAAGCGACCTTCCGCTTCTCCGCAAAGAGCCTTGCACCGACCGGCTCCTCTCTGCATCACAGAAAAAGCGTACTCCTCTTCTTCATCGCCTTTCATTTATTGCGCTCCTATCTTAGCATAGGCAGCCGCAAAAAGTCAACGTTTCTCACTTATCCTCTGAAGCTGCTTCTGTACTTTCCTCTGCACTAGGCGCAGGTTCTTCGCCCCAGATCTTCTTCATGAGCGCGCGATAGTTCTTGTTGAGGAAATCGATCAGGATATCAAACATTCCATAGATCTCCTCGCCGAGCTGAGAGAAATCCTCGCCCGGCACCAGGATACAGGTATCTAGGATAAGGGAACCCTCGTTGTCGAAATAGAGCTTGAACGGTTTGTACGTGAGGTTCTGGTCGTTGATGAGGCGGAGGACCTGAAGCTCGTTTTCCTTCGTGCGTGCCCCAGGAGAAACTTGGATGCGAATCATCGTGAAGACGCTGTCGTCAACCAGGACGATCGTCGGCAGCTGCTGTCCTTCCGTGGAGACATTTGAACGGAAAATCACCGTGCCCTGTTCATCGCCTTCAACCTCTTGGATTTCAAATGCACCGAGGTCATTTCCATCGAGATAGTTCTTAAATGCTTCTGCTTTGCTGTTCATACATAACTCCCTTTCCATATGCTTTGACTTCTTTGTTCTTCGAAAACAAAGTCTATACGATTTATACTATTCGGCATATAGAAAAAAATCCCTCTTTTTCTGACAAGAAGGATTTTTATAAAAGAATCAGCCTGGGAGCACCGCTTCAATGGCATCCTTAGCCGCAGCAATTGCCGTCGTCAGCTCATCGCGCGTGATGTTCAAAGCGGGGTTGAAATAAAGGACATCGCCGAGCGGGCGAAGCACCAGCCCTTTTTCAAGCGCTTTTTTATAAATCGCATATCCCGTGCGCTTTTTCGGGTCAAGTGCTTCTTTCGTCTTCGGATCCTTGACAAATTCCATCGCATGGATAAGTCCAATATGGCGAATCTCGCCTAGGTTTGGATGACTGCCGATGGCATTTTTCAATGCGCCGGTCAGCCATACTGCGTTTTTATTCGCTGTTTCAAGGACGTGATCTTCTTCTATAATTTTTTGCACGGCGAGTGCAGCCGCACAGCCGATCGGATTGCCAGCATATGTATGACTGTGCGGAAAGGACTTGCCCGTACCGTAATCGGCGTAGAAAGCATCGTAGATCGCATCGGAAACGCAGGTGACGGACATCGGGAGATAGCCGCCGGTCAGCCCCTTCGAAATCGTCATGATGTCCGGCGAAACATCCGCGTGATCCGCGGCAAACATCTTTCCCGTGCGTCCAAAGCCCGTGGCAATCTCATCAAAAATGAGCAGGACGTCTTTCTTATCGCAGAGCGCGCGAAGTTTTTTCAGGTAAAGCGGCGGATAAACACGCATACCCGCACTTCCCTGAAGCAGCGGCTCGACGATGATCGCCGCTGTCTCATCCGCATGCGCCTCAAATGCCTCTTCTGCCTTTTGAAAGCACTCACAGGCACAGTTTTCGCGCTGCTTTCCATAGGAGCAGCGATAGCAATCCGGCGCTTCGATGTGAATGTTTTCCATCATCATCGGCTGGTACATCTTGGCAAAGAGATCCATGCTGCCGACGGAGAGCGCGCCGATCGTCTCGCCGTGATACCCTTCGGTCAGGCACATGAAACGCGTCTTTTTCACGCGTCCCGTCTGCTGGCAGTACTGAAAACTCATCTTCAGAGCACACTCGACGGCAGAGGAGCCGTTATCGTTAAAGTGAAATTTTGTCAGACGCTTCGGCGTGATTTCGGCAAGCTTTTCCGACAGTTCGATAGCAGGCACATGCGAAAAATTTGCAAAGATAACGTGCTCGAGCCGGTCGATCTGCTCCTTGATCGCCGCATTGATGCGCGGATTTGCATGACCGAGGAGATTCGCCCACCAGGAACTCACAATGTCCAGGTATTTCCTGCCGTGTATGTCATAGAGCCAGACACCTTTGCCGCGCTCAATGACCATCGGCGGAAGCTCCTCATAATCCTTCATCTGTCCGCAGGGGTGCCAAATGCGCGCAAGGTCGCGCGCCTCCCAAGAATCCGCCGGCAGATTCGCATGCTTTTCCTTCATCCTATTCACTCTTCCTTTTATTCGTAAAGCGCAGCAAGTTTCTCCGCATCCATCGCAAGCTCCGCATCGCCTTTTCTAACGCATGCGACGACCGAAACGCCGGTCATCTCCTCAATCATGCGGCGATTGTCCTCTTCCATGATGCCGCCCTTCCAGTTGTTGAGTATGACGCCTTTCACGGCAATTTCCCGCGCACGAAGGTGCTCGATGGTCAGCACCGCTGCATTGATCGTGCCGAGACCCGCATCTGCAACGACGAGCGCCGGAAGCCCCAGACGACAGACGAGATCGTCCAGAACGACGTGCTGCTCGCCATCCCAGCGGAGCGGGCAGATGATACCGCCGCTTCCCTCCATTGTAAGAAATGTATGGCGCGCCTTCGCCGCCTTAAAGTCCCGCTCGACTTTGTCAAAATCAATCGGCCTATCGTTGAGCTTCGCCGCGAGATGCGGAGATACTGCCTCGCAGTAGATATAGGAGACAAGTTCCGGTATACGCTCTGTAAGATGCGCCGCCGCCTTGACATGCAGCGCATCACCCGGCTGAAGTTCGCCCTTTTCATCCGGCTCCGCGCCGGAAAGCGCCGCCTTATAGTAACCTGCATCCATGCCCGCATCCACGAGCTTTTTCACGATAAGCCCCGTGACATACGTCTTTCCAATATCCGTACCCGTACCTGTGATGAAAAGTGCCTTTCCCATCTTCATGCCTCCTTGACCGCTGAAGAATTTACCTTTGACGCACCGAGCCAAAAGCCCGCCCGCAGGAAACGTGCGGCAAGCCCTGCCGAAATGACACAGAGAATAAAGTCCGGCCCCGCCTGCAGTATGCCGCAGTAAAGAATGACCCACCAAATGGAAACCGGCGCCATAATCACATAGTTCGAGACGACGTAGAACCAGACAAGCCCGAGAAGATAGACGATCGCCATGCCGACGAGGTTGACGCCTAAAAGCGTCAGCATGCGTGGGCGAGTGAGGCGGCGTGAGAACTTGCCGCAGACATACGCCTGCAGAATGAAGCCGATAAGGTAACCAAACGTCGGCTGCATGAGGTAACCGGGTCCGCCGCCAGAGGCAAAGACCGGAATGCCAACCAGCCCCATCAGGACGTAGGCACCAACAGCGAGTGCACCAAGCCGACCGCCGAGCACAAGCCCCGCCAGCAGGGTAAAGAGAAACTGCAGTGTATAGACATCGCTGCCGATCGGGATGCGCCGTAATCAGTGCGATGAAGAGCGCGCAGAGGACAAGTTCGCGCAGCTCTATTTTCTTTTTCATGAAAAATCCCCTCTCCTACATTTATAAGTATAATAAACATCTTTTATAGAGTAGTCTTTTTTCTGTCTATTGTCAACTTTTACATAAAAATAAGTTGACTTATAAATGTTACGGAAAAATACGATGCGTTTGTGTGGAGCACGCATATCCGTAACATTTGACGCATAAGAGAAGAGCCCGGCAGCGTCTTTTACAAAAGGCTGCCGGGCTCTTCTCTTATGCGATTTAATCTTCGCCCATGGCTTTTTCTTCCCTTAGGTTCGGGTTCTTTTCTTTTGCCACCGCAAGCATGAGCTTGATGCGATTGAGCTGATTGACTTCTGAGGAACCAGCATCGCAGTCGATGGCGGTGATGTTGGCCTCCTTGTAGCTCTTTCTCAGCTCGTGCATAACCCCCTTGCCGGTAATATGGTTTGGCAGGCAGCCGAAGGGCTGTAGGCAGACGACATTGGGGACGCCCTCTGCAATGAGCTTTACCATTTCACCGGTGAGGAACCAGCCTTCACCCGCCATATTGCCAAGGCTGACGTGACGGGAAGCGAGCTTTGCTGTCTCATCGATCGTATGCGGCGGACGGAAATGACGGCTCTTTTTGAGTGCCGAACGCATCGGACCGCGGAAGAACTCGATGATCTTGATGAACATCCGACCGAAAAACTGATTCTTGTATGAGCCCGCAAGGAGCTTGCGCTTGGAAACCGAATCGTACGCCGAATAGAGGAAGAAATCGCAGAACTCGGGCATGACGACCTCGGCGCCCTCCTCCATGAGGACCTTTTCCAGATCATTGTTGGCGACCGGGTGATACTTGACGAGGATCTCGCCGACGATGCCGACCTTTGGCTTCCACATGTGCTCATCGATCGGCAGCTTGTCAAAAGCGCGGACAATGTCCTTCACACGGCGCTTGAACTTAAAGTAGCTGCCGTGCACGAGCTCTTCCTTGGCGCGCGCCATCCAAAGGTCAAAAAGCGCCTGTGTCGCCCCTTCTTCAAGCTCGTAAGGCATCATGCGGTTTTTGACATTCATGAGAAGGTCGCCATAGACCGCCGCCTTGATCGTATCGACGAGCATCGGGCGGTCGAGCTTGAAAGAATCCGTCTCTTCCGGAAGACCCTTGGCGGCAAAGACCGCGACCTGCGGGAACCCCGCATACTTCAGCGCCTGGCGAAGCATCGAAAGATAATTCGTCGCACGGCAGGCGCCGCAGGTCTGGAAGAGCATGATGCTCGTGTGGTCGGGGTCGTACTTGCCGGACTTCAGCGCGGCGATGAGCTGACCGATGACGACGATCGCCGGGTAGCACATATCGTTGTGCACGTAGCGCAGCCCCAGATCAATGGACGCCTTGTCCGGCATGGGCGGGATGACGACATTATAGCCGTGCTTGCGCATGGTCGTGCGGAAGAGCTCGAAGTGAATCGGCGCCATCTGCGGCGCGAGAATCGTATGCGTCTTCTTGCAGTCCTCTGTAAAATGCGGCCGGTCAGGGAAGACAATATCCTGATACGGCGCGGGCTTCCTGCGCTTCAGCGCCGCCATCAGCGAGCGCAGGCGGATGCGTGCCGCACCGAGGTTGCTGACCTCGTCGAGCTTGATCATCGTGTAGATGCGGTCATGCCCCTCGAGAATCTCCTTGACCTGTCCCGTCGTGACAGCATCAAGCCCACAGCCAAACGAGCTGAACTGAATCAGCGTAAGGTTCTGATGCGCGGCGACGAACTCTGCCGCGTGGTAAAGACGCGCGTGATAGCTCCACTGGTTGACAATGGAAAGGTGCGTGCCCTTTGTCGGCAGATGGTAGACCGCATCTTCTGAGAGAATCGGCAGACCGTACGACTGAATCATCTCCGGCACGCCGTGGTTGATTTCCGGATCAATGTGGTACGGACGGCCGACGAGGAGGATGGCGTGTTCGTCGGTCTTTTCGATGCGCTCGAGAATCTTCTCCCCATAGTCGCGGACGTCTTCGCGGTACTTTGCAATCTCTGCATAGCCCGCCTCCGCCGCCTCTTTGATCGCCGACTTCGTCAGCCCCTCGCTGCCGCCGAGCTCTTCATAAAGGCGCTTCACCATGCGTTTCTTGTCGTGAATCGGCAGAAACGGCTGCAAAAACTCGATGTTCTTTTCGCGCAGAATGTCCATATTGCCGCGGATGTTTTCCGCATACGATGCGACGACCGGGCAGTTGAAGTGATTGTCTGACGCATGAACCTCGTCCTTCATATTATACGGCTCACACGGGTAGAAGATCTTATCGACGCCCTTTTCGATGAGATCCATGATGTGACCGTGAACGAGTTTTGCGGGATAGCAAAGCGAATCGCTCGGCACCGTCGCCATGCCCTTGTAGTACATCTTTGCACTGGACTTGCCGGAAACCACGACTTCGTAGCCGAGTTTTGTGAAGAAGATATGCCAGAAGGGATAATCTTCATACATATTGAGAACGCGCGGAATGCCGATCCTGCCGCGCTTGGCATTCTTCAGCGACTCGTAGTGATGGAAGAGCCGCTCGTATTTGTACGCGTAGATATTCGGCACATCCGCTGACTTCTTTTCGCCGCCGATGCCGCGCTCACAGCGGTTGCCCGTGAAGTACTTGCTGCCGTCGGAGAACTTCTGCATCGTGATCAGGCACTTATTGCCGCAGCCCTTACAGCGATACGAACTCGTGTCGACAGAAAAGTCCTTCAGCTTGTCTGCGCCGAGAAGCGTCGATTCTTTCGTACCGGCTTCGAGCGCGAGGATCGCCGCACCGTAAGCGCCCATCAGACCCGCAATATCCGGGCGAATGACCTCGCGGTCGAGCAGTTTTTCCATGCACCGGAGCACAGCGTCGTTGTAGAAAGTGCCGCCCTGCACGACAATATGATCGCCAAGCTCGCGCACGTCTTTGAGCTGCATAACCTTAAAGAGCGCATTCTTGATGACAGAAAATGCGATGCCCGCCGAGATGTCCGAAACATCTGCGCCCTCTTTCTGCGCCTGCTTGACCTTCGAATTCATGAAGACCGTACAGCGCGTGCCGAGGTCGACCGGCGCCTTCGATTCAGTCGCAAGACCTGCGAACTCTGCCGGCGTCATGTGAAGACCCTCGGCGAAGTTCTGAATAAAGGAGCCGCAGCCCGCGCTGCACGCTTCGTTCAGCGTGATGTTGCCGATGCTGCCGTCCCTGACAAAGAAGCACTTCATGTCCTGTCCGCCGATGTCAAGGACAAAGGTGACCTCTGGGCAGAACTCCTGCGCCGCGCGCAGATGTGCAAAGGTCTCGACCTCGCCGCCGTCCGCGTGCAGTGCCGCCTTGACGATTTTCTCACCGTATCCCGTCGTCATGACGCCCGCAATCTTTGCCGCTGCCGGCAGTTCGCTGTAGAGATCCTGCATCTCTTTCACGACAGTCTTCAGCGGCGAGCCCATATTGCTGCCGTAAGAGGTGTAGAGAACCTCTTTATTCTTGCCGATCGCGCAGATCTTCGTCGTCGTGGAGCCAGCATCAATGCCAACGTAAACCGGACCGCTGTAACTCTTGAAATCGCCGCGCCGAACCCTGTCTTTTTCGTGACGCGCCTTGAACGCCTGATAATCTTCTTTGCCCGTAAAGAGCGTGAAATCTGCCGTCCGCGTCTCCGCGGCTGCCGCCGTCTTCGCGCGCTCGATGCTGTCCGTAAGCTCCGCTGCGTCGATGCATCTTGCTTCGTCTGAAAGCGCAGCGCCCATGGCGACGAAATAATTGCCGTAATCGACATCGACGATGTGCGCCGCATCGAGCTTCAGCGTTTCGATAAAGCGCTGCTTCAGCGCTGGAAGAAAGTGCAATGGACCGCCGAGAAAGGCGACATTCCCCGCAATAGGGCGCCCCTGCGCCAGGTTGCCGATCGTCTGGTTGACCACTGCCTGGAAAACGGAAAGCGCGATGTCTGCTTTTTCTGCGCCGTCGTTCATCAGCGCCTGAATGTCGGTCTTTGCAAAGACACCGCAGCGCGACGCGATCGTATAGATCTGCCTGCCCTTTTCCGCAAGCGCATTGAGCCCCGGTGCATCCGTCGAAAGAAGCGATGCCATATGGTCGATAAAGGAGCCCGTGCCGCCTGCACAGACACCATTCATGC
>ERZ773065.1159-NODE-1159-length-13563-cov-4.978531_pt1 | contig 13563 bp, 11 predicted proteins | sample MGYA00580623_ERZ773065 | MGnify/ENA primary metagenome ERZ773065 (study PRJEB29015, sample SAMEA2738017) | human oral metagenome | biome: human oral; feature: human-associated habitat; material: dental | place: China | collected 2047 ...
TAGTCCGTAATTTTTCGGCAAAGTCTGGGTTGTCCAGCAGTATATTTTGGTGCTTTTGCACCGTCTTCAGATCAAGCGAAATCTTCTGCCAGCCGTCGCCCTGCTCCAGCACACCCAGCGGTGCCACCGCCGGACAGCGGTTATATTGTAATTCTTTTACCGGTAATTTAACGAAATCCTCAGCTTGCCGCTCCTCCCAGGAGGCAAAGATTTTCTTCGCCAACTCCTCTTGGCTCAACCCAACAAATGATGTCGGATCATAGCGCAGATCATAGACAACCACGCCACCATTTCGGCTGGTCGTCAGCGGAAAGGCCACCGTAGTTTTAGCAAATTCTTTATCATAACGACCGCTGGCATAGACAAATGGTTTTTTATCGTCGACATTGACCAGTTGCTGGACTAATTTTTTATCACGCATTTTTAGCAAATAATCATACAGCTGCGGCTGTTTTTGCTTGATCAATTTCGTCACGGCAATCAACGCCGTCACGTCCGCCAAGGCATCATGAGCATTCTCGTGTGCTATGCTATTAGCACTGGTGATCAGTTCCAGGCGATTGCTTGGCTCACCCTTAGCATCAAGCGGCCAATTAATTCCTTCCGGTCTCAGCGCCCTGGTCAATCGCACCACATCCAGCAAATCCCAACGCGAGCGACCATCTTTCCAGCTCCATTCGTACGGATCATGAAAATTGCGCCACAACAAATGGCGGATAAATTCGTCGTCAAACCGAATATTATTAAAACCAACCGCGATGGTATCCGGCGTAAAAATTTCCTCACTGAGCATCTGGGCAAACTGTGCCTCGGTGTAACCTTCCTCGATCGTCTTTTGCGGTGTGATACCAGTTACCATCAGCGCGTCAGGGCTCGGCAACGTATCATCATTCAGCGTCACCAGCAGATTACAAGGCTCGCCAATCGGCTCGAGGTTCATATCTGTCCGCTGCCCCGCAAACTGCATGATTCGGTCTTGCCGCGGGTTTAGTCCACTAGTCTCGAGGTCATAGAAGAAAAATGTCTGTGCCATAACTATAGTATAGCAAAGCTACGAGATGACACCCAAACCTATTGCTCAACCAGCGTAAACGGTATCGATTCGCCAATCCGCACCAAGGTCTCGCCCACTGCACCCTGACGAATTAGTTCGTGGGTGATGCCCATTTTTCGCATGATATCACGCAGGCGATTGACTGATTCAAACTGATCAAAATTAGTACGGCGAGCAAACTTTTCAATTTTAGCTCCGTGGATGATGAAACTGACCACATCTTCGACGTCTACATTTTCAGACTCCACGCCAATAACCCGCTCCACCGTCCAGGCGTCAGACGCTGCCTGCGCATCCAAAGCAATGACCGGCAGATCATCGCCCTCTTTCTCAACCATCTCAGCTTCCCGCTCTCGATAATCCGTAACCTCACGACGCAGTAGGCGCAGCAGCTCAGTCACGCCGGCATGTGTTTGCGAGGAAATCGCCACTACTGGCGAACCATTCGCTACATTCTGTAACGCTGTCGACTGCATGGCAATAATTTCATCATCCAATCCTTCGCATTTCGTCAAAGCGATGACCTCTGGACGTGCCGCCAATTCCTCGGAATATTTTTCCAGCTCACGGCGAATAGTCTGGTATTTCTCTGCTGGATCATCACTATAAGCATCAATCATGTGCAGTAACACGGCCGTCCGTTCAACATGGCGCAGGAACTGGTCGCCCAAGCCCTTGCCTTCCGACGCGCCTTCAATCAGCCCTGGAATATCGGCGATCAAAATTGAGCCATCATCAACATCCGCCACGCCCAAATTTGGCGTCAAGGTCGTAAACTCATAATTAGCAATTTCCGGGCGGGCATTAGAAACCACGCTTAAGAATGTCGATTTACCAGCATTAGGAAAGCCAACCAAACCAACATCGGCCAATAATTTCAGTTCTAACTCCGCCTCAAATTCTTCACCCGCCTCACCAAGTTCAGCCATCTTTGGTGCTTGGCGAGTGCTGGACGTAAAGTGCGCATTACCAAAACCACCGTCACCGCCCCGAGCAACGACTGCTTGTTGCTGGTCTGTTGTCAAATCAGCCACCACCTTGCCGTCGCGCTTAACCAATGTACCCATCGGCACCTTGACGACCAGCGGCGAACCACTTTTGCCGCGCTTATTACGCTTACTGCCGTCACCGCCATTCTCTGCTTTTAGCTCTGGCTTGTAGCGAAAATTCAGTAGTGTATTAAGGTCTTTGGTCGCCAAAAAAATGACGTCACCGCCGCGTCCGCCGTCACCACCATCAGGACCGCCCTTGTCAACATATTTCTCATGCCGAAAACTAACCGCTCCGTTGCCGCCCTTGCCAGCTCGTACAAAAACTTTTGCGATATCAACAAACATGAGCTAATTATACCAGAAAACACCCCATCAGTCGACAGGGTGTCGTATTGGTGTCATCTTAAAATTTTAGTGTATGAAGCTATAGCGGCCAACCTCAGCAAGTGGTATGGTACGAGAAGAAATAACATTGTAACCTGCATAGTTCATATCTGAAACATAGATATTCTGACCATCTACCCGCTCCACGATACCAACATGTCCGTAACCATAGCCACCCCAAGTGTTCTGTATAATAGCACCCGGCGCTGGCGTATTATTAACTAAGAATCCAGCCGCACGTGCACTAGTGCTCCAAGCCCTGGCATGACCCCAGAAACTACCAATTGGACGACCCAGCTGCAAGCGACGTTCGTAAGCATACCAAGTACAGTTACCTGGAGCATATCGGTTACCAACAGAGGCAGTTAGCCAGCTTCGACTAGCACTAGTGGTGGTCGAAGAGCCATACCTACTATTTCCATACGACGATCGACCCCGTGGCGCTACATAACCTGGACGCTCAGTTTCTGGCAATTCACCTCCAGGCAGCACAATGCGCGCACCAGCCGTCAATTTCGATCCATCATCAATATCGTTATATAGAACAACCCGCTCAGCACTAGTCTTATACTTATCAGCCAAAGATTGCGCCGTATCACCATCCTTAACTGTATAAACAACACCATCAATCAGCGGAACAATAAGTGTCTTATTAGGCTCAATAGCATCTGAAGTAGTATTATTTGCCCAACGAAGCGTCTGTGGAGAAATCTTAAACTTCTTTGCAATTTTCTCTATATTGTCACCCTCTTTAGTCACATATGAAGAAATGCCACGCGCAGCAGATGTGTCAGGCTTCACAATATCAGGTTTTGTAATAACCTCAGAGTCATTCTGAGAAAGGTTTTTCTTAATCGTTAATGAAGTCTCTGATTCACGCAAATCACCAGCCGAAGGCAACTCTGCCGTCTCTGCCAAATTAGTCACAGCACTAGCCGCCGCCAACTTATCCACCGAAACGGTTTTAGCTTTGGCAACTCCAGATGTTGTCGATGTGCTCGCATTAGATGCTTCAGCTGATGCTAAAGTTTTCGGCTTTTCAGCAATCGCATTATTACTACTGTTGCCGTAAACCAAAAATGATATAGTTAACAAAAATATTCCGCCGTAAACTACGAATGATCGCAGATTGCGTTTCTTACCCCGAAGAGTTATAAAATGGTTACGAATAATCGTGCTCCTTGTATCAATGTCACCACTGATACTACTACCCAATTGTCTTTCTTCTCGCAATAGAACAGGATATGTTGTCGACCTAATTGATTATTATATTCTACATTAGTTTTGCTATATCCGTAGCGACAATTTTGGTAGGTCATTTACCATAATTTACCCTTATTGATAAATCAGACAAACGATCTACATTCCATTTTACACAACATTGACAATAAAGTCAATAAATTTTATAAGATGAAAATTTGTCAAGAAATCTGACATTTTTTCTGACAATGAACCTTAATATTAGCCTCGTGTTCTTCGTTTGTCTTCGCAAAGTACGTCACGTCGTCATCACCGCTCAGGAAGTAAAGGTAACTAGAGTCTGCTGGATTAGCTGCAGCATTTAGAGCACTCAAGCTAGGTGTAGCAATAGGCCCAGGTGGCAAGCCTTTTTGGATGCGCGTGTTATAAGGCGATTTTAGGCTTGGCGAACGCTCTACGCCATTTTTGTCAGCAACATATTGATAGGTGACGTCCGAGCCCAGTTCCATATTCGCCTTCAGACGATTATAAAAAACACTAGCAATCTTTCGCTGATCCTCGCAAGTCTCAGCCCCAGAACCACAGCCAATCGACTCCCGCTGAATAATTGACGCCAGCGTAATTCCCTGATACAGCGTTAGTCCACGAGCCTTAAATTTCTCTTCAAGGTTGTATTTTTTCACGATTTTTTCAAACTGATTGATTGACCGCTTTAAGACCTGCTCGACAGTTTCATCTAAAGAAATATAGAACGTTTCTCCATAAATATAACCTTCAAGACTGGCATTATCTGGTTTACCAGCAAAAACCGAGCTACTATATTTAGCGGCAAATGCCTTCTTTATCTGCTCTTTTGAGAAGCCGGCTTTCAATAATACAGATTCGACCTCTCTGCCATCAGAACTGTTTATCTTTTTATCTAAAGACGCACCAGGATAAAAAGTTATAGCAACCTCATCGGACTTACCACTTGTTAAATGACCAACTATTTCACTAACAGACTGAGATGGCTTTACTGAATAAACACCGGCCTTAAATTTGCCACCCGAATTATGGAGTCTTGTATAAATTGAAAAAGCTAATGAATTCTTGATAGCCTTCCGGTCTTCCAGAATTTTAGCAATATCACTAGAACCCATGCCTTCTTTAATATTAATCCTTACAGTTTGCTGGGCGTGCACATCGAAAGGCGAAATCATTTGTTTATACCAGATAGTTGCACCCAAAGCACTCAAGCCTAAAATTGCCACAATAATTGATAGCACCAATAGCCAGACACGTCGTTTACGAATTTTCATACTTTTCCTCCAAGAAATCCTGCAAAATTATACTAGCAGCCTCTGCGTCGATCTCACCCTTATCCTTAACTTTATTTCCTAATCTTTGTTCAGCCTGCACGCTTGTTAGCGATTCATCCTGAAAAACAATTTCCGTATCCAGTTCAATGTCAGCAAACTGCTTAACAAAATCCTCCACAAATTGCGTCTGCTTAGTTGGCTCACCAGACTGGTTGCGCGGATACCCCACCACAATTACATCAATATCGTGTCGCAACACCAATTCTGTTATTTCTTGGATAATTTTTTCGCTATTTTCCAGCCAACCAAATGGCACTGCAATTTTCACTTGCGAGTCTGCCATCGCCAAACCAATCCGTCGCTCACCGACGTCTAGAGCCAGAAAGTTCTTACTTGACATCTTTTATCTTAAATTCAACATTTATCTTATTGATGTCTTTTGGTACCGATTTAACCCAAAATGGCGAAAACTTAACATCAACGTCCTCAACTCCGTTAATCGACTCAATGGCCGACTGCACTTCACCGTAGCTCTTACCTTTAGCCTGATCCTTGACGCTCTCCTCTTTAATATCAGGGCCGACTTTACCATTGGCAGTCAAGCGAACAGTTTGGGCGTTTCGAGCGTTAGCAAATTGAGAAAATACCGCCTTCTCAACACCGTTATCGTAAATTCTCTGGGATTTTTTACCGAAAATCTCGTCCTTTAGCTTCGACTCTATAAAATTCTTCAACTCATTCTTATCAATCGCTAGCATGTTTGCAGTGATTGTGGATTTTAGAGTCACTGCGCCAGTGGCCTCTCCGTCGACCGCTACACTTGAGCTAGGATCTGAGCGATTTTCGGCATAACTTTCCGTAATTGTCTTCACAGAATTACCAAACGAAGCAATTAGCTGTTCTTTCAGACCTTCGACTTTCTTCTCGCTAAGCTTGTTTTTTGCCGCTTCTATGTCACTAGCCGTTACAACTGTTGCTGTTTTATCAGTACCACCGCTAGTAGCAGACCGCAAGGACGCGGAAATATCATCAACCGAAATACTCATACTGCCAGTGGCAGCATTATACTGCGCTCCGCCCTCGCTAGCAGTAATTACGCCAGAAGCAGAACCCGGGCAAATATATCCTGGACAATTACGCTGATAAGAGCCGCCTGGAACAGTCACAGAAGAATTTAAAGTGTAAGATAACCCACTATTCTTTAAAACCGTACCAGCTGCAATAGTAACACTATCTGGGGAAACATTCTTAAAAACCACCACTCCGGTCGCCTTTTCGCCAACGTTCTTCTTGCCCGTAGCAGAAAATTCAACACTGACTTCCTTAGCTATTTCCTTCTTAATTGACTTGATAACATTAGATTTAGCGTTCGTAGTAGCACTTTCGCTTAAACTAACCGTATCACTCACCGTCATGCTGGTAGTTTTTGCAGAAATAATAACCGTAGCATGCGGCGCAAACCAAATTGCCCAGACTAAAAACACCCCAAACAAAAGCACTCCGCCACCAATTAGCAAAAACTTCTTACGAAACGCACTAAAATTAGGGACTTTTGGCTTTTTAACCATGTTTTTTAGAGAAGTTAGGCCTTTAGACTCCTTCTCGTTTGCAGCGGCAATAGTACTGTCTATTGCGGCGTCATTATCTGATGATGACTTTTTTGCAACCTCAGCCATATCACCGACAGCCAACTTACCGCCATCAATAACATCACTTCCATCATCAACTTTTAGGGCTGGAATTTCCGCAATTTCCGGTTTACTCTGGAGTGTTTTTGCTACGGGGATTTTTGCCGTGGCAGCCAAACCAGCCAGAACCGAATCATTTGTAATAATTACTATCGTTTTATCGGCAGATTTTGCCGCCCGTGACAACAATCTTATGTTAACCGCGCTCTGCAAAATACCAGTCCGCCTAGGCGGCACCAGCGCAATTATCCGCTGTTTTGACGCTTTAATCTTACCAATTATGGTGGTAATATCGTCTTCTATATCGATATAAATAACGTCTTTATTCATCTTAAATCTTTAATAACCTGTTTACTTTTTCAACTAAACTATTACCGCCCTGGCTACCGATAATTGTATCATAGCCAACTCTTAATAGTCCCATAGCCGTGACAAATGTATGGTCGCTAGCATCGCCAGTTTCATCGACTATTCCTGTTACGTCACTTGGATTAATATACTGGATGACGGGTTTTTTAGTAAAAGGTAAGTCCTCTGGCCATTGTCGCTCCTTAAGAGCTTCGGTAATCTTCTTTAGGCTAGAACCGCCACCACATAATAAAATCCTATTTGGCAAATAATCAACATTATCAAAATCACCAAGAGCTAACTCAACACCAGACAGCCAGACTTCCAGGGTTTTATCAATTGCAGCGTCAACCTTTTTCTTTACCGCAGGCTTTAACTTGTCATGATCAATATTTAGCTTCAGTTTTTCTGCATCCTTAAAGCTTAAATCCAAATCAGAAGCAATAGTTCTGGTGAAGCTCCGTCCACCAATGCCAAACATTTTCGTACCCTCAACACCACCGTCATTGACAACTGCGATGTCAGTCGTACCGCCACCGATATCTGCCAAGATAGCCGTAAAATTACTATCAGTATCTGAGCCCAGAACACTACGGCTCACCGCGAACGGCTCGGCTGCCACCGCCACCAAGTCCAGAGCTAGTTCATCAGTCACCTTCTCTAACGCCCCAATATGAACCATCGGCGCAAATGCCGTATAAATCTGCACCGCCACATCCTTACCCTGAAAACCAATTGGGTTTGAAACCTTATAACCGTCAATATGAATGCTCACCAACGCCGAGTTAACTAACTTCACTTCAACATCGGCATTGCCAGTCTCCAGAGCGATTTGCGCCTGAGCTTTACCTTGAGCTCGCTCCTGCACCTTCTCGATAATAAATTCCATTTCTGCGACGTCCAGCGGCTTATTCGGCTGCGGACGACGATAGCGGATGGTATTAGTTACGCCTTTAACTAACTCACCAGCAATACCAATAACAACTCGCTTACCCTGAACTCCAGCCTGATCTTCCGCCTCTGAAAGAGCATCCTCACAGTTGGCCACTACTCCAGCAATATCAGCAATTGCGCCAGTATGCATATCGCCCATTTCCTGCTGCTTACGACCAACGCCAATAATCTTCAGCTCGTCGTCTTTGACTTCAGCAATTAACGCCTTAACCACCTCAGTACCGATGTCCAAACTAACTAATAGCTCGCGATTATCTTTATCAGACTTCTTTAACATATCTTTCAATGCCATATACGAATTATTATATAACGCTTGTGATTTTGAGGCAACAGATTGACGTATTTTATTTTTAATGTTATAACAGGAATATGTCCAATATTCTACTAAGAACCAATCGCGAGCAGCAGCTCTCTCCCGACGCAAGTAATACTATATTCGGTACAGCAGTTGATTTACTAAGACACACTGAACCAAGCGAGACATCTACAGAAGTCATTGGCTTAGATTTCGGTAGGTACAGAGAGGGATACCTGGAGGCCAAAATTAGACTAGCAGGAAACGTAGCACTTTTAGGTACCTACCTGCGGTATCGTCAAAAAGGCAGAACAGTCGAGACAAAACTAGGCACGGACAATAAATGGGATAGTGGAATTACATCAATAGAAAATATTGCAAATTGGTTCTGTAGTATTTGCCCATTTGATGTCGATGTAGACCCGATAAGAAGGTTAGCTTCAAACAATGAGACATTTTCAAATGGACAATTAGTATAATCTATATCAGACATTATAGCCTCTTCTCCAGAAACAAACGTACGCACAGATTCTGTATTCTATAATCAAAACCCGGAGATTTATGAGATAACAGATGGTGTTGCAGAAGATGAAAACATAAGAATTGAGGATGGGTTGTATAGAATCGGTGGCACTGAAAGCAAGCTCAAAATAGTCGAGTTCAATAAATTACCCGTAAAAGTACTCTATGAAATATCCGCGCCTTACGAGTATGAAGGCGTCGATACTAATATGCACTCATCCGTAGGTATAGACAGACTAGGTAAAGGGGCGTTATCATGCTATTTCTACGACCTAGTAGATGGACGTAGGCACAATATTACGCCTAAAGATATACGCCAACTTGAAAGAGAAATAATTGAAGACGTCGAGGCAATGGCGGCAGATAAACTATCTACCGCAAAACCGCTTTAATCCGCCGGATGCCAGCTGAACTGGACTCTTCTTTAGTAATTTTGAAGCGCTTACCACCTTCAGCCAGAATTCCAGTATGTTCAACGTGCGGACCACCGCAGACTTCAAAACTAATAACATTGTCATCTTCACCAATTGAATAAACTTTCACCTCATCGCCGTAGCGTTCGCCAAAGGCACCGATTGCACCCATTTTTAGTGCTTCTTCAGTTGGATAGACGGCAAATTTAACAGGCAAATCAGCATCAATCCAAGCGTTAACCCGATCTTCAACAGCCTGTTTTTCTTCCAAAGTCAATTTATCATGATTAAAATCAAATCGCAGACGATCAGCGGTAATATTACTACCGTGCTGCTGCAAATCCGGCGCATTGAGGACTTTGCGAAGCGCCGCACCCAATAGGTGCGTTGCCGTGTGGTATTTGAGGTGAATCGGATCGTGACCTTCGAGACCACCGCTAAATTGCCCCTTGCGGGCTGTCTTGGAGCGTTGGCGCTGCTCAGCCATCTTAGCATCAAATTCTGCACGCCAATTATCAGAAAGCTTGATGCCCTGCTTATACGCCTCCTCAGTGCTCAGTTCCACCGGAAAACCAAAAGTGTCATACAAGGTAAATAATTCTTCACCAGTCAAGCCGTCATCAATATATTTTTTCATTTGTTTAAGACCTTTGCGTAGTGTTTGGCGGAAAGCTTTTTCTTCCTTGACCAACACAGCGATAATTTGCTCGCGGCTCTCCTTAACCTCTGGAAAATCTGCTTCATATAAATCAGCGATTACCGGCACGACCTCCTCGAGGAAATTCTGCTCAATTCCCAGATCAAAGCTGTAGCGAATCGCCCGGCGCAACAATCGGCGCATCACGTAGCCCTGCTCCTTATTACTCGGCACACAGCCATCAACCGCCATAAAAGTAGCAGCCCTGAGGTGATCGGCAATCACCCGCATGCTTTCTGTATGTGACGCGTAGTTTTTGCCGCTCAAATCCTGCAATTTCTCGACAATTGGCCATAGTAAGCTAATCTTGAAAACATCAGGATCATTATTAGCCGCGGCGGCGATGCGTTCCAATCCTGAACCATGATCAATATTTGGCTTTTCTAATGGCTCAAACACGCCATCGGCCACCTTTTTATAAGCCATAAAGACATTATTGCCAATTTCCATAAAGCGTCCACAGTCGCAGTTCGGATGGCAATGTTCGCCAAATTTTGGATCATGCTCGATGAAATCGAACTCATAAAACATCTCACTATCCGGTCCGCACGGATCGCCAATTGGTGTAGTCTCCGGACCGCCGTTGCGACTCCACCAGTTTTTGCTGCCATCATAGTAAAAAATCCGCTCGCCCGGTTTAATACCGCGTGCATAACCAGCTTCTTCTGAACCAATATCAGCTTGGCCGCTGCTCAAGCCTGCTTTTTCGTATAGTTCTGCCCAAATTTCCGCTGCCTCAGTGTCTTTCGGGATATTATAGCGCTCATCACCGATGTAACAGGTGACATAAACACGGTTCATATCCAGCCCAACCTCTTCGGATAGGAATTGCCACATCCAATTAATCTGCTCTTTTTTGAAATAATCGCCCAAACTCCAGTTACCGAGCATCTCAAAAAAGGTCGTGTGACGATTGTCACCAATATCATCGATATCTTGAGCACGCAAACAAGTCTGGCTATCAACGATACGATTACCTTCAGGATGCTTGGCCTCGCCCAACAAATAACTAATCATCGGCTGCATGCCAGAACCAGTAAACAGCGTAGTCGGGTCGTTGTGCAACACCAGCGGCGCTCGACTGACAACAGCGTGGCCGTTGCTCTTATAAAAATCGAGGTATTTTTTGCGGATATCTTGAGCTTTCATATCTGTTAATTATACCACAAAATAAAATCGCCCCAAAACGAGGCGATTTCAAATAGCTCAAATGATTATTCAGCGGATTCTTCTACTGGCTCTTCAGCTGGAGCCTCTTCTTTTGGCTGATTTTTGCGCAATTTTTCTGGATTACGCAAAGCTTTTTTCTTGTCAGTAGCTGGCTCTTTGACCCATTTTGGCAACTTGACACCAGCATCTTTCAACAATTTAACAACACGTGGAGTTGGCTGAGCACCATTGTCCAGGTATTTTTGTGCCAAATCTGTCTGAATTGAGGCTTCTTTTGTGTGTGGATTGTATGAACCGACATAAGCAACAACACGACCACTTGACGGGTGGCGATGTGCTTCCTGTACGGCTAGGCGGTAGACTGGATAGCCCTTGCGGCCCAAGCGTTGCAAACGAATTGCTAGCATGTGTAATTTCTTCCTTTTCTTACAACTCTTTGATTAATGTATTACTCCTAGAGAGTGTACACTATTTCGCTATGTACGTCAATTCTATCTTGAGTCTACTATTGACTTTTTATGTCTATCTGTTGTAATATCCAAATATGCCACATGAACATATCCAACCAAGAGAAATCGATGATACAAATTTTATTATTTCGGGCCTACTTGGCGAAGGAGGCTCAAAAACAGTGTTTGATACAGTCATCAATGGAAAAAGAAGGGCGCTGGCGATACCGAATAGTATTGACGATCCCGATACACAAGCAGAGAAATGGAACAGTGTATTACAAGAACCCGAAAACGCGAAACTACTATCTGAATTAGGACTTCTCACTGTTCCTGAATACGAAATAATAACCACTACTATAAACGGTCAAGAGCTACCAGCACTAAGTATGACACCGTTTTCTGATCTCCCTTTTAGGGTCTTTGACAGCAAAGATGGAACACAGACATATACACACGGTCCACTTTCTCATATTGAACATTTTTCAGATATTTCTTCCTATATCACTGGTTTTAGCGCCGATATCGCCACACTCACACAATCGGGAATCATCCTGTCGCGAGACAGCATATCGTTTGCCGCTTTGCCCGATGGATCAATACGCTTGTTTTTTTATGACCTACAGGATATGACAATTAATAATTCGACTAACAAAGATAATCTTCGAGCTGGTTATTCAAGACTAATTGTCTCTATGTTAGATAACATATTTGACTACCAGCAGTTGATGCGTTTTGAAGAACAGGGCTACGATTTTCGTGAGCGCATGAATCTATCACAGAAACTTCAAGCAATCGCTAATTAAACTTTAGTATTGCTCGACGCGAAGTGTATGATTTAATTGCTGATAATCCGATAAGAGCCGCGTCTGACAGAGCAGAAAAAGAAAAGCGTCAGCTTGAAGATCCTGGTGTTGCGCAATGTCTGAGGGAAAGGATCAATCACTAAAGCTCATACTTCCCAAAGTATCAAAATCTTGAAAGACTAAAAGAACTCTTTGGTCAGATTCCTAACCGCGGTGTATGATGAATGAAGGCTCGCAAGTATACTTCTCAGTAGCATCTAAATTAGCAAATAATCCCGCCGCCCAAACATTCCTCGCCGTCATATATCACAGCTGACTGGCCTGGGGCGACAGCGCGCTGCGGTTCAGACAACTTCACTGTCACCTTCTCGCCAGTATCGTCATTCACGCGCGCAACTTCCGCATTAATCAATGGTGCTCGGTGTCGTACCCGGATTTGATAGGTACCGTCTTTTGGCGGCTGACCAATCCAATGGACGTCGGTCAACGTCAATTCTTTGCGCCACAGGTTCGCATTATCAATTGAGCGCGACACGTAAACCTCATTCTTGGTCATGTCTTTACCGACTACATAATACGGCAAGCCGCCACCAATATCCAACCCATGCCGCTGCCCCAAAGTGTAAAATATCGCCCCGTCATGCCGACCAATAACCGCGCCTGTTTGCTGATCAATAATATTACCCGGCTTAGATTCAATATATTCTGACAAAAACTCGCGAATCCCCACTTGACCGACAAAGCAAATACCCATCGACTCCTTTTTACTGGCGGTCCACAAGCCCCGCTCTTTAGCCATCTCGCGCACCTCAGCCTTAGTAAAATCACCCAGTGGAAACATGGTCTTTGCCAGTGCCTCAGACGTCACGCGGTAGAGGAAATAGGTTTGGTCTTTGTTGTCGTCGTGCGCCCGAAGCAAGCAAGCAGCGTTGGGTAATGATGGCGCTTTGACGAGCCCAGGTGTGAGCGTTGATTCGTACTGAATCGCCGAGGACTGTCTGAGCGCAGTGAGTTCCGCAGGCGACAGTGACGGATCAGCGTGAATACCATGGCGTGAGACAACCGTGCCAGAATTACCCAACGCTATACTGCCTGTTATAGGTTCAACTCGCGCATAATGCCCCGTCGCAATATACTCCGCACCCGTCGCTAATGCCGCCTCCAAAAATAACTTAAACTTCACCTCTTGATTACACATCACATCAGGATTTGGCGTGCGACCCGCCTGGTATTCGCGAATCATATAGTCAACGACATTTTGCTTGTATTCTTTCTGAAAATCGAACACCTGAA
>ERZ773065.1165-NODE-1165-length-13509-cov-12.024677_pt1 | contig 13509 bp, 15 predicted proteins | sample MGYA00580623_ERZ773065 | MGnify/ENA primary metagenome ERZ773065 (study PRJEB29015, sample SAMEA2738017) | human oral metagenome | biome: human oral; feature: human-associated habitat; material: dental | place: China | collected 2047 ...
TAATAGATCCTACACTAAACGATATTTACATTTCTGAAGATGATGTTGAATATCGTGTTACTAATATTATCCCTTATGAGACATTCTTTAGAAAGACGATGTTATACGTTGCTAGAAGTTAACACTTACGATAAGCAAGTATTCAGTGAGATAAGTGATGAGTTAGAAACGCGTTTGAGTAGGGCTGGAGAGTTAGGGCGTCAGACAGCGTATGAAAAATCAAGGGTGGATTCATCGGACATGAGAAACTCTACAGAGTACGAGGTTGAGCGCTCGGATACTACAATGCAAATGACATTAGGTCAAGGGAATAGACAAGTTGATTACGCGAAATTCCAAGAGTTAGGGACTAAGTTTATTGAGGGTACACACCACGTTAAAGCTGGATTACAAAGAGCGGTAGAGGAATTTAACAAATGATAAAAGACATGTTAGCATTTTTAAAAATCAAGATACCTTATTTATACATCGAACAACCGAAAGAGGTTAACGTTGAGCAGTTTGGAGTAATGGAACTTGACTTATTTAACGTTGATGAAAATTGTAAAAAATGGATTGCGACTATATTTTTATTTACAAAAAAAGGCATGGTAAAAAAACACCATGAGAAGATAACAGAAATAATCGATTATTGCAGGTTTAAAGGCACTATAACGAGCGACAAAGGGGTAATGCATATTTACCCCCCACAAGTCAATATAGCGGGCAAAACGGACGGATATTACGTTCATACGATAGCAATACCGATTAATCAATATGAAAGAGAGGATATTTAATGGCTGGAACTAAATTAGAAGCAACAGTTGGGGCTAAGATTAATGATGTAGCGAATATACTAAAAGGAACAACAGCGCAAGTGTTCGTTAAAGCAAGAGGCGGAGAAGCGAACCCGCGTTACTTAGGTTGGACAAAGGGTGTATCGTTTGAAGAGGTAGTAGAAAAATCTGCCGCAGTTGGTGATGGTGCGTTAGGAACTATTGCTGGAACTGAATATTACACTAAATTGAACGCTAAAGTTAAAGGTTCACTATTAGAGGTTGACGAGAAGAATTACAAAGATTTCTTCGGACTTAAAGAAGTATCACCATCGACTACACACGGGTTTGAAACTACTGAATTAACTATCAAAGAGTTTAGACGCGAACCTATCATCACGAAAGATGATACGTTAGAGTATCTAGAATTACGTTTCTTGGATTTAAACAAAAACGGAATGGTCTTACGACTAATGAACGTATCTAAATCTAACGCGTTTAAGACTACGTTTGGAGATAAGAGTGAACTTATGGTTGAGTTTGAGGTTGAGGGGTTATACGACCCAGCAAAACCAACAGAGGTGCCTTGGCGATTATATACAGTTAAGAAAAATGGATAAGAGGGGTTAAAACCCCTCTTTTTTTGGAGGTAAAAATGGAACAAGAAAAAATTCCTACAACGATTAAAATCAATGGTAAAACGTACGAAAAGATAACATTAAAAGGTCGTGCGTTGTTTGATTTCATGAAATTGGCCAGAGGGAAGAATATTGATAGAAGCATGAATTTTAGAAATATAGAGATTCAAAAATTTAAAAATCCTATCGTGAAACTTTCTGAAGAAGCAAATAAAGATAAAAAGTGCAAAGGTAAGAAATTCGAGTGGATAGTTGACCATATTCCGTATTATCGTGATGAGTTCATCAAAATAATGTTGGAGTACATGGAAATATTATCGACCGAATTGAATAAAATACTTATTGAATGTGATTATAATGACTTAGTCGAAGTAATTTCAATCGGCTTTGAAATGAAAAAGGAAGTAGTAGAGGAGTTTACGGAAGATAACTTTTTAACAGCGTTAGCAATTATAAACGACGCTTTACCCAAGTCGTAACCACGTTTCGCTATCTTATTTCACATTCTTGAGTATTGACGATGTTGAGGGACGTTTCTTTAATGAGTTTGACATATATTGGTTATTGGTCCGAGAATACGGTTATTTGCTAGTTAATACGGCAGAGATAAGGGATTTAATAGAAATGTATGTAATGCTGGTCAAAGAACGAAGTAGCGTGATATATCGTGAAATGTATCTCGCAAGCAAACCTCAAGAAAGTTACGTTGAATATCTCAACAAGATATTAAGAGTTAATAACATAGTGATCTCTGACTTTGAAAAATCAGAGATTGAAGAAGCATTCAGAGAGGTGGAGTAATGAAGTTATTTGATATTTATGGTACTTTGAAAATCAAAGGACTTAAAGAAGCGAAAAGTGGGTTAAGTGATGTAGCGAGAGAGGCGGAACAATCCGCTTCTTTATTTAACCGTGTTTGGAAAAGAGCGTCAACAACGGCTAGTGGTGTATGGTCTAAAATCAGAAGCAGTGCTAAAAGTTCGTTTAGTGGGATTAGTTCAGACGCTAGTAGCTTAAGTAGCAGATTGAGTAGTGCGTTTAGGAGAATTAAGTTACCGAAAGTTTCTCTTAGTACGTTTAAGAGTAGTTTGCAAACGGCTGAAAGTGTTGCTAGAAGCACATCGAACCATATTAAAAATGTGTTGGGGAGCGTTAGAAATGCTTTTAGTAGTTTAAAAGGCGTGTTAAGTGGCGTTCCGGGAATGTTAGCGGGCGTTGGTTTAGCGCTTGGGACTAAGTCGGTATTAGATTATTCTAAAAGTTTAGATCAAGCGAGGATAAACTGGAAAGTGTTAATGGGAAGTGCTGAAGAAGGACAAAAGATGTTGGAGCGTATTCAAAAGTTCGCTAAGGATACACCTTTTGATTTCAATAGCACTCAAAAATTTGCACAACAATTAAAAATAGCTGGTTTAAACGGTGACCAACTATTCAAAACCATGCAGGTGATAGGTGATGCCGCGCAAGGTAATGTTGAGAAAGCTGAGGGAATTGCAACAGCATATCAACAAATGAGCGCTAAAGGTCGAATACAGACCGAGGAAATGAACCAGTTACTTGAACGTGGTATTCCCGCTTGGGATATGTTAGCAAAAGCAACTGGTAAGAGCAAGGCTGAATTAATGCAGATGGCGTCGCAAGGTAAATTGATGGCTGATGAGTATTTACCAAAACTTGTCGAACAAATGGACAAGGCGTTTGGTGGAGGAATGCAAGACCAAGCCAAGACGTTTAGTGGTCAGATTGACCAGTTAGAAGACAATTTGCTTATGTTAGGAAGTCGAGGGATTGAACCATTAAGAGAGGGTATTAAGAATTTAGTATCGGACATCAACGACGTATTTGACGGCAATATGACGTTTTTTGAATTAGTTGAGAATTGGGGTTCTTACATCAGAAGCGGTCTAATGAATTTAGGAGAAATGATTGCTAACTTCGATTTAAAATCGTTCCTAAGTAAAATGTTTGAGAATATCGCAGACTACACAGTCGGATTTACGTATGATGTAATTGACGGTTTCAAAAGTTTAGTTGAGGGTATTGTTAAATTCTTTGAAAACACAGATTGGAACGGTATCGTTAGTACGTTTCAAGATGGTTTAGTTAGTGCGTTTAAGTCTATTGATATTGGCGGGATATTGGCTTGGGTAGTCAATATTTGGGCGAGAGTAGCTAAGGCTGTAATTAAAGCATTAAGAGGTTTTGATTACGGAAGAGCAGCATCAACGCTTGGTAAGTTAATACGCGAAGCAATATCAAAAGTTGGAGATTTCCTAAGCAATGTTAATTGGGGCGATGTTATTTCAACGTTGTGGAGTGGATTTACAACGGCACTAAAATTATTATTTATTGATTTACCAACTTTTTTAGCTAATTTAATTGTCACTTTGCTAACTGGAATGAGCATAAGCGAGATAGGAACCGCGATAAGCGACTTATTTGACAAAATGGGTAACTGGATAAGTGAAAAGTGGGACGCACTTTTAACGTGGTTCAGTGAGCAAGGAAACAGCATAGGTGAGACTATTTCTGGCTGGTGGGACAGCATGAGTGAAACACTTAGCGGTTGGTGGCAGAATATCTCTGAATGGTTTAGTGAAAAATGGGACGATTTAGTTCAATTCTTCACTGAATTTCCTGAGAAGGCTGGAGAAACAATCTCTGGTTGGTGGGACAGTTTAGTACGTTTCTTCGATGATGATTTTGGTTACAAAATCGGTGAATGGTTCGGAGAGAAAATCGGTGAGTTGGTTAAATTCTTTATCGAATTTCCATCTAAGGTTGGAGAAACAGTGTCAACGTGGTGGGACGCTATGACAGAGGCGTTTTCTACATGGTGGAAAAACGTTGCGACGTGGATAAGTGAAAAATGGCAAGAACTTATTCAATGGTTTAAAGATTTACCGGGCAAAATTGCCGAATGGGGTATTTGGATTTGGAATGGCGTTACTGGAAGTTTGGCGACGTTTTGGCAGAACACGACAACGTGGGTTAGTGAGAAGTTTGCTGAATTGGTTGGTTGGTTCAGAGATTTGCCTAACAAAATATCTCAATGGGGTATTTGGATTTGGAACGGTATTGTAGGTTCGCTTACGTCGTTATGGGGTACCGTTACAAGATGGTTTACAGAAAAATTCAATCAACTTGTAGGTTGGTTCAAAGAAGCGCCGACGAAAGTATCTCAATTCGGTAGTTGGATTTGGAGTAATATTACAAGTGGATTAAATTCACTCTGGGAGAATGTCAAAGGCATTGGTAAGAGCATCGTTCAAGGTGTTTGGAACGGGATTACAAGTGCTGCGGATTGGTTCTTCGGGCAAGTTAAGGGGTTCTTTAAAGGGCTTATCGATGGTGCGAAAAGTGCGCTAGGTATTAATTCACCATCTAAAGAATTTATTAAAATAGGACATTGGATCCCACCTGGTATTGCTGTTGGGGTTGATGAAAATTCAGATGTAGCAGTAGACAGTATCACGTCACTTGCTGAAGATATGCAAGACGCTTGGAATGGCGACTTTGAAACTAATCTTAGTGGATACGGTCAAATGAGTTTTGACGCTGAAACTAGCGCGCCATTTAAGACGTTAAGCGACAAGTTTAATGAACTTATCACAGCGTTTAACGATATAGAATTTAAAGGTTCGATGATTGTCGATGGTGAAAAAATGGGAGAAGCAGTATTCAAGCCTTTAAACAATTTAATTGAGGAAGGAGGTTTAATTTAATGAATTATTTCATTTTGAATGGTTGGAACATCACAGCGGAAGAAGGAATATATTTAATCGATAGTGGTCAAGAACGGTCAAACAAACCAAGATATGAAAGCGAACAGTCTTACGGAGCGAATGGGAATGTCAATATATTTGAAGAAGCGTTTGACACTTATTCTAGGACGTTCACTTTCCAATGCAACAGTAGAGAGAAAATGGATCTATTAATTAGTCGATTTTACGGAACGGATATGAAATTGGAATTATGGACACGCCCAGACCACTTTATTTATATTGATTTCAAAAACACGGTGCCAGTTAAAAGATTAGCTGATAATCAATGGCAGTGTAAATTTCAATGCGATGTTCAACCTTTTAAATATCTAAAGAACTCTCCGACTAAAGTATTAACGTCTAATGGAACGATTGAAAATATCGGAAACTGGAGGAGTGAACCGCGTATTATTGTTGAAGGTAACGGGAACACAACCCTTACTATTGGTAAGCAAGTGATGACTCTTAACATTGACACAAGGCTTGTGATTGAGTGTAAACACAGACACCAACAAGTATTAGATAAAAATAATCAATTAGCTATCTCTAGGACTAGAGGTGGTTTTTTTGAAATTGAACCAGGTATTAACGGCATTGTGCTAGGTGCTGGGATTACAAAAGTAACTATTGAACCGAGGTGGCGTATTAGATGATTTATATTGCAACGAATAACTTAAATGATGGATTTCCTTTATCAGACGCTTATGATGATGTTATTTATCAAAAGGCTAATAGCGAATATTATTTAAAATTTAGGTATCCAGTTGACCGCTTCGGTGTCTGGAGAAACCTTACTTGTGAAATAGTGCTAAAAGCTGATGACGCTAGAGGAGTTCAATTATTCAGAATTAAAAAAATTAACGAAATAAACGGATATATCCGAGTGTATGCAAAGCACATCACAGACGATATTAATTTCATTGAGGTTAACCAGTTAAACGTTACAAATGCTACTGGTAAACGTGTTATGACGGCGTTAGCTGGAAGTATTGTTGGTGAAAGTCGGTTTGTATTTGACAGTGATATAGCGACAATGTACACGTTGAATTTGAGTGATACAACGGTAGGAGATATATTAAGCAAGGACAAACGTAGTATCATCGGTCAATGGGGTGGCGAGTTGGTAAGAAATAATTTTCTTATCAACTTAAAAGCCCGAGGCGGTGTCGATACTGAAATTTTGTTTATGAACAAGAAAAACGTTAAAAATCAAGATAATTCGATAAGTACAGAGAATTTAATTACCCGACTAAAATTAAGTGTTGAAGTTGAGAAGGAAAACAACGAAAAAGAAGTAATTAAAGCAACCGTTGAAAGTCCGTATATCAACACTTATCCGCGAGTATATACGGGATATTTAAAGGTGACAGATAAGAGTGTCACTGATAGAGAAAAGTTAATTGAATATGGGAACAGATATTTTAGAAATACTTTAGTTGATTTTCCAAAAGATAATTTAACGGTTAATGTTATCGAAAAAAACCAAGAACGTATTAATTTGTTTGACACAGTATGGTTTAGAAACGTCGAGTACGGCATTGATAAGCGTTTGAAAGTGGTCGCTTACGAATATAGTCCGATGTCAAAACGTTATATTAAAATCAGTTTCGGTGCGTTAAAAGTAAACAGTTTAAGTCAAGTTAAAAACTTAAACCAACTTGAAGAACGTATTGAAGAAAAAATCGAAGAAAGCAGAGTTGACGCTTTTAAAATTCAGAAAAATTTAGCTGAATTACTTAAAAAAGACAGAACAGCTATTGAAGAAAAAATGAAAAACCTTGAAGAACAGTCGAAAGCAGGGGTTGAAGTTAAGAAGGCGTTATTTGAAAAAGGTGGCACTGTTCCAGAAGTAACTAGAACTAAAATACTTGACGCAATTGAGGCTGAAATTGCGCGTCTTAAAACGATAATAACCGAGGCTGAAATGGTTAAGGCAATTCAAGCGCGTTTAGATTTTGCTGAAATTAAGACTGCGCTTATTGATAAGGCGTTTGTTGACGATATAATTTCAAACAAAACATTTAAACAACAATTTGAAGCTGGAGAAGTCACTACTCAAAATATCTTCACTAAAATGCGTGACAGTATTCAAAGTAGCATTAAGAAAGAGTTCATCACAAAAGAAGAAACAAAAAGATTAGTTAATGATCTCACTATTGGAGCTGATGGAATACGTCAAATTACACAAGAAGAAACTAATAAAATCATAGATAATCGCAAAGACGAACTCAAAGGAAAAGACGGAAAAGTGCCTGCGTTTAATCAGTTAATTGGAACTAGATTTCCAACATTAGATGTGGTAGAAGCTTTAGGAGAAACTACGTTAAAATTAAATAAAAAAGATTATAACGGACAAAATTCAGTTGAGATAATGAGGAATGATAATAATATTTTTCAGGGAATATCTCTAAAAGCAAATATTAACGGCGCAAATAAAGGTCAATTAGCGGTGATAAGAGTACCTTTTTACGTTTTTGACGACAGCGAAAGCAATAATTTTTCTTTAAGTTTTAGCTTAATTAAAGAAAACGAACCGTTCGACCCCCATTCAATATTTAACGGTGAAATTCAAACAGCTAAATGGCAATTAGCTGAAATTCAAATACCGTTTGAAGAAGATTTTAATGAAAAAATAAAGAAAATAGCGTTTGTAAGCTTCGGTAATGCTCATTTCAAAATAGCTGAGCCTTATATGGCTGTTGATGATATAGTAACAAATAAATGGCTTCCAGCTATTGAGGATATGCAAAGTTACTCTCTTACGGCTTCAGCGAGAATAGAAGGAAGTTATTTAAACGATAATTTAAGCAATTGCAAGGTCTATTTGGACGTTTACAGCAACGGAGAGATAATTCGTGCTTCAACAACCGAAACACCTTTAAAAATTGAAATTAAAAAGCTAGTTGCTAGTGGATATGTAGCGACTGGAGAAGTAACGCTTGATAGCAACGGGTTAGTGCAAAATATCAACATTCCCAACGGAGTTAAAGACGGTAAACCAATAGAAGTCGTTTTTGAAGTTACTTGTAGGGAAAATAAGACGGTAGCAAGCGCTAGATTGAATAATACGATTGATAAGCAGTTATTGTCCGAAACCATAAGCAAATTCAAAACTTTTGAAAGCACACTTGACAAATTTGAAAGTAAAATCAGCGAAGTGGATTCTAAAAGATTTAAATTTGCTTATATAAGGGAAAATCTTTGTTCGGAAACAGAAGCAGAAAAGAAAGGTAGCGACCTTTATTTCAATACAAAAAAACCGTTAGAAGCCAACAAAGAATATTACGTTTTAGCTGATGCTGATAACGTCCCGGAAAATCAAAATACAAGAATTTACGGTGCTAAAAATAACGGAGATGGTAAGCTGTTAGTAGGTGGTTTGAATATTTGGAAAGTTTCTTTTGAAAAGGCACAAACTAACGTTAACATCTTCCCATTAGGGGGAGAAACTAAAGTTAAAAACGTTCAAATATACGAAGTGCCGGAGTTTGAAAATCCAAAGGAAGATGTTCTTTTAGAAACAAACAACAACGGTTTTTTCACAGTCAAATTTAAAAGAAAAATTAAAGCAAACGAAATTCTTACTTTTTCTTTTGATGTTGAAGGGACTCCCTCGATGAAGTGGGGTTATTATTATGCGTCCGGCGGAAAATTCGCGAGCAAACCCATTTTGTCTGGTCAAAACTTATGGACTCTAAGAGTTCGCAACGAAACTGACTATTTACAATTTTCAACTCAGGGTAGCGGCTCGCAAGGGCGTGTGAGTAACATTAAATGCGTTAAAGAAAGTTTTGACTTCGGATATAAAAACGAATACAACATCTCTGAAATGGAAAGTAAGATTAATCAAACTAAAAGTGAGATTGACTTATCTGTTAAAAAAGATAAGGTAATTAATTCCATTAACTTAAGCGGTGAGGGGGTTAAGATTAATGCTGACAAGGTCGATATTAGTGGGACTCTTAGCGCATACACAGGTGATATAGGTGGATTTAAAATAGGATATAATCCAAATGATGGTGGTTATTGGCTAACAGGTCGAAACAATTTTGAATGTGGAATGAATCCTGGACACAACGTAGGCTCTCGAGGAGTTCAACTTTGGGCGGCGTGGGGCAGTAATTGGACTAAACCAAGCGATTATGCTTGGTCTGTTAATGCTCTTGGAGAAATGACCTGTAGGGGAAAAGCTTATTTTGGAAGCGAAGCACTCTTTAATTATCGCCCTACATTTAATGATGGAATCCTAGTTAAGGGGGACGTTCAAGTTACTGGGAATATCTTCTACTCAAATGGGTCAGACTCAGGTTATTGGATTTACTCGTCACACTACAAATCAATCCGACCGAGTTCAGACGGAAGATACGTTTATTTCAACTACAGCGGGGGAGGTAGTGATTGGATTCCACTTAATAAAGAGATTTCTGACAGGCGTTTTAAACACAATATTCGACCTAGCGTGGTTAATGGTCTTGATGTAATTAAAAATCTTAAGACTTACAGCTACACAAAAAAATACGACGGAGAAGTTGAGGAGATTGATTGCGGGATAATGGCGCAAGACGTCAAAGAACACGCAAAAAGTGCATTCCAAGAAGCACCTGAGGATGTGCAGACTTATAGCACATTTAAACTTGTACCTTACTTAATCAAGGCGGTACAGGAACTGACCGATATTGTTGACGGTCTGCAAAAGGAGATTAAAGAACTAAAAGAAAGGAGTTCAAAAAATGGCATTTAAAGTTTATTTTAAACGTGATTTAAACGGAGAGGCGTTGGTCTCAATCACTGACAATAACGGAACTAATATTCAACGTATTATTAAAGGGGAGCACGTCGACACGGACGAAGAAACGTTAGTTAAGTTAGTTCTGGAACAATTCTACCAAGAAACGTACCCTAACCGTGCGGAGAATGAACGTTTTGCTAAGATGGATAATATTCTTAAAGAAGCAAACAAAACTCTTGAAACAACGCGTCAAACACTAGCGCAAAGTGTAATTAAAGACTTTGAATATGACGCATTATTTGAGGATATAAGCCGTAAATTTGAGTTTTTAGCAACACATTTAAGCGTTGAATTACCAACATCAAATGAGGAGGAGAACAAAGATGAAAAAGATGAAAAAGAAAGTGCTGGAGATACTCCAAAAGCTTAAGCTATCCAGCGCTATTATTTCTGAAATTTTGAAAGGAGGTGAGAACATGATGATAACATTTTTAGCGTTAAACGTAGTTGACGGATTAAATACACTAGATGATTTTAAAAATAAAAAATTAAGACGTCTAGTGGAAAAAGAATTGATCCGTTTAGGATATGGTGAGTTAGTTGAAAAAGCTAACGAGGAAAAGAAAGGGGCTTAATTGCCCCTTTTAAAATCTAATGAGGAGGTAGATAAATGCCGATTAATGAATTAATACCTATCTTATCGCTTGCAATAGCGTTGATAGGAGTTGCTTTAAGTTTTAAAAATAAATCTGACTCACAATTAATGAGGATTGACTTATTGGAGCATACGTCAACGAGCAATGCTAAATTAATTGATAAGTTAGAAAAAAAGATTGAGAGGATTGAGACGAGAGATGATGTTATTATTAAGCTAAATACACAAGTTAATACTCTTGTTAAAGACATAGAAAATCTTAATAAAAAATTCGATAAAATGATGATGAAGGAGAAATAATATGACAGAAATTCAACAATTCATTAGTCCAATGATAGTTGGACTATGTTGGTTAATAGGAAACACGTTAAAATCAAGCGTACCTAAGCTACCTAATAATTACATCCCTTTAGCGTTAGGGGTTATAGGAGCAATATTAGCTGTTACAATAAATGGATTTAACGGAACAAACGTTTTAGTCGGTATAGTAAGTGGTTTGAGTGCAACAGGAATGCACCAAGTTTATAAAGGTTTAAAAGACGACAAAAAAGAGGAAACGCACAACGAAATGCGTTATCCCGGAGATAAATAAAAATTAATATATAAAAAACTCAAATATAAAGACGTTATTTAAAGGTTGGGGTAGATTGCTACTCTGACCTTATTTTTTGAAAGGAGAAGGGAAATGACATTATTACAAGCGATTAATTGGATTAAAGCTCAAATAAATAAATGGATAGATGTAGATGGTGCTTACGGAGCGCAATGTGTTGATTTAATCATGAAATATATGCTAGTACTAGCAAATTTCTTACCTCGTGGGAACGCTATTGATTATATGTACAACGCACTTCCAACAGGTTGGAAGAGATTTAAAAAAGGAGAAGGACAAATACAACCCGGAGACATTGCAATTTGGAAATGGGGTAGTTGGGATATATACGGTCATGTTGGACTTGTATTTGAAGTCAACGGAAGATATATCACATCTGTTGAACAAAATGTAGATGGAGCAGCAGTCGGTGTAGGTGGATATGCGAGAGTTCGTACAAGAGATGATAGTTGTTTAGTAGGGTTTATCCGACCTAAATTTGTAGAAAATGGTTGGGTTAAAAACGATACTGGTTGGTGGTACGATTTAGGTAATGGCGACTATTACAAAGACTGTTGGAAAATGATTAATGGCTCATGGTTTAAGTTCAACACTAGCGGATATGTGTTAGAAAACCAATGGTATCATGATGAAACTACTAATCGTTGGTATTGGTTAGATAATGGAGGATATATGGCAAGTAAAACATGGCGATATATCAATAACCATTGGTATTATTTCCATGAAAACGGAGAAATGGCAACTGGTTGGGTTGAATATCAAGGGCATTGGTATTACCTTAATAATGAAAATGGAGACATGGTATCAGAAGAATACCGAAAAATTGGCGATACATGGTATATGTTTAATGAGAACGGAGAAATGTTAGCCGATAAGAAAATTGAAATTGGTAAAGATGGAGCAGTAAAAGTGCTAGAATAAGATTACACCCCCTTTAATTAGGGGGTTATTTTTTATTGACAAAATTAAAAATTAATAGTATTATGAAATTGGCATAAATACGGTATTTTATTGTTTGAGAGAGTGTATATTTTGAATCTTATACAATCAAAGTTCAAATCAAGATTTATCTATATTGCCTTTTGGCTGAGCTGGTGTCAGCTCATTTACCCCTTGACGAAAGTTGAGGGGTATTTTTTTATGATCTTTTTAAAACTTTTTTTAAAAAAACTATTGACACGTTATAACGTGTATGATATAATAAAAGTACGAAGTAAGAAACGAGGTAAAAAGTCATGAAAGAACTAACTAAAGAACAATTGTTAAGAGCACAAGGTAATAAAGAATTTGTTAAACACGATGATAGAAGAAACGTTAATATCACTAGAGTATTCAGCATCATCGAAAATGAAGATAGTGTTGGTTTGAAAGTAACATCAATATATCACCCTAATTTCTACAGAACAGAAAAATATCAAAAAGAAATGGTAGTAACAATTAAAGGGAATTTTGAAGAATATAACAATCCTGAGGATGATAAATTGGAAATCTTTTACTTCTTACATGAATTAAGACTTAATCATTACAATGTGGTTAAAATCTTTGATAACGGAGTTAAAGTTAATAATAAAGACTACTCATCTACTATTGTTCCTTTTGAATTTAGAGAAGCTAAAAAAATGAAATTATACAAAAATGTTAGTTCTGAAGATTTAGAAAAAATCTTAAAAGAAGGTATTCTTCCAATTTCAAAAACTGGTAACGACAACTGGGAAGGCAATAGAAGAGCAAATAATTCAACAGAAGTAGTCTACTTGTTCAATCCAACAACAGATGTTACAAGCTTCACTCAATATGGTGATGTGGTACTTGAAGTTGAAGTAGAAGCATACAGAAATGAAATTGCACCTAACGATTCTAACCGTGGACAATATGAAGAATACATTGTTGCAGAAGTTAAACCAGAGGAAATAGTAGGTGTGAGATATGAATAAACTATCAGAAGCAAAAAGAAAAGCCAACAAGAAATGGGATGATAAGAACAAGGAGCGCAAGGCTTACATAGTCAAGCGCTCTACAGCTAGAAATTTTATAAAGAATATGGATCGCGAAGATATTGAGGAGTTTGAGCAGCTAATCCAGGAGCGTAAGGAAAGAAAAGATTGATGTTTTTTTAAAAATCCCTATTAATTTTTTTGATATGAGCTAGATAATTAATAATAACAATACACTTAAAATGACCCACACTTGACCCACACATTGAAAAATTTACAGTCAATTCACTCTAATCATTAAATATAAAAATGTTGATATATCAACGGTTAGGAAGTGTTGGGAATTTATAGAAATTATCAAATCAAACAGAGAAACTAAATAATAAAGTTAGAAAAGCCTTAAAGTATAAACGTTTAAGGC
>ERZ773065.1170-NODE-1170-length-13467-cov-5.552639_pt1 | contig 13467 bp, 9 predicted proteins | sample MGYA00580623_ERZ773065 | MGnify/ENA primary metagenome ERZ773065 (study PRJEB29015, sample SAMEA2738017) | human oral metagenome | biome: human oral; feature: human-associated habitat; material: dental | place: China | collected 2047 ...
ATTGCTGAAGTCTTGGAACGCCAAGCAGAAATCGAAGCAGCAATGCAAGCAGCTAATGCAGCAAACGGCTACTCAGACTTTGTCTTGATGATTACAGACATCGTCAACTCAAACTCAGAAATCCTTGCTCTTGGATCAAACATGGACAAGGTGGAAGCAGCTTTCAACTTCAAACTTGAAAACAACCACGCTTTCCTTCCAGGTGCTGTTTCACGTAAGAAACAAGTGGTGCCTCAGTTGACTGAAAGCTTTAATGGGCAAGTTCCTGAGTGATGATTGAAACGTGGAAACACTTGTTTTCCATATAGCTAAAGGGGTTTCGGCTCCTTTTTTTCTAGGAGAGAAAGATGTTAGAAAATGGTGATTTGATCTTTGTGAAGGACCTTTCAGATATGGGGCAGGCTATCCAGGCTTCTACTGGGAACTATAGTCACGTGGCTATCTTTTTGGACGGACAGGTCTATCATGCTACGTTGGAAGGTGGCGTCCTTGCCCAGGATCCTGAGGACTTCTTTGAAGCTGGAAAAGTCTATGACCTTTATCACTATGAGCAGATTGATTGTACAGAGGTCAAAAGGTTGTCGGAAAACCTTTTAGGTTCTCCCTACAATACTTCCTTTTATCCAGATGGAGATGGTTTCTATTGTTCCCAGTTTGTAGCAGAAATTCTTCCTATTTTTGAGACCATTCCCATGAAGTTTGGAGAGGGAGAAGAAGAGATTAGTTCCTTTTGGAAAGCCTACTACAGAGAACTAGGACTAGCTGTACCTCTGAATCAACCAGGAACCAATCCAAGTCAGTTAGCCCAGTCTCCTCATCTACAGTTTAAAGAAAGGTATATGGATGATTACAATCATTAATCCCACACGTTTGACACGTCAGCCATTTTTCAAGGACTTAATCAACTATTTGGATCAGCACGATGATGTGATCCTGCGACAAATCAAGGCTCAGTTTCCAGATGTATCAGTTGATAAGCTTATGGAAGAGTATATAAAGGCAGGCTTGATCCTTCGAGAAAATAAACGCTACAGCCTCAACCTGCCCTTCTTGGAGTCAGCTGATCTTATTGACTTGGATCAAGAGGTCTTTGTCCGAGAGGATAGTGAACTTTATCAGGAACTGAAAGCCAAGGTCTTCCAAACGGAACTCCGCAATACTACCAATGAAGCGATTCTCATAGAGGAGACGGACTTTGCACGAAATGCACAGACTCTTTCCAATTACTTCTACAAGGTGAAACACCAATATCCATTGACAGAGGATCAAGAAAAGCTCTATGCCATCTTGGGAGATGTCAATCCCGAGTATGCTCTTAAGTATATGACCAGCTTTTTACTCAAATTTCTCAAAAAAGAAGTAGTCCAGCAAAAGCGCAAGGACATCTTTGTCGATAGTTTAGGAGTCTTAGGTTATATCCGCAAAAATGATGAAGGCAAATATGAATTAGCAGTGGACTTGGACAAGGAAAGACTGATGTTTATTAAGTAATAGAAAGAGGCTGGGAGAACTTCCTGGGCAAATATTGAGGATAAAACCTTTATAAAACAAGATTCTGTGGGCTTGTATTTGTGTAAAGTCGCATAATCGGGGTTAGAAAAGTTGGTGAGGAGTTATTCGTGCTTCACATTGAAAAAACTGAATATAATCGTCTACAAGACTGGATTCTTTGAATACTGCACCAATAATTGGATCTATTTTGCAGCTAACTATCTAATTTTGAAGAAGAGATAAAATCAATCGTTTTACCTATTTATTGATACAAGGAAGTTATATTTGGATATCTGAGATAATAAGAGGAAAAAAGAAACAAGCGAAAGGATTAGTAAACATGGAGCTGAGTCATCTTAAAGAATTTATTGTTCTGGCTAAAATTGAGAATTATCTGGAAGCGGCAGAGAATCTTTATATTTCTCAATCCAGTCTATCAAAGCATATAAAATCGTTGGAGGCAGAACTTGGAACCACTCTATTTGATCGAACAACCCGTCAGGTGAAGCTCAATGAGGCAGGGAGGGTATTTCTCAAATATGCCCAGCAAATGATTGAGATTCAGTATCAGTTCAATACGGCTCTTCTCAATCTAAAGGAGGCAGAAGAACAAAGTTTGACAATCGGATCTATTCCCATTATGGCACCTTACGGTATTACAGACATGCTTCTTGGTTTTAAAAAAGCTAATCCAAAAATTAATTTAAGTATCATCGAAGGTGAGACTGAGCAACTTAAGCAGAAGCTTCGCAGTGGCGAATGTGATCTGGCCTTTATTCGTCATTTACCAGGAGGGGCTGAAGCGACGGAAGATGTAGCTGATTTTTTAATGACCTCTTTTACGGCAGATTATTTGGTTGCAGTTTTACCACTTGAACATCCTCTTGCCAATCAGACATTGATTGATCTATCCGATTTAAAGACTGAAGAATTTCTTTTTCTCCCCCCAAATTCTATGATGCATAGTATTTCTATACAGGCATGTCATCAGGCAGGTTTTACGCCAGCAATTGCATACACAGGCGAACGAGCAGAAAATATCATTGACCTTGTGAGTAAAGGAATGGGAATTTCTCTTTTGATGTCAAAGCCTATTTCTTATATCAATACGCAAAATCAGGTTAAATTAGTTCCAGTTTTACCTCATATTGAGACAGAAATTGTGATTTATTCTAAAAAGGGGGCTCTTCTATCAAAGGTAGCTAGTCATTTCCTAGAATTTATACAGCAGTGAGAGTTAGGCTTTGTGCCTGACTTTTTTTGAAATGAAAATAATACCCTTCAAAAATCTCATCAAACTACGTCAGCATGGTTTTGTGTTTCTTCGGTACAGCCTACGAATCGCTTTTTAGTCTACTCTTTGATATTTATCAAGGATTATTTATTCCGATTCGGAATAAATAGGACCAAAACTTGAATTGTAAGCGTTTTGAATTTTCGGTATGATAGTGATGTTAGGAGGATGTGTTGGGATGAAAATGAGAGAGTTTTTCTTTTCATTTTTAACAACCTTAACATTTAACTTTCCAATGGCATTCTTCGTTCAAATCTTCCTGTTAGGTCCCTTACTAAAAAGGTTGATTTTAGATAATTAAAAAGGAAAAGGTGAAAATAATGATAGTTGATGCAAATATTTATTGGTTTGATGAAAAAATTTTTCACGACGAGGCCTATGCGGAGCGATTTTTAGCAGAAATACCACGCCTTTATCAGACAGAAGGGCGAATGGTGCAGTTGGAGGATGGCCGTAAGCAGATTGTGATTGAAAGGCCAGTCGGTTATGCCAATGTCAATTATGTTGAGGGCGATTATATTCTGGAGAATATTCTAGCGGATATGGATGAGGCTGGTATTGCAGTGGGAATTCTAAAGCTTCCTTGCTATCATGAATGGCTAAGTTTAGAACTCTGTAAGAAGTTTAATGATGGGATGGCGGAATTTGTCAGACAGTCAAATGGCCGTCTACGAGGTCTGGGAGTTGTTCCACCACGAGATAGTCAGGCAGTCAAAGCTGAAATTGACCGCTGCCTGGATGAACTGGGTTTTACAGGTCTGCAAATGATTGCACATTACGGTGATCATTATTTAGATGATGAACAGTTTGCTGGATTTTTTGAATATATAAATACTAAATCAGTCACTGTCTATATTCACCATAATCCAGTACCTGTAGATTTTAAACAGCTTTATGAATACAATAACGTTCGCCGTTCTTATGGGCGCAATGTTGACCAAGGAACTGCTGTTATGAGAGAATTGTTTAGTGGTTTTTTTGATAAATTTCCTCATATCAAGTTTGTGCATTCGATGCTGGGAGGTGGCTTCTTTGCCTTTAAGAATTTGATTCTACCTAAAAAGGCAACTAAGACTGAAGGTGTTCAACGGTTTCAGACAGATAATGGTGCTATTGCAAAGCATTTGAAAGAAAACCTCTTCTTTGAAATGTCCCATGCTCAGCCTTGGGGCAAGGAACAGTTGGAGTGTGCAGTAAAAGTGCTGGGGGCAGACCATATTATTTATGGATCCTCTTATCCAGTACGTAATGAGTGGCTAATAGATGGTCCAGCTTTTGTTAGAAATTTAGACATTAGTGATGAGGAAAAGGATTTGATTTTAGAGGGAAATGCTAAGCGACTTTATCATGTTACAGATTAAAAGGAGGTAACTATGTTACAAGCAGGTGCAGGAAAATCTCGCATTAAGTTGCCTGGACAAATATTGCCACTTGAAAAATTCACGTATTATCATGATGATTTGTATTGCCGAGCTATTATTTTAGCTGATTTTATCTTTATTTCGCTTGATGTAACATCTTTACAAGATTATGCGATTACAGCTATAAAAAACAAGGTTAAGGAAAATTATGACGTTTTAGATAGACATATTTTTATTAGTGTTATACATACCTTCTCAGCTCCACATACACGTTCTTTAAAGGCTTTAGAAAAAGCAGACGACGAAACCAAGCAAAAAAATCAATTCTATTTAGAGTTTTTGCTGGAAGCTGTTGAAGAGGCTTTGCTCTTAGCTAAAAGCAGTTTACAGTCAGCATCTCTCTCTTGTCAAAATATTACGGCAAAAGCACAGATTAACCGCGATATAGAGGGGATAGATGGGTATTGGTTGGGAAAAAATCCGTATGGCTATTCTAATCATACGATTCCGATGTTGAAAATCTCCTCGCCTTCAGAATCATTAATAGCTATGATTTACAGTGTGGATGTTCAGTCGTCTATTGTCGAAAAAATAGGTGACGGAGCTATTAGTAGCGATTTTATCGGTTTAGCCTCGCAAAAAATTGAAGAGAAGCTTAATTGTGTTGCTTTATTTATGCTTGGAGCGGCTGCTGACCAAATACCTGATGTAGCCCAAGAAAGTTTTGACAGTCTAGAACAATGTTCAGATGAATTGGTTTCAGTGATTCTGTCGCAAGTGACAGAAAATGAACATCTCGAAGATACTTTAACATTAACTACGATCACCGTTGAGCTTGACGGTCAAGTCATCCCTGATATGAAAAGCTTAAAACCAACAAGGAAATATCATTTTGAATTGCATGGGAAAAAGCAAGTTGAGGTAGCAATTTTGAGTATTGGGGATTTTGGGTTAGTCATGTTAAAACCAGAATTGACGAGCATCACGGGTATGGTTATTAAAGAACAATCTCCTTTTCCAGTAACAATGATTGCTACGATGATTAATGGTTGTCAAAAATACATGGTAGATGAGAGAAGTTACGATAATTATACTTATGGAGCAATGAATTCCATGTTTGCACGTGGAAGTGCTGAAAAGGTTAGTCAGGCTATTATTAAGAAATTAAAAGAGAGGAAGTGAGCTTATGAAGGTTGGATACGGTCGTAAAAATATTACACCGACAGCACCATTTTACTTATTAGGATATAAAACTCCCAAACGAAATCAACCTGCTAAAGGCATTCATGACCCTATTTACATTAATGGTATTTTATTTCATAACAATGAAGGTCAAGAAGTTTTTTTGGCAACAGGAGACCTTCTTGAAATAGAGGATATTGTTGCTGCAGATATTCGACGTGAAATCAGTCAAAAATACCATATTCCATTTGAAAATATTATTATCGGTGTCACACATGACCATCATTCGGTACGTGATTTTCATAAAACTTGGGAATTTGGTCGCTACAATCAAGAGTATTATGATTTCTTTGTGCAATGTTTTCTTGATGTTGTCGCACAATGTCGGCATAATCTTGTTGAAGTTAGTGTTGAGTATGGGCAGGATTTAATTCTTGGATATTATAGTAATCGCAATCATCAAGGCTACCAATCAGACAATATTGTCTCGGTGATAAAATTTATTCACAATGGCAAAGCTGTCGCGGGTATTGTTAATATTGCGGTCCATTCAACGGTTTTAAGTGGCGATAATATGGAATTGACTGCTGATTTAGCAGGAAATCTATCAACAAAATTAAAAGAAAAATGGGGATTTTACCCACTGATGTTAATAGGTTGTGCAGGTGATTCTAGTAATCATTATGATCGACAGGGGCGTGATTTTGCAGAACTAGAACGTGTGACAGCAGGATTAGCTGAGCTTATCGCTCCTATAAAAACGACAACACTTTCTCTTGAAACGGAAAGCATTAACGTTTTGGAACTTAGTCACGAAGTCATCAATGACAAGAAGGCATATGATGAAGACCTTTGTTTGCGAATTGCTGGCATGAAAAATGGGACTATTAAGACCGTTGGCGCTCAGCCAGTCGAACATTTGGTTGAAAAGTGTGAAGAACAGCTAACGATGCCACAATTTTATGACATCTTACAACTTGGAATCTTGGATATTGGAAATTTAAGATTCTTCATCTTCCCTGGGGAGCTAGCATCTGCTGGCGGAGAATTATTGAGAAATACAACGGATAAAACGGTGTTGATTGCTGGATATAGCAATGGTTTCCATCATTATTTCTTAGAAGCTAAGGATTATGGGCTAAGTTTTGAAACGATTGGTAACCCTGTTCCAGCAGGAACTTTTGAAACTATTATTGAAAAATTTATTCGTGCAAGTCACTTGCTAGATAACTAACGAGCCGTAATCGGGGCTGTGTGAAGTCGATTGAAGATTTTAGATAGGAGTTCTAATTATGGACTACAATAAATTAGGAAAAGATATTCTCACTCAGGTGGGGGGCAAAGAAAATGTTAGCAGTGTTAGTCACTGTATCACACGTGTTCGCTTTATTTTAAAAGACGAAGCCAAAGCTAACGACGACGTTATAAAAAATATGTCTGGTGTCCTCGATGTTGTCAAACAAGGTGGTCAATACCAAGTTGTTGTCGGACCGAGCGTTGAAAAAGTTTACAATGCTATTATCGAAGATGGCGATATTGCAACGAACGAGGGTGATAGCACAGTAGCCAATACAGAAGAGGATAAAGGTTTCATTAACAAAGCTTTAGGGCTTATTAGTTCTATTTTCATTCCAGTATTGGGTATGTTGTCTGGTTCAGGGATGATTAAGGCGGTGCTTGCACTTCTTAGTGCTTGCGGTTGGTTGTCACCTAAGGATGGCACTTACATCATTTTAAGCGCTTTATCAGATGCACTGTTTTATTTCTTCCCAGTCGTTTTAGGTTGGAGTGCTGCTAAACGCTTTGGGTTAAAAGAAATCTATGGTATGACACTAGGGGCTTTCCTTGTCTATCCAACTTTAGTATCGGCTACTAGTGGCGATGCTATTAATACGCTATTTTCTGGAACCGTTTTTGAAATGGATTATCAATTAACATTTCTTGGCATTCCAGTAGCTCTTCAAAGTTATGCTAGTACCGTTATTCCGATTATTGCGGTAACATGGTTTGCTAGTTATGTTTACAAATTCTTTAACAAACATATTCCAGATGTTTTGAAAATGGTCTTTGTTCCATTCTGTACATTGATTATTGCTGGTGCAGCTAGCTTGATTGTCATTGGTCCGATTTCAATTGTTCTTCAAAACTTATTGAGTAGTGCTGTTACGTGGCTACTTAACCTCAATATTGGTATCGCAGGATTCTTGATTGGGTCTCTCTGGTCTATCCTGGTTATGTTTGGTCTTCACTGGGCAATCCTACCATTCTTCCAAATCAATGTTTCTGAATATGGTTATGATATTATCAACCCATTAATTTTCTCTGGGGCACCTGCCGTTCTCGGTTCTGCACTTGGTATTGCTCTTCGTACAAAAAATAAAGATACACGCTCCATGTCATTTGCTGCTGCCATTTCATCATTCTTTGGGGTTAGTGAACCAGCACTTTATGGTGTTATGATTCCTCGTAAAATGATTTTGGTTACCGGTCTTGCTGCAGCTGGTATCGGTGGTGCCATTGCGGGACTTGGCGGTGCTAAACTTTACACATTCGGGGCTCACGGACTCCTTGGTTTCCCAACATTTATCAATCCTGACGGTATTGATGGCGGCTTTATTGCTCTTTGTATCTCAGGTGTTGTTGCCTTTGCGATTGCCTTGGTATCAGCCTTAGTTATTGGTGATAAACGAGACAGCGTAGCGTTACTAGCAAAAAAAGCAGAAGAAAAAGCACCTGTTAAAGCAAAGGAAGTGACAATTGTTTCTCCTGTAAATGGTCAAGCTGTAGATTTGACAGGTGTTAGCGATCAAGTCTTTTCACAACTACTCTTAGGTGACGGTATTGCAGTTATCCCAAGTGATGGCAAGGTCTATGCACCAGAAGATGCGATCGTCCGTGTTGCCTATCCCACAGGTCACGCGGTTGGATTAGCGGGTACTGCAGGTGACGAACTTCTCATTCATATTGGTGTTGATACGGTTAACTTAAACGGACAATACTTCACTAGTCATGTTGAACAAGGGATGAAAGTGAAAAAAGGTGATCTTCTTGTTGAATTTGACCTTGATGGCATTAAAAAAGCAGGTTATGATCCAACAGTTATGGTCGTTGTTACCAAGACTGTACAACTGGATACCGTAACACCATTAACACAAGGAACAGTTGACACAACGACTCCATTACTCTCTATTAATTTAAAATAAAACCAAAAAAGAGTTGGCGACGCTACGCTAACTCTTCTTTTTACAAGGTGAATAAGATGAAGAAAGTAATAGTATCTCATTATGGACTCCCTATCGTTAAGCTGATGGCGATTTTGGTTGTGGGAATTTTGGTTCTAGGTATCAGTCATACGGTTCAATCTTTAACAAGAGAGGAAGTCGCAGATAATTTAGCTATAAATGTTGAAGATGGACTATCATCAGCGGAATATTTTGCGCTTGGGCAACAATACGAAACGGGTGATGGCATTGTCCAGTGGTATGCCAAGACTTTGGCATATTACAAAGTAGCAGAAGAACAAGGCTTAGTTGAAGCGAGGACAGCGATTGACAATCTTAATGTTTACAAAGCAGAGGTTCTTGCTGACGGTGACCAAGGGGCTATCTTTACATTCTATCGTACAGGTGTGACAGCTAGTCAAAAAGGAGACTATGAGCAAGCTTTTGCTATTTATTACGATGACAGTTTTTTCTTTGAAGATCCATAAGATCGTGGTTTGGGAGGATTAGCTGATCTCTACATAGCTGGTGACGGTGTTGAGCAAAATGTTTCTTCTGCTATGAGTATTTATGAAGTGATGGCTGTGGAACAAGGAAAAGAAAATGGATACACAGCTTTAGGAAATATTTATGCGGCAGCTACAGGGACTTATCCTGGGGTTAATCAAAGTAATGATACGGCATTGAAGTATTATTTATTATCCTTCCAAAGTGATAATTTAACAGCGACAGATTTTAAAGGACCTCGTTATGCTGCTAATTTTTATGATTCAGGTTTTTATCATGATGACGGCACATGGGAAAATCCCAATCATACCTTAGTGGAAGAATATTACTTAATTGCCGTTGATGGTAATGGTAGAACGTTTGACGGAACAGCTGCTTATAAGTTGGGAACGTATTATGAATATGGCAGAGAAGGAATTTCACAAGATTATAGCAAAGCTGTTTATTATTACGAAAAAGCTTTATCAGATTCTAATGTACATTCAACCATGCTAGGAATTCCAGATACTTATTTAGCACTCGGACGATTTTACGAAAATGGATTAGGGGTAGCAATCGATTTAGAAAAGGCTCTTTCTTATTATTATCAAGTTCAAACTGCTGCGCAAGTTAATCTGGATTTAGGTGGTAATGTTGCTGGCTACGAAGCCGCCCTTAAAGTTTATCAAGAAGCTACCGAAGCTATCCAAAGATTAACTCAAGGAACAAATGACACTGAGACAACGACAGAAAATCAACAAACTACTACAGATGACACGACGTCAGAAACTACTAACGGTGATGAAAATCAAGAAGCTTTGACATTATCAGATGCTACCACAGGCGTATCTGTAATTGGAACAAAGGCGGAACTATCTAATGCAGTTACTGTTGTTGTGATGAGAACTACGGTAGCTGCCTTGAAAGACTTAAACTATGATGTCTATGATATTACACTTCAAGATGCTTCTGGAAATGAGGTTCAACCTAGTGAAGCCGTTCAAGTAATATTGCCAGTCACTTACGAAGTATCAGCGCTTTATCATGTTGCGAACGATGAGAGTTTAACTTCCGTCGATGTTATTCAAAATGGAAGTAAAGTAACCTTTACAACAAGCCATTTTAGTATCTATGCAGTTGTCTATAAAGAACAAATAGCCTTAGAAGAAAGCTATTCAGCCGTCGCTGTCTCAGAACCTCAAAAGAAACAATCAGACACTTTACTTAAAACTGGTAGTCAATCAAGTAAGCCTCTTACTTTCATTGGAGTGGCATTGGTTATGATATTATCAGTATTCACCATAAATTTTTTTTAAAACAAAAAAATAATGAGTAGGAAATAGAAATATTAGGTAGGAATCTTTATGAAAAAAGGTATATTATTTTTTGTAAGCGTTTTAGTGATGCTTGCCGCATGTTCAAATACTGGAAAACAAGAGTCATCCAAACAAACAAATGAATCGCAAAGTAGCTATTATCAAGTGACATCTGATGACATTTCTATCACAAAAGATGACACATATAGCGTTACGCTGACTACAAAAGACACTTGGCAGTTTGTGGCTGAGGCTGGTCAAGACGTTACCGATTGGCTTGTTTTGAAATCAGATAAGCAAGCTTTAACAGATACCTCTGGAGTTGCTCAAATAACGGCTGTTGATAGTGATTCTTCAGCTATTACCATTACTATTGATAGTAGTAAAATCACAGGATTTTCAAGCAATGGTGGAGCAAATCTTTATATCATGCCAGACTCCAGTAGCATTGTAGGAACTGGCGACAATCACGCACATTATAGTGAAACAAGTGCTAAAATTGGGAAATACGTTATTCCAAAAGTAAGTGTTGACGGCACTATTGAGGGAGAAGTTACACAAGAAGACGGATTGACATTTAAAAATAATCAAATCAATTTTGAATTCACAGTTGATGGTAAGAAAGTAGACAGTAGTTTAGTCAATAATAGCACTGCTAAAGTAACCCTAGCAGATGGTGATGGCTATTATACCACTGATTATGTTTATAGTGACAAGGGATTATCAAACAAAATAAAAAATGCTAGTATTAATTATTCGATTAAACCAGAAGATTTACAAATAACTAATTCTGGATATGTACTTGGTGAAAATGGTGGTGGACGTGGATGGTCGGAATTGGGAGGTGATGGTAACGGTAACTACAATTTAAATTTTGAGTTATCAGGTTTAAAATATAATGGACTACCAATCAGTAATAAGATTTTTAAAGCACATATTTATTGTTACGGTAGGACATTTAAAGTTGATAATGGAAGTATTTATGCGACTTCTTATCTCAAATGGTCAACAGATTCTGAAAATAATCTTCCAAACCTTGCTGACCAGTATAGTGATAATCTCATTCTCAGCTGGGCGAATGGTATTAATGCCAGCAAACTGTCAGAAGATGATGTGACTTTAACCATGGAGAGTGAATATGGAGATACCCTTAAACTTAAAAGAGGCACTGATTTCACCCTTGAAACCAGTAAAACTAAGACTATCATCGAGGTGAACTATACTTATTGGGCAAATGCACCGGTTTACACCAAACTGAAGGTCGACGTGGATTCAGAAAAGCTTAACTGGGACGATCGCCAGTATAAGATTAGTAAGATCAGCCATTCTTACGATATTGCTAGCGTCTATGTTTACAATGTCATGGCAGGAGGACAGACTGGCACACAAACTTGGACAGTTTATGGCTTAGATGGATTGACTGATTGGCAACAACTTTTTGACCGACCAACCTATACCTTATCTTACATCGATACTGACGGTAAGATACGCTACTATTCAGAAGCTAGTAATGGTAGCTTTGTTGATGAAGCTAACGCGACGACTTTTGATGCCTCCGGTGATGTAAAGATTGCTTTAAAAGATAATACTGGTTACTTCACACGTCAGTTTGACCAAACTGAGGATAAGACAATAGGCGGTATTACCTATACCTTTAAAAAGGTCTACTCTCATGCTGAAGCAGCCATTAAAAATCCAAATGATATCCAAAAAGTTACTGTAAAAGCTGGCTATATCATTGGTGATAGCTGGGAAGACCATCTCAGGTGGCCGTGGCAAAACTTCATCAACAAGGGTTACAAAGGTGGACGGTCATAAAATCTGATTTACGCGATTGATATTAACAGATAAACTTCCGAAATCTTGTATGTGGCTTGGAAATTTCATATGTTTAACAGTACTTTGTTTTAAACATGAACTGAGCCTGAAATTTTCAGCCATAGAACGTAGACAAACCCTACCAGTAATAGGGAAATTACCATATTGTAGGCAGGCTACTATAATAGTGAGAACTCTTAGGAAAGATTGATGTTTATCAAACAATAAAAGGCTAGGAAAATTTCCTAGCCTTCTTTCGTTTGATTAAAGATAACGCTCAGCAATGGCGGCATCCCCTGGATATTCTTCTTTTACCCCATTGACGATTTGGTAGCAGTCAGCTCCTTTTCCTGCGATAATGACAGCGTCTTCAGCTTTGCTGGTAGTTGCCATAGCCAGTTGAATGGCTTCTTCACGATCGGCAATCTTTTCAACAGGATGACTGATATAGCTACTAATTTCATCCGCAATCACCATTGGATCTTCATAGTTGGGGTCATCAGCGGTGAGAAAGACTTGAATCTCAGGATGTTGATTAAGGAGGAGGCCAAAGTCCTTGCGTCGACTTTCTCCTTTATTGCCTGTCGAACCGAGAACCAGAGCAATTTTTCCAGTTTGATGAGTTTCAACCACATTGATGAGTTTCTTCAGACTGTCACCATTGTGGGCATAGTCGATGAAGACCTTGGCTCCATTTTTCTGAGTCAAGACTTCCATACGTCCAGGAACGCGGGTTGCAGCGATTCCCTTTTTGATATCTTCAAGACTAGCACCTAGACGAAGACAGGCAAGTCCTGCAGCGACGGCATTTTCTTGATTGAAGTGGCCAATGAGTTGAATATCATAATCACCAGCGAGTTTACCTGTAGCTGAAAAGCTAAAGGCTTTGGAGTTCTCGATTTGGTTGTCTGACTTACTACCATAGAAATCATGGTCTTGATCTTCTACTTGTTCTTTCAAGACAGAAAAGTGGTCCATGTCGCTATTAATGACAACTGCTCGGCTATTTTCCATCAAGAGACGCTTGTGGTAGAAGTAATCCTCAAAACTAGGATGCTCAATCGGACCGATATGGTCAGGAGTGATGTTAAGAAAGACACCTACATCAAAGGTCAGACCATATACTCGATGAACAAGATAGGCTTGGCTAGAGACTTCCATTACAAGATGGGTTCTACCATTCTTAACAGCCTGAGCCATCATGTCGAAAAGATCGATATTTTCAGGCGTTGAGAAGGAAGATTTAAAGAAGGTCTTGCCATCCAGAGTTGTGTTCATAGTTGACAAGAGAGCTGTTG
>ERZ773065.1174-NODE-1174-length-13449-cov-19.290951_pt1 | contig 13449 bp, 12 predicted proteins | sample MGYA00580623_ERZ773065 | MGnify/ENA primary metagenome ERZ773065 (study PRJEB29015, sample SAMEA2738017) | human oral metagenome | biome: human oral; feature: human-associated habitat; material: dental | place: China | collected 2047 ...
TGGCGCCTGCCGCGCGGGCGCGACCGCCCGCGTTTGTTCCGACGGCTCCCCCCATCTTGTGATAGGATGTCCCTAGAACATGTTACTTCTAGGGACGGAGGCGGGAATGTACCTCGCGATCACGGAGAAGGGCGGGAGGCAGTATGCGTCGGCGGCGGTGTCGAGGAGGGACGGGAGGCGGACCCATGACGACTACACCTACCTCGGGCGTGTCGTCGACCGCGAGCGGGGCGTGTTCTGCAGCCGCGAGCGGGGGTACTTCACCTTCGACGTCGCCACCGGCGAGTACGGGCGCGTGCCGGACGGGTTCGAGCCGGACGCGCCCGAGGACGGCAGGAGGTCCCGCCCGCGCACCCTCTCCTTCGGCGACGCCTGGGTCCTCGACCAGCTGATGCACAAGTCGGGGCTCTGGGACGTGGTCGACGAGGTGCCGTGGGCCAACCGCGACACCCTGCACGCGATGGTCGCGTTCTACATGTGCTCGCGCCTGGCGAACTGCCACGCCGAGGAGTGGTGGCGCACGAGCGTGGCGAGCCTTCTGTGGCCGGGGGCGAGGCTCGACAGCCAGGGGGTGAGCGAGTTCCTGGAGAAGGTGGGCTCGCGCGAGTCGACGCTCGCCTTCCAGGAGTCCTATGCGCGCTTCGTGCTCGGGGGCCTCAGCGACGACACCAACGTGATGATCGACTCGACGGGCCTCCCGAACGGGAGCGGGATGTACCTGACGCGCGTGAACGTACACGAGGGGAAGGTGAGCGTCGAGGCCAGGCTGGCCGTCGTCGCGCAGAGGAGCACGGCGATACACCTGTGGTGGGAGCTGCTGCCCGGCAGCGCGAGCGACGCGATGAGCTTCAGGAGAATCATCGCCCGCTGCGAGGGCATCGGCGTCCACGTGGACTCGTGCCTGATCGACGCCGGGTACTGCACCGACGCCAACCTCGACGAGCTCTACGACGACGGGCACAGGTGCGTCACGCCCTACGTCACCAGGCCGAGGCCTAACCCCTCCTGGTACAGGGAGGCCGTCCCGAGGGCGCTGGAGGGCATCGAGTCGCGGGAGAACTTCGTCCAGTACGGAGACCGCTACCTGTTCGTGAGGAGGGTCCCCGTCATGGTCGGCAAGGGCCACGACCAGCCCGCGTGGCTCTACGTCGGGATAGACACCTCGCGCCTGTCCGACGAGCTCCACAAGCTGCTCGTGAGGGCGAGGAGGAAGAGGCTGAGCATGGACCAGGTCTACGAGGGACTCGAGAACCAGGGCGTGTTCGCCCTGCTCTCGGGAACGCCCCACGAGGTGGAGGACATACTGCCAGAGTACTACGTCCGCCAGGGCATCGAGCAGCTCAACGACGTGGCGAAGGGATACACCAAGCTGCTGCCGACCCGCTGCCACACGGTGGAGACCTTCACCGGCCACGTGCTGCTCTCGATGATAGGCAGCTCGGTGATGCGCTTCATGCAGATCCGCCTCAACGACGGCGAGGCCTACCTCGCCTCGCGCATGGAGGCCCTGAGGTCGCAGGGGTGCATACTCTACAAGGGGAGGCTGGTCCCGGACGAGCCGATACAGCCGGCCAACGAGGTGTACCAGCTCTTCGGGGTAGAGGTGCCCACGTCAGTCCCCATCCGCGGCGGCTCGCTCGCCGTCGATCCGCCGAGGGTGACCCCCCGACTGCTCGGGCCGCCCAAGAGAAGGGTCCGGAAGAGGAGGGGGAGGCTCGCCGACACGGGCGCCGCCGCGAAGCCCTAGGTGACGAGCGGGTGTGCTTAGAAATTACCCCCCGGAAGTAGGGGTTAATGACATTGGGAGACCCCGTGCCCTTATGATTGAAATGAACCCCTTGTACATGGAGAAGACGCCCCAGGGAGGCCCATGTCCAGACCCATACAGCTCCACGTCATGCTCTCGGAGGCCGAGATGGCCTCACTCAGGTCGCTCGCAGAGTCGCTCAGGACGAGCGTCTCCGACACCGTGAGGATCCCGTCCGGGCAGGCACCAAGGATGATGCCGAGGGTGCCATCACCCTCGTCCTCGACCGAAGGACCCTCGTGCGGTACGTGAGGAACGTCCGCGCCTTGGGGCACCTCCTCAACCAGTCGACGCATTCCCTCAACGCCATCGCCAAGGCGGTGCGCGAGTCGGGCGTCGACGCGCTCGATCTCACCGAGGCGCTGGAGGGAATCTCCTGGTGCCTCGACGAAGTGAGGCGGGACGCTGCTGAGGTCAAGCACCAGGCGGCAGAGCTCACCGGCATGCCGGTTGTCTTCGGGGAGTGACCATGCCGCTCGTCAAGCCGATATCCGGGCACACCAAGCCTGGGGCCGCCCAGAGGTATCTTGAGAGGTAGGGACGGGCTCTCGCGCGCGACTTCCTCAACATCGATGCTCCGATGGCTGGGCTCGACGAAGACGGCATGCCCGTGTACCAGGACTACGACTGGGCCTCAATCATGGACGCCACCCGGGAAATCCGAGGCAACGACAGCCCGCATAAGGGCAGGAGAGCACGCACCTACAAGCATTATGTCGTCTCCCCCGACCCGAGAGACACCGTGAGCCTCCCAGAGCTCCGGTCTGTCACCATGTCATGGGTGAGGGAGAACTTCGCCGACTACGAGGTCGCGGTCGTCTACCACGACGACAACGAGCACCGCATCCCGCACGCCCACGTCATCGTCAACAACACGAACCTCGACACCGGCAGGCGCCTGCAGGACCCTAACCCCGGGGCGCTCAACGGATCGCTGCAGAGGATTGCTCGCGACGCAGGGCTCACTCACTTCGTCGGGAGGCTCGATGGTGCGGTCCGCGATGAGACCCACTATCGAAGGAGGGCTGTCGGCCGCCCCGAGTCGTCCCTCTCCCAACGCGGCGAGTATTCCTGGGTCGCGGACATCCGAGCGAGGGTCGACGTGGCGCGCGGTGTCGCCGTGAGCCCGGACGACTTCCAGAGCGCACTCCGCGAGATGGGCGTCAACGTTCGCGAGTCATCCTCACACAGGGGCGACTGGGTCTACTCGCTCGCGGATATCCCGTCACGCCAGGTAACCGGATCCAGACTCGGAGCATCCTACACGAGGCACGAGGTAACAAGATGGCTCAGGAGCCCAACGAGAAGGGCGCCTGGACCCACCGACGCGCGCAACGTCCGCGAGGTCGCCGCCGGCGCAATCGAGTTGAGGGACCTGCAAGAGCTCATCGCCCTCTCGGAGGCCGTGAGCGTCGTTTTGAGGGGCGGCTTCAGGAGCCTCGCCGACATGGACTCGGCTGCCAGCAGGATGCGCGGCACGCCAAGCCGTGAGGCAGGTGCCGCCAAGATCGAGCGCGCTAGGGCCTTCTGCGCAGAGCACGGGATACTGCCCGACGTCGCGCCTGATACAGACAAAAGAAGTCCCCGCGCCAGCAGGCAACGCAGCAAGAGTCCCTCCCGGCAGAAGGGCCTGCAAGGCGGCGCAACCCACCACCGCTCCCCGGGGCTAAACTCTTCCGGCGCTAACAGCAGCGGGGCGGGCGGAGCGAGAGGAGCGAGCGATGAGGCTCACGGTGCGCTTCCTAGACGGGGCCGTGGAGGTGTTCGACACCGACGCCCTAACCACCGAGAGCGCCCTCGGAAGGACCAACGCGCTAACCGATCTTCGGGTGGCTCTCGACGACGGGCTCTGGGTCGAGGCCAGCTGGCACCGCATCGCCCATGACGACGAGGGCCACATGCCGCTCGCCCAGAGGTCCCCGGATGCCGCCTTCACGTACTCTCGGCGGACGAGATTGGCCAGGCGCGATCCATCGAGCTCGACGGCAAGCTCCAGTGGATGAGGGCTGGCGATGACCTCTGCGACGTCGCTCTCCTCGACGAGACCGCCGACCTGTTCTACGACGATGAGGAGCCGTCCCCCAGCATCGCCAGACGAGCGACGTGGCTGCACGACTACCTGAAGGACGCCCTTCCCGACGTCTCAAGGTGCCCAGACGGCGAGGGTCGCATCTGCGCGATGCTCGGCATGACGGAGGGCAGCTACGAATTTGTGTCCGGGGCAGCTGCTAACGTCTACCTTGAAGAGGACTCTAACTGAGGAGCGTGTGAGATGGACGTGGCCAAGCGTGTTCTGTGTGCGATCGGCAAGTTCTTCCTGATGTGGGCAAGGTTCGTGGCGAGGATAATCCTGCTGTTCTGGCACTACGAGTCGTAAGTCTCTCTACGCTTCTTATGTCCTAGGACTCCCGTATAGTGTTTCCGTCATCATTTGAAGTCGTGAACACCACTACTTCACACTCAAGTGGCCGTGCTTCCTTCTTGTCATGTGTGGAATCGCCATCAGGCTGCCTGGCGGAGGCGCGACCAAGGTGCATGGGCACCATCCAAGAAAACCCAGGTACTCGTCAAAGGCATTGAAGAGCATGTTACCGGAAGCAACCGGGAGCTCTCCCCCACCATCGAGCTCGACGTGCTCGTAGCGATCCTGCACCAGCGTGAGCACAAGGCTGGCACCACATTTGAACTCGGATCGAACACCACCTCGAGGTAGGATAAGTACTTGGCCACCAGCATCACCCCGACGGAATCGATGACACCCTTCATCTTGAACTCCTGGGAGAAAGAGTAGGCAGGCTTGATGGTGCCCTCCGACACAATAACCAGCATGTCCGCGTAGATGCGCACCCACCTTGTCCGTTTGATTCGCAGCTCAAAGGCTAGCCCCCAGTCGTCGCAACGCACGCCAAAGTCGTTAAGTACCACAAGAGTCTCGCGTGTCACCTGTCGACAGTTGCAGAAGGAATGGATTAGCCCGCATGCGTCGTTGAGGCTTCGACCGATGCGCACGCAGACGATTCGCAGCTCATCGAGCCAGGCAGCCTCGTCTCGCGCCATGAAGTCCGAAACCGTCCCATACTAGTCCGAGAACTCGAACAACCCCTCATGGGGCACCTGCTGCTGGATGAGCCCGTGCCAACGGTAGTCATCGTCGTGGTAGCAGAAGTCCCTAACGAAGGGGTAGGTGTACAGGTGCTGGCTGATGACCTTGCGGTCGATCATACTCTGCTCCTAGTACCCGGTGGACGAGCGGCATGGTCACATCCCCGATACCACCGGTACCCTGAACGATGCGGACGGTACACTCATCCGTGGTGTGCCGTCCGCATTGCGTGCGAATCTGCATTCGCTCTGCTCTGCATACTGATTGTCAAGCTCCTAGAAGATTATTGCACCGTTCGGAATCTGTTCGTCGATGAAAACCATCCAGTAGTTCTGAGCTTTCCCGAACTTTGCTGCCAACAGCATCCCGTCGCTCTTGACACCAGCAACTTCACGCGGCCGCATATTGCCTACTACAAGAACCTTCTTGCCGAGCAAACCTTCCGCAGTATAACGGTCACGCACGCAGGAAACGACGGTACGCTTGTTGTTGACACCCCTGCAGGTAATCTTATAGCAGGTGTCTGAGCCCTCGATCTCCTCTGCTGCTACGATCTGCTCCACACAGACGCCGAGTTTGGCCAAGTCATCCGTAGAGCAGAGGCCGTCATTCAGAGCAGCCTCGATACGGTCTCGCTCGGCATTCGCCTCGAGGCGCGCCTCGCCACGAATCGAGGAAATCTCACTAGTTGTGATCTCGCTATCGAAGGATAGTAAATTACCATAGCTCGAAACGTCGAACGCAGAAAGAAATAGGTACAGCCGAGGCCCTCGGTCGCGGCTGAGCAGGAGATTGTAGACGTTCTTGAAGAACTTCGTCTGGACACTCTTCAGCAACTTCGGATCATTAAGGATGCTTTCTGGCAGTCCAGCCTTGGGCATGTCATACAAGAGAGTTTGAAGCTCATCTAGTGTTCCCTTGAAAACCTGCAATTGATCGCGAAGTTCAAGTATCTCGTGCTTTTCGCGTTCTGACAGCGACGTATAGTACTGCCAATTGCGGTGCTTCCTTAGCCGGTACATGCTCGACGGATCGCATTCTTCTAGCCAATAGCGAGCTTTTGACAGACGTTCGGAAAACTGCTCGCGAGAACAGGGTTTACCGATGCGCTTGAAAATCTCTTCGAGCAACCCCTCGTTGAAGTTCACTATCGACCCAAACTGCACCAAGTCCGTCATGGAAACAGGGTAAAATAACTCACGGCCTTCCACCCTCGCTAATTCCATAATCTTACGGTCGCGTGCCTTCAGCTTGCCCGTATGCAGCTGACTGAGCATCCTGTCGAATGTCGAATACTGCCTTAAGATGCCGTCGTCGAGACAAAAGTCGAAGGCCTTCAAGGGATCTGTTCTCGCATAGAGCCACAGAATGAGTTCTGGTTGATAGATATTGAGCAGGAAGCTTGGGGTCATGTTGATGCCAGACGAGCTGGACATCTTGCCTGTTGCGCCCTTGATACCGATGAACTCGTAGCCCTGGAAAAGAGGCGCTGGATACTTGAACACCCTTTCGGATATGAGCCTGCTTGTGTTGTAGCTGCCAAGCGGGCTCGCATGGTCCTTACCACCTGGCTCGAAGTCAACCCCTTCATGTCGCCAGCGCATAGGCCAGTCTATTTTCCAAGCAAGTTTACAGTTGAAATCAACCAAGAAGTTGAATTCCCCACAGCACCCACACGAGCACTCGTATCGGGCATGGGTGCAGTCCTCGGAAAGCCAAGTGATGTGGGTAGTGTCTCGATGGCATTCGGGACAGTAAATTGCCACCGGGTAGTATGACTCCCGCTCTCTCTCCGTTGTTTCCTGCGTTCTGAATGACGAAAGGACGTCGAATATCTCTCGCCTGTTACGCAGTGACTCCACGACCGCATCTGAGTATGCCCCCGACCGATACATCTGCGACTGGCGACGGTAGGTGATGTCCAGATTGAACTGGCTCACGCCTTCCATAAACTCCTTTTCGAAGTGTTCCGCGTAACTGCCGCAGCATCCGAAAGGATCGGGCACGTCACAGTAGGGGAAGCCGATGTATTGGTCCATCTGGTCGTTCACAACGGCCACGTTCTTGGGGACCTTTCGGAACCGATCGAAGTCGTCCCACGAGAACAGTATACGAACCCTCTTACCCATACTCTGCAGCGCTCGTGCAACGAAGAGGCTCGTAGCAACGTCGCGGAAATTGCCAATGTGCACCGACCCCGAGGGGCTGATGCCAGCCGCGCACACGTATTCTTCCTTGCTTGGCTTCATCGTCACGATTGCCTCAGCCAGTTCTTCTGACCAATGATCCGCCATACATACACCTCGTCTGTCTAAACATCGACTGCGTCGGTTCCAACCTGCCCCGCTGCATCACTAGGCTAGCATTTAAGACCTCTCGTACAGCTTTGTCTAGTTCTGGAAGCGAGCATTATCTACTAGCCCATCGATAACATCTAGTCATAATGCAGGAGGAACCATCTCATAAAATATCTTTCCATAAAACATCTTTCGCACCTTCCCATTGGGGAGTTCACAAGGCGTCGCGCCTTGATTTGGTTATCTGCATCCCTGTCCCCTCTACGTCTGCGGCTCATGAGTTTTTTGGTTTGTTGCCCCCTGCCACACCACCCTTGTCACAAGGTACGATACCTTGTAACATGATGTCATATCCAGTACTAAAACAACCAGCTGGATTCGATAGGAAAACATGGGCGAGCGCGTTCGAGCGAGGTGAGTTCAGTGAATATAGCACTTGTTGTGCCCCCATACCAAGGCGGTCGCTATTTCCTGCAGCCTCCCCTTGGAATGCTTGGATGCAAGAAGGTCCTCTCAGAGGCAGGATTTAGGGTTGACCTCATAGACCTCAGGCTTCCCCAAGAAGGACAAATCTGCAGCATCCCGATCCCGTCAATGTGGGACGCATATGAGATGATGGTAGTATGTACCTCCGAGCTCGACGTCATCCAGAATTACTTTTTGGACTACCGTCTTCAAATAGCCTTGGGCTTATGCCGTGACATGAAGGCTGCTTGTCCGCAGAAGCACCTGACAGTAGTCGGCCCACATGCCACTGTCGCGCCGGAGGTGGTCTTAGCACAGACATCCGCAGACTGCGTCGTAGTCGGCGAATGGGAGCTAGCGGTACTTCGGATCGCGAGGCAGGTTGATAACTCGCACGGTGAGTTCCCGAAAGGCGTCGTCAAGGGCGAGACGGGCTTCCTCAGCCTCAACTACGTCCTGAACTACTCCGATGTTCCCTTTGAGCGTTACTATGGTTATGACATCAGCGATCCAGGCAACAGGCGAGTCTTTGGGTGGTCGATCGTTCAAGGGAGCAGGGGCTGCCCGTATCAATGCACGTATTGTTATAACTTTTATGGCAGACAAGTCTCGTTCCAGTTGCCACGAACTGTTTGTGAGAACGTAAATGCCCAAGTGGAGCGGGGAGCTCAGACCATCTTCTTCATCGATAATTGCCTAGGGATTGACAAGGGATGGCTCCACGAGCTGTGCGAGCTTCTGATTGCCCACGGTAACCAGACTCGTCTCATATGCCAAACACGTGCGGGGCTTCTTGAAAAAGAGGATCTGCGTTTGATGAAAACTGCTGGCTTTTACGGTATCTGGTATGGGGTAGAATCCTTCGATGACGAGGTGCTCCGTGCGGTGCGGAAGGGCATCACCTCAGAGTTGTCGAGGCACGCGCTAGCTGCCACGAGAGATGCAGGCATCGTTGCTGCTGCATTTATGATGGAGGGCTTGCCGGGGCAGGACCTCGAAAGCGTTCAGAAGGATTTGGAATATCTCCGCTCGCGTGGGTACCGGTACAACCTATCGCTCCTGCAACCCCGCCCCGGGACGAAGCTGTACGAGGAGGCGCGTTCGTTGAAAGACGGACCAACCGCTCAATCAGCATTTATGCGGCTTTGGGATGATGCATTGGGCATGAAAGGGTCGCCTCATCACAACAGTGCCCAGAAAGTGCTGGACCTGAAGGAACAATACGGAAGAAAGAGATTGAGCGTGCATACGAGAAAGAGATTGAGCGTGCATACGGATTCAAAGGTCGGTTTCCATCGTTTTGACCAAGAGATCCAGCGGGACGTGGCCATCGAGGGGAAGAGGGAGCACTACGCATATACACCAGAACAGAAGGTCAACGAGGACAGGTGGGTGCCGTTCCTGTCGTTCCCCATCACCAAGAAGTGCAACTTCCGCTGCGCGTACTGCGGGCAGGGTGGGGAAGCGACTGGGTCGACGACCACATCAATCTCGCTGAACGAGATTGTACGTACCTACGAGCTAGTGAGAAAGCATGGCATCACGAAGTTCAGAATCACAGGTGGCGAGCCTCTGACACACCCTGACATCCGCTCCATACTCAAGTTCTTCGGTGATCAGGGCGTCTACCTTCTTGTCAACACGAACGGGTCGCTAATCTCAAGAACCGAAGGCAAGGACTCCCTGCTTTCCAACATCGGCGACAATGTCCATTTCGCGGTAAGTCTTGACACGCTTCGTGAAGATCGGTTCAAGATAATCAACGGGGCTCAATGCCCGCTGTCCGACGTGCTCGACGGTATCCGTCTGCTTGCCCAATGCGGGCTCCTGCTGCGTGTGAACATGGTCTACAACACGTACAATCAGGATGAGGTGTACGACATCATTGGCTATTGCCAAGAGCTTGGCTGTGACCTGAAGCTGCTTGACGTGGTATCGGTACCGGTGCCGTTCTCCGACAGACAGGACGTCTTCGCAGACATAAACCCGCTTGAGAAAGAACTTGCCGAGCATTGTGATGAGGTGCTTTCCCATGAGTACTCCCGCGGGTTTGGCACGCCGTGCTTCCGCTATCGGTTCGGTACGTGCACCGTAACTATGAAGAACAGCACGGCGGGATCCCACTATGATCGGGATGGTATCTGCGCCTCTTGCCCGGATTATCCCTGCCACGAAGGGCTCTATGATATATTCTGCCTTGCAGACGGCAAGCTGTGCAGCTGCCGTTGGACGGAGGTCCAAAAGTACGATAATCGTGAGGAACAGCTGAGCTATCTAATCGACCGTTTCCGCAAATCCACCTATGCGCCTTCACATTCCCATACGGCAATGCGTGTACGTAGCGAGCTTGTCAATAAGTAACGGGGCGAGGGCAGGATGTTTGCGCGAATCATCGGCGTACGCAGTCACAAGAACGTGGTTTTTGCCGACGCCATCGTAGAGGGTGGCACGACTGATCAGCTCCTGTTCATGCGCACCGTGTTGGGGAGAGAAACACCAAATGTTGGCGACTTAATCGATGTCGAGTGCCAACCCAGCACAAGCAGGGCTGGTAAACATGTTTTGGCTGTTAACTCCATTTCGCAAATCCGCCGTTCGATCTCGTGGCATACGGGAAAGGACTCCTCTGGGAACACTGGGGCAGACTTGCGGCGCGACCTGCTGCTGAACGCATGTTCCGGCGGCAACAGCATCCAAGTGTTCTGGCTAAAGAACAGAATCGTATCAGAGTTGCGTAGGCTCTTGTGCAGCGAGGGATTCACAGAGCTCCAGGCACCCGTCCTTCTGGGCGAGGACAAGGGCGAAGTGTCTCCCGCCCGGGTGGCCAACCCTCGCATGCGAGACAGTGTCCTGCGAGTGACGTTTGAGCGCATCCTGCGTGACAATGCCGCACTTTTGCTCACGTCCTTCTTCAGCATCGGTAGCGTGTTCCGCAACATGGGAGAGAACGCAAACCATGCCAACGAGTTCCTCTCCTTGGAGTTCACCGCGCTGGGCTATAAAGAGGAGCAGATGCTCAATCTGATCTTGCGGATGGCCGAGATCGGTGAGTCTCTTGTTGGTTCATCAGGCGTCAAGCTGAATGACGGGATGGACATCGTCAAGACGATGGACTATGAGACCTATGCGAGGAAGAAAGAATCGGGCACCCTCCCCGTGCAGTACGTGGTCGTAAACATGCCGACGGAGTCCTCCTTTGCAGAGGCCGCCAGTACCGGTGCGCACGAGCTTCGCTGGTATGCATGCGGGCATTGCATCGGTCATGGCTACCATGACACGGTCACGGTTGCGAACCGGGAGGACTTAGACGACCCGGAAGATGCCTCCGATACCCCAGCAGCAATCTTCGATGTCGCTGATGGCTGGGCAAGGCCTCAGAGCATGAGCTTTGGCATGGGCATCGACAGGTGGATCATGGCGTTGGTGGGCTTAGAGAACATCATTGAGAGCACTCATCCACTAGGCCTGTAAGAACGCAATCTGCTGTTATGCAGAAATGGATGAATGCCCCGCAGGTATATACAATCGGATTAATCCGATTATGGCATTATTGCATAGGTTGAAGATATACCACAAAGATTCCTGACATGGGAAAGGCTGCTGCTTTGTGAGCATGCAAGAATTCCTGAGAATGCTCCCCAATGTGCTTCATAATAGCAGGTGACACATCTTCTGCCATGTCGTATCATGATGCCGAGAAAGAGTGATCGAGGCAGGGGGGCATGAGCAGTAGGGCGTCGCGGTACCGCCAATCTGGCGAGAGCGGTACCGCGATTCCGGCCTAGGTGGTACCGCGCGTCACTCCCTCTTCGGGCGGTTGTCAGCGATCCACTTCCTCATGTTCGGCCCGTCGATGTCGAGGCACCCGCAGGCCGACGCGACGCGGCCGAGGATCGAGTCGGCGATGAGCTCACCCCCTGTCCTCAGGTCCGTCAGCCGGAAGTGGGCGCCGCCCTTGGCCAGGCGCGCCCTGTTGAGTTCTGCGCAGAGGTCGGCCAGCCGGACGCAGCGCGTGGGCAGCAGCCTCCCGCGCGCCGCGTTCCCGATGGCCTGTGCCACGAACGACCTCCCACGGCCGGTCTTCGAGATGGCCACGAGCACCTCGTCGTCCTCAACCCACGGGCACTCGGCGGGTCCGGCGACGCGGTCCTTGCCCGACCTGCGCTCGGGCATGTAGATCATGTCCCCGACGCAGGCCGCGGGCTCCCTGAGGCGGGCCCCCTCACCAGCCTCGCCACCTTCCTCGCCTGCCTGGCGGCCTCCCCGGCGTCGATCATCCCCCTCGCCTTCCCCTCGAGGGCCCACGAGTCGCACGACTCGCCCCCGCACGTCTCGCGCGGCCCCTAGCCCATGGCGCGCACCCGGAAGGCGGCAGACTCGGCGAAGTCCCCCTCCCTAGTTTTGCACTGATCTGACGGGGTCATCTTGGCACATCTCCTGCTAGGTACGCCCGGACGGGCGTTTTTCTTTGTCGAATTGATTGCGCATGCTTGTAGGTTCTCGTGGGTTGCCCCACGCTTGGGACGGGATGTTTCCACAGGCCAGGAGATACGCATGCACCTAAGGCAGGTCAAGAACAAGAAGACCGGCAGGACGTACCTCTCGATCGTCCAGAGCTACCGCGGCGCCGACGGAAAGGTGCGCTCGAAGACGCTCGAGTCGCTCGGCAGCCTCGACGGGCTGGGGAAGTCGCACGACGACCCGGTGGCCCACCTCGGGGCCGTGTGCGAGCGCAGGAACGCGGAGGCCCGGGACGCCGGGTCCCCGGCCGCCATCGAGTTCCCGCGCCCGGGGAGGGTCGACAAGCGCGGGCCGTCCCCCGTCTCGGTCGGGTGCGCGCCGGTCCTCTCCTACATGGGCGCCCTGGGCGTGACGTCACTCTTCAAGAACCGGTCGTTCCGCCGCGCGCTGGGCTACGACCCCTGCCGGGTGCCCGGGCTCCTCGTGTGCGACCGCGCGGTCGACCCGCACCCCGAGAGGGGCGCCTGGGAGTCGAGGGGGTCGTTCCCGAGGGCGTGCGGCCTCTCCCCGCGCGACGCCTGCCGCTGCCCCGACTACCCGCGGGCCAACGCCGACGCCCTCGTGGCCCGCACGGACGCCGAGGTTGCCTCGGGGCGCGGGCGCGACCGCTCCGGCTCCCACTGCGACGTGACCAACCACTGCTTCGGGTGCGACTGCGACGAGCCCGGCGGCCTCAGGCAGCGCGGGTGCTCCGAGGGGCACCGCCCGAACCCCATGGCGCGGATGGGGCTGCTGCTCGACGGCGAGGGGATACCGATCGGATACGACCTGTTCCCGGGGAACACGAACGACTGCCCGGCCATGATGCCGGTGCCCGAGAAGGCGAGGGAGGGCGGGGCGATGGGGGGCAGGACCGTCGTGGTCGCCGACAAGGGGCCCGACGCCTCCGACAACATCGCCGCCCGCGTCCTCGACGGCAACGGCTACGTCTTCGGGCAGTCGGCGGGGAGGTGCGACTCCTCGCCCGGGAGGTGGGTGCTCTCCGACGACGGCTACGGGTCGGGCGACGGGTCCAGGATAAAGTCGCGCCCGGGCGACAAGGCCATCACCCTGCGGGACCGCGCCGGGAGGGTGATCGACGAGCGGCGCGTGCCGGCGGGGCTCGTCGCCTCCCGGGGCGCGAGGTACGCCAGGCGCGCGGCGGCCGAGCGGGGCAGGCTGATCGAGAAGGCGAGGGGGATGGTGCGCTCCCGCGCGAGCCGGTTGCGTCGGCTTTTGTGGTGTACGAAGGGTGGCGAGGCCTGTCCGGATGCCGA
>ERZ773065.1178-NODE-1178-length-13409-cov-5.753482_pt1 | contig 13409 bp, 13 predicted proteins | sample MGYA00580623_ERZ773065 | MGnify/ENA primary metagenome ERZ773065 (study PRJEB29015, sample SAMEA2738017) | human oral metagenome | biome: human oral; feature: human-associated habitat; material: dental | place: China | collected 2047 ...
GCCTTCGAGGATCAGCTGCACGAGGGTGCCGAAGGCGACGACCTCGCCGTGCGTGCCCGTCAGCTCCTTTAGGGCGGTGAAGCCGTTGTAGACGGAGTGGGCCGCGGCTAGGCCGCCATTGTCGGCGCCGACACCGGAGAGGTAAGTGCTGGCCTCGATGATGGCCTCGACATCGGGAGTGAGAAGTTTCAGCTCGACGGCGGCTTTGGCGCGCTCGCCGTGCTCGAGCAGCGTCTCGTAGCAGAGCCGGCACAAGGCCATGGCCGAGAGGGTAACACCGCCGTTCTCCAACGAGGGAGCCTTGGCCTTCTCGCACATGCGGGCCTCAAAATAGGTGCCCAGCGCGTCACCCATGCCGGAGACCAGGAAGCGCACGGGGGCCTGGCAGACAATCGAGGAATCGACGATGACGGCGTCGGGGTTGTTGGGGTAGAAGATGTAGTCCTTGAACGTGTGGTCGTCCTCATACAGCACGGACAGCCCGGTGCAGGGAGCGTCCGGTCGCGCAGACGGTGGGAATGGAGACGACCTTTCGTCCCTCGTAATAGGCGGCCGGCTTGGCCGTGTCGATGGCGCTGCCGCCGCCGACGCCGGCGACCACGTCGATGTCCTCGTCGCGGATGATCTTGCGCATCCTTTCGATCTCGCCCACGGAGCTGATGCCGCCGAACACCTCGAAACGCAGTTTGATGTCCTTGCCGGCACAGCTCTTCTCAATCTTGGGGCGACATGCCTTTGCGCCGCTCTTCGAGCAGATGAACAGGAACGACTTTCCCATGTCCTTGACGATGTCGTAGAACTCGTTCAGAGCGTTCTCTCCCTGAACGTACTTGTGCGGGGCCCTCATCAACTTCAACATTGTTCTTTTCCCCCCTGTTTTCCGTAAAGATTCGGGGCGTAGCAATGCCGCGCCCCGTCATCGAAAAATCGAAAAGCGATCGTGATTTCTTATCTTACACCGGTAAGCCAACGCTCGGCATCAGTTGAGAGTCGGTGCGAATACCCTTTAATACAGGGCCCGGTAGGGCGCCTCGATCATCCGCATCAGAATGCCCAGGAACTCCGCCGCCGGAGCGCCGTCCACAATCCTGTGGTCGTGCGACAGCGACAGCGCCATCATCGGCCGGATGCGGACCTCCCCGTCTACAGCGGCCGGCATGTCCCTGGTGCGGCCGATGCCCAGAATGGCCGCCTGAGGCGGGTTGATGATCGGTGTAAAGTGCTCTGTCGAACGGTATCCGCCCAGGTTCGTCAGGGTAAAGGTCCCTCCGATGAAATCCGTCTCCGTCAGGCGGTTCTCCCGCGCCCGCGCCGCCAAGTCCCTGATCTCCGCGCTGATCTCGCGGAGCCGCTTCTTGTTGGCGTCGCGCACGACGGGCACCACCAGGGCGTTTTCCAGCGCAATCGCTATCCCCATGTGGACGTTGCGGTAGATTTTAATCCCATCCGGCTCCATGAGCGAGTTGAAGATCCTCTTCATCTCCAGGGCCCGGGCGACGAGCAAGACGAGAAGGTCCGTCACGGAGACCCTCTCGCCCTCCGGCAGCCCCTCGTTGATGGCCCGCCTCGCGGCCAGCAGTTCCGTCATGTCCACGCTGGCGTGATGGTCGACCTTCGGGACCTCCAGCCAGCTCTTCAGCATGTTCTCCCCGATGACCTGACGCAGCCCGGCGTAGGGCATGACCTCCAACACCTCAGGCTCGGCCGGGGCCGATGGAGCAGGGATGCCCTGCGCCAGGGCCTTTTCCACGTCCTCGCGCACAATACTGCCGTTCGGCCCCGTACCCACGAGGCGCGACAGGTCGACGCCGTGTTGCTCGGCCAGCTTGCGGGCCACGGGTGTCGCCCTCGGCCTTTTCTCGCTGGAGCCCGGAACCGGGCCCGGCGCGGACACCGGCGCAGCGGGCTTCGCCGCCTCGGCGGCCGGTGCCGGTCCCACCGCGTCGGGAACGCTCTCGCCGGCCGCCCCAATATAGCCCATCACCCCACCCACGGGAAGCTGCGTGCCGACGGGAGCCGCGATCCTCAGAAGCACCCCCTCCACCGCGGCCTCGAGCACGTTTGTGATCTTGTCCGTCAACACCTCCGCGATCGCCTCGCCCTTTTTGACGAGATCGCCCTCTTTCTTGAGCCATTTACCTATCCTGCCGACCTTCATGGTGAGCCCCAGCTTGGGCATTGTGATCTCGGTTGCCATGGGTGACCTCCAGCACTCTTCGTTGTCGTTATAGATGAATCCCCAGCACGTCCGGCCGACTGAAGAAGCCGCCGGCAACGGCATTCCTGAGAGCCCGATCCGGGACTACCACGTTCGGGCCGTCCCGGTCCAAACGAATTTCCCCCCGATCCCCCTCCCGGAACTCCACCTCCCGCTCGCCGTCCAGGGCGACGATACAGGGGACGGGCACGATCTCCACGCTCTCTCCAAGCTTCATACGGCGCGAAGCGGACGTTCCGACCGGAAGCAGGAGCCCCGGGGCGATGGCGGCCACCCGGTCCCGCTTCGAGGGGTCCAGGACGATGGAGGCCCCCCAGGGGTCGTGGACGGTCACGGGGTCCAGCGTGCCCAACAGGGAGGCGATGCCGATATTATGGGGCTCACCGCGCGTCAGGACCGCCATGCACATGTCCTCCACCTCCCACATCGCGCGGGAGGCGACGAACGGGTTGTCCAGGACCACCGCATCGATCAGGGCGATGTCCGCGGGGATTCCGTTCCGAAACACCGTGAGGCGTTTTGCGCGGTACACGGCGTCCGGTCCGGCGCAGCCCCGTGCGACGACGCCGGCGGCAATCCCTGCGATCGTCCCCTCCAGAAAGAGGGGAAAAACGTTGTTCGTCCCCGTGGAGATGGGGAGCAGGGGGACGTCTCCGCAACTCTTGGCGACCATGCGATTCGTCCCATCGCCCCCCATCGTCACGATGCATGCCGCTCCGATCTCCGCAAGAGCAGCCGCAGCATTGCTGGAGTCGAGCTGAGTCGCCGTCAGCTCCATCTCCAGCGGCGCAACCTCCAGCCTCAGGGAGTCCTGGCTGCGCATGCCCTCGACCGCTTTTTCGACGATTCCGTAGTAGTCCGGCATGTAGAGCACGCGCTCGACCCCCGTTCCCGAGAGGGCGAGCAACACCCTGCGGACGATATTCACCTTCTCCTGATTGTCGAAGACCGTACCGTAGGCGACCAGGCGACGAATATCCTTTCCGGAGGCCGGATTGGCGATGATTCCCACCGTCGTGGGCGCTGCCATCCGCGTATCCTGCCGGTCCGGGGCTCAGCCCCGGACCAGTTCCTTCGCCGCCGCGACGATACGCGCCTCGTCGGGAATCCAGAGCTTTTCCAGGACGGGGCTGAAGGGAATGGGGGTATCGGGGGCGGCGACGCGTTTGACGGGGGCATCCAGGAAGCCGAACCCCTCATCCGCAATGACGGCGGCGACCTCCCCGCCGAACCCTCCGGTCTTGACGGCCTCGTGCACCACCACCGCGCGTCCGGTCCTCTCCACGGAGCCCAGCAGGGTCTCCTTGTCAAGGGGCGTGAGGGTCCGCAGGTCCACGACCTCCGCATCGATGCCCTCCGCCGCCAGCATCTCGGCCGCGGCAAGGGACTTCGGCACCATGGCGGACCAGGCGATGAGGCTGACGTCCTTGCCGGAGCGCTTGATGTCCGCCTTGCCGATCGGGACGATGTACTCTCCCTCCGGGACGTCGCCCTGCACCCCCAGCATCAGCTTGTGCTCCAGGTAGACAACGGGATTGTCGTCGCGGACAGCGGCCTCCATGAGCCCCTTGGCGTCCGCCGGCGAGGCCGGCATGACGACCTTGATGCCCGGAATGTGAGTGAACCACGCCTCGTTGGACTGAGAGTGCTGGGCCGCGGCTGAGACACCCGCGCCGACGGGCGCACGGATCACCATCGGGATCTTCGTCTTTCCGCCGAACATGTAGCGCATCTTGGCCGCCTGGTTGTAGAGCTCGTCCAGGCAGACGCCCATGAAGTCGGCGAACATGATCTCCACGATCGGGCGCAGCCCCGTAGCGGCTGAGCCCACACCGAGCCCCATGATCGCCGTCTCGGTGACCGGCGTGTCCACGACGCGTTCCTTGCCGAACTCGTCCAGCAGGCCCGCCGTCACGCCAAAGCAGCCGCCGAAGATCCCCACATCCTCCCCTGCCAGAAACACATTGGGGTCCCTGCGCATCTCCATGCGGATGCCGTCCCTTATCGCTTCGCTGCAACTCATCTGAGCCATCGTTTTCACCCCTCCTTTTCGGAACGCGCTCAGGCCAGCACGTCGGTGAGCAGCTCGCTCGGCTCGGGGTCAGCGCCGCTCTCCGCAAACCGGACCGCGGCCTCGACCTTCTGAACGATCTCCTTCCGCATGGACTCGAGCTCGTCCCCGGACGCGTACTTCAGCTCCTCCAGGCGCTTCTCGAGACGCGGCAACGGGTCCTTGGCGACCCAGCTCTTCTGCTCCTCGGGATCCTTGTACTTCCCGGGATCCCCCTCGAAATGGCCACGCTGACGCCAGGTCTTGCACTCGATCAAGCTTGGCCCGTCGCCCTTCCGGGCATTTTCGATCGCCGCACTCGCCGCCTCGTAGACGGCCATGACGTCGTTGCCGTCCACGCTCGCACCCGGTATGCCGTATCCCTCGGCCCGGTCCGCGATGTCGTTGATGTTCATGCCCGCCTTCTGATAGTTGGAGATGCCATACATGTTGTTCTCGCAGACGAAGACGACCGGCAGTTTGTGGATGGAGGCGAAGTTGATCCCCTCGTGGAACGTCCCCCGGTTCGAGGCTGCGTCCCCGAAGAAGCAGACCACCACGTCGCCGGTCTTACGGTATTTGCAGGAGAACGCCGCGCCGACGGCGATCGGGAACCCCGCCCCCACGATTCCGTTGGCCCCGAGGATACCCAGGTTCACGTCGGCGATGTGCATGGATCCCCCCTTGCCCTTGCAGTAACCCGAGGCCTTCCCGAAGACTTCGGCCATCATCAGGTTGACGTCGCCCCCCTTGGCCAGCAGGTGTCCATGCCCGCGGTGGGTGCTGGTGATGTAGTCGCTCTCCTTCAGATTGGCGCATACCCCCGTGGCGACGGCCTCCTCCCCCACGTAGAGGTGGACGAAACCCGGGATCCCTCCGGCCGCGAAGAGCTCGGCCACCTTCAGTTCGAAGGAACGAATCATGAACATCGTCCTGTACATGTCCAAGAGTTTCTCTTTCGTGACCTTCATGCCCTTACCTCCTTAATCTGTCATTCACCTCGAACCCTGCCATTCACTCCACGCAGACGGTCAGGGACACCAGCGCCACCACGATGGAGCTGCCCTCTCCCAGCTGGGGGAGCTGGATCCCCTCCGCGACCATCCCTCCCTCCCGAACCTCGAGCTCCACCTTGCCGAAGGGAACCGACCCGGCCACCTGTTCCCTGTCCAGCCGCTCCGGCGTGGGGCAGCACACCTTCAGGTGAATGAACATGTCCTCCGGACGCTTCAATCCGGCCACCTCGAAGAGGCCGCAAAGGCAACTTCTGGACACGGCATCGCGCACCGCCCGCATCGCCGCCTTCGTGACATCTCCTCCATGAAGATCCGACCCCATACCCAGCTCCACAATGAAACGCCTCATTGGCGTACCCCTCCTGCCTCAATATTGAATCTATTTTTAAGCGACGAAAATACCCTACAATAGTTATGACTCTGGTTACGATTTTGGAAAAGATTCGCACGAAGTTATAGCATATTTTTTATCTTTATGCTATATTTTATACCGTAGGAGTTGAAAAATCAATGGGGGCACAAAGTAATATCATAAAAAATAACATATTAACAGAAACAATATCATTCGAACAGGACGGGCAAGGCAAGACGAAGGGGACGGCTGCGCCCAACGAAGGATTCGAGTACGGCTCCCTCGAGTGGTGGCACGAGACGGTGGACATCGAGAAGCTGGATGAGCTCCTGCGGAGTTTTGCCCGTCTCTTCCAGGTGGGCGTTTGCCTGCTGACCCCGAAGGGGCGGAAGGTCATCTTGGTGAGCGTCTCGGAGTTCTGCGACTACGTGCACTCGATACGCAAGGGAAAGGCCATCTGCGACGCGTGCGACAAAAGGGCCCTGCGGACCTCGCTGAAACAGGGGGACATTCATATTTACACCTGTTCCAACGGCCTCACCGATCTGTGCGCCCCCCTTCATATCAACGGCCGCCTCGCGGGCTTTCTGGCCTCGGGGCAGGTCCAGCCCGGGCTCACCGGCGACGCGGAGCTCGAGGCCATCTCGAGACGGTGGACCTTTGTGAGAAACGACGAGGAGCGCGCTTTCCTGATGGAAAAGTATCGACAACTCCCCGTCATGGATGAGACGGAGCTGAAACGTGCGCTCGAGATCATACGCCTGCTCTCCACCCAGATCGTCGAACTGTGCGAGATCAACCTGGCCCGGCAGAAGATCCTGGAACAGAGCCTTCTGCTCTCCCAGCAAAGACAAAAGAGCGCGGGCATGGAGCACGCGCTTCACCGCGCCCAGCTGAAGGCTCTGAGGAGCCAGATCAACCCCCACTTCCTCTTCAACAGCCTGAACTGCATCGCGCGCCTCGCCCTGTTCGAGGCGGCGGATAGGACGGTGGAGATGACCGAGCAGCTCGCGGACTATCTGCGCTACACACTGCAGGAACAGGGAGAGCACGGATTGGTCTCTCTCGGCGAGGAGCTCCAGTGCGTGCGCAGCTATCTTGCCATATACCGTGTGCGGTTTGGAGACCGCCTCTCCTTCTTCATCAAGGAGGATCCGGAGGTCCGGGAGTGCTTGGTGCCCTTCATGCTGATCCAGCCCTTGGCGGAGAACGCCCTGATCCATGGGCTCGAACCTTCGCTTCGGGAGGGCAGGCTCTTGCTGACGGCGAAAAAAGACGGGGATGCCATTCACGTCGTCCTGAGGGACAACGGGGTGGGGTTCAAGGCGAGCGGCTTTCGGGAGGGGATGGGGTTGGCGAACGTCCGAAAGCGGCTGAGCCTCTACTATGGGAAGTCCGCATCCCTGGACGTCCGAAGCGTCCCTTGCGGAGGAACCCGTGTCGAGCTGCGTCTCCCGGAGAAGCCGGTGAACCTTCCATGATCCCGCAGACCGCGCTGCTCGAGTCCGAACTCCCTGACATTCCTCCTCTGAGGGCGCTCGTCGTCGAGGACGAGAAGCTGGAGCGCGATGCCCTGGTCATGCTGCTTCACGGCTTTTTCCCGGGGCTCGAGATAGAGGAGGCGGGAAGCGTCCCGGAGTTCGAGCGACTTGCCCGGGAACGTTCTCCGGACATCGTGCTGCTGGACATCAACCTTCCCGGCGGGAACGGAATGCTGGCCTTGGAGGAACTGCGCGGTGAAGGGCTCGGCGCCCAGGTCATGGTCGTCACGGCCCACAACACCCTTGCCAACCTGAACCGGGCCCTTGAGGACGAGGTCGTCACCCTCCTCCTCAAGCCGGTGAGGGCCCAGGCGCTGCGGGAGGCCGTGGAGAAGTGCATCCGTCGCCGGGAGGAGGAGATTCACCGGACTGCGCGCATCGAGGCGCTGGAACGGGGGCTCAGGGAGGCGCTCGAGGAGTTGGCGGAGCGCAGGCCCTCCCCTCCCCCTGAGGTGCGGGGCGATGCGGTGCGCTCCCCCGTGCGGAGGGCTATGGCGTTCATCCGGGAGGAGCCCGGCAAGGCCTCCTTGGAGGGGGCGGCGAAACACGTCGGGGTCAGCCCGGGACACCTCAGCCGCCTGTTCCGGGAGGAGGGCGTCCGTTTCATGGACATCCTGAAGGACGCCAGAATGCAGCGGGCTCGCGATCTTCTTCTCTCGGGGTCCTCGGTGCGGCGGGCCGCCCGGGAATCGGGGTATGGCAACGTCGCTTACTTCGGTCTCGCCTTCAAGAGGGCCTTCGGGGTCACTCCGGGGGCATTGCAGAGAGGGTCCGCGCCGCCGGAGGAGGATTCGTCCGAGGAGGGCTCCGGCTCCTGAACGGGGCATCCGAATTCACACAGTAAGGGAGGAAGGATTATGGCGGAAGGGTCGAAGAGGGTCGTAGTCATAGGCGGAGGGACCGGGGGGTACGTCGCCGCACTGCGCGCCGCGCAGCTGGGGGCCTCCGTCATCCTCGTGGAGAAGAACGCCCTGGGAGGGACATGCCTCAACAGGGGCTGCATTCCGACCAAGGTCCTGCTCCACACGGCGGAGCTGGCCTCTGCCGCCCGGGAGGGGGAACCCCTCGGGCTCTTCGTCAAGGAGGCCCGCGTCGATTGGAGTGTGTTGATGCGGCATAAGGAGGAGGTTGTCGCACGCCTCGTCGAGGGGGTCGGCTTCCTTCTGGGGGCCAATGGGGTGGAGGTCGTCCAGGGGAATGCGGTCTTCCGCTCTCCCGGGGAGGTCGCCGTCACGCAGGAGGACGGCACGGTGCGGCCTCTGTCGGCCGATGCCTTCATCGTCGCCACGGGCTCCGTCCCCGCGCTGCCGCCCGTTCCCGGGTTCGACCTGCCCGGAATCCTCACCAGCGACGGAGTCCTGGGGCTGGAGATGTTGCCTAAGTCCATCCTGCTCGTCGGAGGCGGGGTCATCGGCATCGAGTTCGCCTCCATCTTCTCCGCCCTGGGCGTCGAGGTCACCGTCGTCGAGATGCTGCCGGAGATACTGCCAAACCTGGACGTCGAGCTCGTGGGGTACCTCAGGCAGATACTGGAGGCCCGTGGCATCCGCTTCCTGACCTCCGCGACAGTCAAGTCGGTCCGCGCCTTGGGCAGTGGGTACGCGACGGCCGTCACGGCGGGCGTGGAGGAGGAGATCGTCACGGAGAAGGTCTTCGTCTGCACGGGACGCCGTCCCTTCACCCAGGGACTCGGGCTCGAGGAGATCGGGGTCCGGACCGACCGGGGGCGGATTGCGGTTGACGAGCGGATGAGGACCAGCGTGCCCGGCATCCACGCCATAGGGGACTGTGCCTCGCCCATCATGCTGGCACATGTCGCCTCGGCCGAGGGCGAGGTCGCCGCGGAGGCCATCATGGGGCTCAGGGCGGCCATGGACTACCGTGTGGTCCCGAGCGCCGTTTACACCGCGCCCGAGTTCGCGGGAGTGGGCCGTACGGAGGAGGAGCTGACGCGGTCCGGTCGGGACTTCACCGTAGGACGCTTCCCCATGAACTCCAACGCCAAAGCCCTGATCGCGGGGATGCCCGACGGAATGGTCAAGGTTATCTCGGACAGGGAAACGGGCGAGATCCTGGGCATGCACGTCCTGGGTCCCAGGGCCACGGACCTGATCGCGGAGGGCGCGCTTGCCATGAGGTCCGAGCTGACCGTCGACGAGATCGTCGCCACGATCCACGCACACCCCACCCTCGGCGAGGCGGTCAGGGAGGCGTCGCTGGACGTCTTGGACAGGGCTCTGCACCTGCCACCGAAGGGATAGAAGGCGAGGAAAACAGGAGGCCGGCATCCGCATCCAAGTCAAAAGCGGCCGCTTGCCATCTTATCGAAATCCCCCTCGAGTCCCTGACGGACCCGAGGGGGATTTTCCCTGACGGTGTCCACAGCGCAGCGTTTATGCCGGCGGCTTCAGGGAGTTGCGGCAGATCGCGGCAATGCGCCCGCACGCCGAGGCCATTCGGGCGGGTCGGCGGGCAATCGGGAAGTCAGCGAAGGCCGTGTCGCAGCATCAGTAATGCAGGCTGAAAAGATGCCCTATCACGATCACCAAAATAAAAAGGCCGAGTACATCCACTCGAATCAAACGATGAAGGACCTCGTCGGTCACCTCAAGCAGCCAGACCCCCTCCTCCTTTGAGAACCGAGCGGATGGGCATTTTTTGACCTCTCGGACATAGGCCCATGACGCCCAACCATGATTAAAAGCAAGAAAAAAGAAAATAAAAAGCCCCAGGAATGCAAGCTCCTGATTGAGGTTCTCAATTTTACGTTTGTCCATGAAAAGTTTCAAATAGCTTGCAGCAAAAGTCCCTATTGCAACATCAAAGCCGATAAGCCAGCTACGCCGGGTCTCCAGAATCGTCAAAATCGACGTACCCCAGGCCTGGATTGAGGTTTTATCTCCAGATTCTATGGGTTTTGAGGGGAAAGGTTTGCAATGAAAATAATACCACCCAGTTACTATGACGACAAAGAGCCCTCCCCACAAAAGAATATGGGCCAACAGATTGATTAACCAATTTGGCTTTGCCAATATTGCAACGATCATCAGCAGCGATACCACAATCAAAATCAACCCTAATTCGCGTTTGCTGCAAATCCACTCTAACCACTTGCACTTTCCGTCCATCTTCTGTCACACCTCCCAAATCGTGTACTCGTATTAAACGCACTGTCTTCGGAATGCTCCACGTTCCGGTCCACTCCATCTCGCGTCCAGAAAAGTCCTTCCTATGTTATATATCATAACCCGGCTTCTCCCGTCCGCCGGTCACAGAAGCTTTATGCAGACCCAAATAACAAGGCCTCCGTTCCAGATACTCTGATCCAGGTTGACCAAATTCGCGCCCGGCCGCCTGGCCATTACGGCGAGCCTCTCCAGGGTCGACTCGTCCTCGCCTGCCAGGTCGTAGCCCACCAACCACCTGTCATCCTCGAGGACGTAGAAATGGCAGGTCTCGTCGAAGGTTTCGGGCGCATCCAGGTATTTGCCCAGTATGTTCCTGACGGCCAGGGGGTCGTGGTTGACCTTCTCCCTAAAGTTTGCGTAGTCCACCTTAGCGGAGTCCACCCTAGTGGAGTCCTCCCTAATGGGCATTATCTCGTAGAGATAATACATGAATGCGGCGTTTTTCATGGTGCGAAGGAGGGAGATGATCCGTTGGACCTCCTCGGTGGACTGCATTTCTCGCAGCATGGCCGCGTTGCCGACGGCCGACGGCTGCGTACCTCCAGCCTCCCCTTTTTGCGGGACGTTTCCACGCACTAAGGCCAGTTCCTCCCTCAGGGAGGCTATCTCCCGTCTCAGGGCTGCGTTATCCTCCGATGCGGCGGCGATGGTAGCGGCAAAGGATTCCGCCATGCTCCTCAGTACCTCCGGGTCGATGTCCTTCCGGGGGTCCACCCCCTCCTCCGCGGCACGGGCGTCACGCGGAAGAAGCGGGCTGGCCGGAAGAAAAGAGAACAGAAGGAAACAGAGCAGAAAAATGAGCGTTCCTGTTTTGGTCCTCATGATCAAATTCCTCCTTATTGATCCGAATTAATCCAGCTTCTCCCGTCCGCCGGTCACCGCACCTTCATGCAGATAACAAGCCCTCCATTCCAGACGCTCTGGTCCAGGTTGACCAAATTCGCGCCCGGCTGTCTGGCCATCGCGGCAAGCCTCTCCAGGGTCGACTTGTCCTCACCCGCCAGGTCGTAACCCACCAACCACTGATTGTCATTGAGGACGTAGAAATGGCAGCTCTCGTCGTATGTCGCGGGTACATCCAGGTATTTGCCCAGTATGTTCCTGACGGCCAGGGGGTCGCCGTTGACCTTCTCCCGAAAGCGTGTGGGGTCCTCCATGATGGAACCCAGCTCCTCGGCATAAAAGATGACCGCGGCGGATTTCATGGTGCGCAGGAGGGAGCGGATCTGGCTGGCCCTCTCGGCGGACTGCATTTCGCGCAGCATGGCCGCGTTGCCGGCGGCCGGCTTCTGCTGCGTACTTCCAGTCTCTCCTTTTTTCGGAGCAGCCCCGCGCAACGAGGCCAGTTCCTCCCTCAGGGAGGCTATCTCCCGTCTCAGGGCCGCGTTGTCCTCCGATGTTGCGGCGATGGTCGTAGCAAAGGATTCCACCATGCTCCTCAGGGCCTCCAGGTCGATGTCTTTCCGAGTCTCCGCTCCGTCGCAGAGGGCCGGGAGCAAAAGGACACAGGCCACAAGCGTACCGACAAACCCCACACGGGTTCCCGTTTTTCTTTTCATCGTCTTGAACATCGCTTTATCCTCCTACTCAATCAAATTCAAATTTCGTCCTCACGAGCCCTTCGGCACGTGAAAGTTTACGGGCATATAGATGACGTCCCCGCCCTTCCAGGGATGGAGATTCCCGTCAAGCAGGGTGTCCCCGTACTGGAGTCTCCGCCGGGGCCGGGCCAGCTCCGCTCGGACCTCCCCGGACTCGTGTGACACGTCGACCCCTACGGCCCAGTCCCACTCGTTGAATATCCGGACCGTACCGATTCCATCAAACTTGCTCTTTGCCCTACCGTCCAGGTATTCTCCCATGCGCGACCTGATGAAGGCCAGGGGGGCCGCGTTGATCTGCCGCGCGATGGCGCGGTGCTGCGCCGTACCCATGTCGTAGGCGTAGTGGCTGTCGTAGGCGGCTGAGGCCGCCTTGCGCAGGACATCCAGGTGCGCGAGGATTTCGTCCGCCCGGTACCCGGCCCGGTCCGCCAGGGAGTCGGTATCGCTCTGGTTGCTGTCTTGGTTCGCGACGAGCATGCCATACATGCTCATGAGCAACCCCAGCGCGGTCCTGTCTCCGACAGGCAGCCCGGACAATGCCTCCTTCATGTCCGCGGCTCCGTTTGGGGTCGGCGAATCGTCCGAGGCCGGAACATCCGCCGAGGCCAAGGGGACCGGTGACGGCTCCGGGGAGACGCTCAGCATGCGCTCCAGGCTCAGCCGAAGGACCTCCAGGTCGGCGCGGAAGTTGCGCATTTCTCCAAGGAGCGCCTCGTTTTCCGCACCCAGGCCCTTCACCTTTTCGGAGAGCGCCTTGTTCTCCGCGCTCAAAGCCCGCATCTCCTTCAAAAGTTCGATGTCCCGATATTCCCGCAGCTCGGAAAACTCCTTCCGAAGCAGGTTCCTTTCCTCCTCACGCAGGGACTTCAGTTCCTCCGATATGGCCTTACGCTCCTCATCCCGGAGGTCCTTCAGTTCGTTTCGGATGGACAGGCCCCCCTCCGAGCGGATGGCCTTGAGCTCATCCAGCAGGACCTTCTTGTCCTCGGAGGACGCCACAAAGATCACCGTCATGTAGTCCAGCATCCACCGCATCGTCTTCAGCTGCTGCAGTACCGCATTCATCTGGGGGTCCGCCCCCTTCTCCACGGCACAGGCGGCACGCGGGAGAGGCGGGCTGGATAGAAGGAAACAGAGCAGAAAAACGAGTGCCCCTATTTTGGTCCTCACGATCGAATTCATCCTTCAAATCCCTCCTTGGCCATGTTTTGTCTTTTCCCTCAACGGGCCTCACACCGTGTCCAGCATAGCACAACCCGTCGCTGCTGAGGACAAAATTTTTGCTCAGCAAAATATCGCCGAAGGGGCATTCTTTTGCATCGATAGGTCAGTCTAAATCAATATCTTTAGCGCCTTTTTGGCGGCGAGTTAAAGTAAGGACATGGCCGCCTCGCCGTCGGCGGTCCAGAGGGTCTCATACCCCTCGCGCCCGGCATAAGC
>ERZ773065.1179-NODE-1179-length-13408-cov-7.524601_pt1 | contig 13408 bp, 10 predicted proteins | sample MGYA00580623_ERZ773065 | MGnify/ENA primary metagenome ERZ773065 (study PRJEB29015, sample SAMEA2738017) | human oral metagenome | biome: human oral; feature: human-associated habitat; material: dental | place: China | collected 2047 ...
TGATCACCGGTGGCTTCGCGAAAGCACCAGGCACCCCGCGAGGCTGAAGCGACACCTTCTCCATGGAGAAGGACAAGACGCCCACCTGGGCAGAAACACTCAACCGGACAAAAGCACTCGCTTCGGAGGAAACGCTGAGCTTAGGCGGCGTATGAGCGTATCCGCATCTCAACTTCGCTTCTTCGCCCTGCGCACCCACGCCGTCTCCTTGCGCACTCTCGTCTCCGATCTGCACACCTCCACATCCACCCTGGGCGCTCACATCGCCACACTGCACGCCCTCGTTTCCGATCCGCGCACCCGTGCCTCCGCCCTGGGCAGCTTCACCGCTGCACTGCTCACTCGGTATCGCCCGACTCTATTCCCAGCTCAGGACTCATTAGATGCGTGTGAATGACTTTTCTCTTCGCGACCCTGGCGACGAGCTATCGCTAGCCCCTCGTGTGCCCGCTGTTCCTTCTTCCGCCCCGAGCCACGCAGGCCCGAGGTCGCAAGACTCTTCAGCATGTCGAGGATCGCGGTCCGCACCTCCGGATCGAGGGCGGCAATGCGATTCCGGACTGCCGGGATGCTCTGCTGCCAGGACTCCACGAGATCGGTGACGGTTTCGACCTCGGGAAGCGTAATGATCGAATAGATCGCGTCGACGAGGAGCTCGCGCTGCTCGGGAGAATGGTCGAGAAGCCAGGACGAGAGGATCGCATCAATGCGGCGCGCATCGAAGCTCAGCCCGTTCGCCCTCGCAAAATCCTTCCCCTCCACGACCCAGGAGAAGGGATCGTGCTGGAGAGGCCCTAGATTCGTGGACTTTACGACCGTGTACGCATAGGACTGGTCGAGGAGCATCCCGACGATCGAAGACTGCGGGACGGTCCTGTCGACGCGCTCCTCGATCGCGTGAAAACCCGGTTCGGCGAGGATTTCCGGCACGAAGCCCGGGCCGTCGTGGGAGTAGACGCGAAGAAGTCGATCGCCCAGCAGCTCGGCATTGCGAGCTGCCGCATAGATTGCGAGATTCCCGCCCTTCGAATGACCTCCGACCAGGAGCTTCGCATCCGTCCTCGACGCGAGGGCCGTGAGGTAGTCGGCGGCGCATTCCTGGGCGGGCACGGGTGCCGCGAAAGTCATATTGAAGTCTTCCTTCCACCCGACCAGGGTCCGGTCGGTCCCACGGAAGGCGACATACAGGAGATCGGGGCCGAGGACGTAGGCGCAGGCGGCGAACTGCTTCTGCTCCGCATCGTCAATATCGTCAACGCAAAAGCACTGGCGGATCGAGCGGAAGCGTGGGCTCGCCGCCATTGCGAAGAGGAGCCGCTTGCACTTCTCCGGGTCCCACACGGTCCAGAAGAAACGGGGAAAGCACTCGGCGCGCAGGAGATCGCGAAGCTCGACGCCTCTTTCGGTGGCCGCTTCGGGAAGGTCGGGCAGGATGCGGAAGTAGGAGGCCCAGGACAGGATCAGCGAATCCACGGGCGTGAAATCCCCGGCCTCGATGGGCGTGAGAGAGCGTTCCACGTAGTCCACGATGTCTTCGTTCGCAGCCACGGTGCCTCCGATCTCCTCGCCCAGGTTGATTCTCCAGCCTATCGCCGAGGGCGGGCTGTGAGCGTGGTGAGTGGCCGAGGGCCGGGGACGGGTGCGGTGAAAGGCCGAGGCCGGGGGTGTGGGTGCGGATGCGGGAAAATCGAGGCTGGGGAACGGGTGTGGGCTTGGTGAAAGGTCGAAGCTGGGGTTCCGGGCTGCTGAAATGTCGAGGGCAGGATGCGGGGCGTTGAGAGGCTTGAGCCGGGGTGGGGGTAGTGAAAGGCTGGAGTGCGGAGGTGTGGCAAGGAGGAGAGAGCATGAGATTCGCTCTTCCCGATTCAGGTGTTGCCCACAAGCAGTTCCGCGACGATGAGGGAAGCCGCGGTCCCGACTAAGGCACCCGCGACCACATCGGAAAACCAATGCGCCCCCAGATACAGGCGCGTGAAAGCAATGAGGACGATCAGAGCGATCGCGCCCGCAATGACGAAGCCTGTGATCACTCGGCCCTTGAGCCTGGGGATGGGCCCGCCCTCGTCGTTCGGAAGACGATTCCCAAGGTGACGAAGTATGAGGATCACCCCCGCAACACAGGCCGCAGCGACAGCAGTTGTATGCCCGGAGGGGAAGGAGTAGGAACCTTCCACAACGAGGCGCTCGGGAAAAGTGGGGCGGATGCGTTCGATGAACTCCTTGATGAGCGCAGTGATCGCCGAGGAGGACACCATCGCCGCAGGAATGACGAATCCTTCCCGCCAAGAACCGCTGAGCATACGAATCACACAACCTAAGACGATCGTCCACGGGACCGCAAGTAGTGGTGCGAACACTTTCGTCACAACCAGCATCACCTGTGTCAGTGCAGGAGTACGCACGGCGACCAGCGCATCCAGGATGCTCCGATCGAGATGGGTGACGTGGGGAAGATGAACGACAAGGCCGAATAAGGGGACGGTCAGCAGCATGAGGATTCCCCAGAGGAAAAAGCGGGAAGTGGTCGTGCGCGCCGGGACAGCGAAGGACTCCGCAGAGTCCGGGCACTCCTCTTCTGTCCCGTTCATCGGACATCCCCATCGACGTAGACCCATCGGCCCGCGCGACGAAGGAAGCGCGAGCGCTCGCGCATCGACTCCACAGCGAAGGAGGAGAAGACAGGATCGAACGGGGGCTCGTTATCTGAAGGCGAAGGGCCTTTTGCCGAAGCCGAGGAGTCGGATTCGGTGGGCGACAAGGCAGCACCGGAGGCCAAGGATGCGGCCCCGGCAACACCCTGCAAAGCCCCGGAAGTCCGCACAACCCGGGAAGAATCCGCAGATTTGGCGAAAGAGCGCCACGAGGCGATGAATTCGACAATCCCCTCTGAATCCTCCTCGTCGCCCCTGCTGAGGTCCACGATCTGCAAGCCGAGCCACTCAATCTTCGGATCACAAAAGGGCGGAGTCGGCCTCGTCTTCGGATGCCAGGAGCGCAACAGGTGATCCTCGTCGCCAAGCACATACGCCGAATACCGCGACCTCATGAGGGCGAGGGCGCTCGGCGCCGCCTCACCTGCGAGGATCGGAGCGCAGCACCTTCCGAAGGGCGCGCCCGAGCAGCAAAGGCAAGGATCGCGCGGCGAAGGCAGAGTCGTCATGCGTGCCAGGGTATCGCGCCGTACCGAAAGCAGCGGATCCCAGCTCATGACCAGTAATCCTCACAACCATTCGTCTGCACAACTACTCGTCTTCGTAAGCAATGGCTGTTTGCCTTCGTCTTCACAAGCCGTGGCCGTTGGCCTTGCTTTCGCCTTGATCCTCCTTCTCGCCTGGAGCCTCCGCCCTTCAAAGAATGCGGCGAGATGCAGCGTGATGCTTCGCGGGCACCTCCAAGGCCCCCAAGGGGTGAACCCCCAAGACAGACTCCCTGGCAGAGCCGAAAGAACTCAATCGTTCAAAGCCGCCAGCCAACGCTCCGCATCAAGGGCGGCGCGGCATCCGGAACCCGCCGCCGTGATCGCCTGACGGTAGCTGTGATCAACGGCGTCACCACAGGCGAAAACACCTTTAACGCTCGTGCGGGTCGAAGGCTCATCAACCGTGATGTACCCGGCCTCGTCCAAGGCGACATCCTCGGCGAGGAAACCCGTACGCGGCAGGTGGCCGATCGCGACGAACACGCCATCAACGCCGATCTCGCGCATCGACTCATCCACAGTCGACTGCAAACGCAGGCCCGTCACGGCCTCGTCACCGAGAACCTCATCGACAACCGCGTTCCACTCGAACTCGATCTTCGGGTTCGCCATCGCCCGATCCGCCATCGACTTCGAAGCGCGCAGCGCATCACGGCGATGCACAACAATGACCTTCGACGCGAAATTCGTCAGGAAGGTCGCCTCCTCCATCGCCGAGTCGCCTCCGCCGATCACCGCGAGAACCTTGTCTTTGAAGAAGAAGCCATCGCAGGTCGCGCAATAGGAGACGCCGCGGCCAGACAGGCGATCCTCGCCCTCGACATTCATATGACGGTACTCGGAGCCGGTCGCGAGGATCACCGAGCGGGCATACAAGAGCTCATCATCAAGGGCGAGGACCTTCACATCCCCCGAAAGGTTGACGGCGGTGACATCCTCGTAGCGGATCTCAGCACCGAACTTCTCGGCCTGCTCGCGCATCTTGTCCATGAGTTCGGGCCCCTGGACACCTTCGGGGAAGCCCGGGAAGTTCTCCACCTCAGTCGTGTTCATGAGGGCACCGCCCGCGCTAATAGCACCCGCGAGGACAAGCGGATTCAAGCCCGCACGCGCCGTGTAGATCGCAGCCGTATACCCCGCGGGGCCAGAGCCCACGATGATGACATCGTGGACCTTCGCGCCCTCGGGGAGCTCGGAGGAGGGACGAGGCGCGGGAAGCGAGGCCTCTTCAGAGGGCTCAACGACGGGGGCGGTGACAAGACCGGGAACGAGATTGAAGGACATATCAATCCCTTTCTCCGCCTGAAGGCGGACTACCTGAGGGGCGGGGACCTGAGAAAAAGTGCCTGCCTGCAGGGACTATTGGACGGACAGTTCAGAGACCCACGCCCACTCGTTCCCGTCGACCGAGGTCGGCATGGACCTGAAGGACAATGCGAGCATCGAGGTTTCAACGGGCTGGGGGAGCTTGATCTCCGTTGAAGGAGACAACGCTGAAGTCGTGAGTTGTGTTCCGTTCCGAGGATTCGAAGGGTCAGTGACATTGCGCACGACAAGTTGTCCGCCCGAAGTCGAAGGATCCATCTCAAGGGTCACGGATGAGACTGTCGCAGTGCGTTCAAGCTTCACAACAAGAGTCACAGCAGATTCGTCAAGGAACTGATTGTTCTCGAACCAGCGCGAATGCCAAGAGGTCGAGGAGTCGCCGTCAATCATCGCGACGGCCTGCTCGGGGTGATCCCCCTGATCGTCCGACCAGGACAGGACCGAAACGGAGCTGATCTTCGGAGCGAGTCCCTCTGCAGAATCGCCATCTTCCTCCGAGCCGTCCCCAGCGCCATGAGCCGCCGATTGAGCATCGGCGAGCGACTGTGCGAAATCAATACTGTTCACGGGTGCGAACGCTGTGGTGAAGGACCAGAACGCGGCAAGGATGGTGAGAACAACGGCAAAAATGAGGGTCGGTTTCGTCGGGTCGATTAAATGCCCCTGCCCGGGAATCTTCGAAGAGCCACCCGACGCACCTGCGATGGTCGGGATGGCGCTCGTCTCTTCGAGGGCACCGGAAATCAGCGTGGGGGTCGTGTTGTGGCGTTTCGAGGACTGCCCCTTCGAGGGATCCTTGCTGCCAGATTCTGTCTCGAAGACCATGGGCTCCTCGAACTTCTCTTCTTGGACGGGCTCTTGCGCAATCGGGGCTGGGATACCAGTGCCCTTCGTTGTGGCGCCGCTGGAGGCGTTCTCCTCGTCTCCTCCGGCAGGGGCACTGGCGGGGTGGGGAGGGGCAGTGGTGGGATGGGCAGGGGCAGTGTCGGGATGGGAGAGCGGGTCTCCATCTGCGGCAACAGCCTGCGAGTTCGTTCCTTGAATCTCAGCTCCCCCATCCTCGGGGGCGGGCGGCATCGGGGGAAGCGAGGAGTCGGGGGGAGGTGGAGGCAGGGGAAGATCCTCAGCAGGCTTGTCCGGTCGAGAGGAGCGAAGCGAGTCCTTCGCCGACACGATCTTCTCGCGCATCTTTGACGTCCAAGCAGAAGCGCTGGAGACCACTGTCGAGGCCCACCCCTCCTTCTTTGACGCAGGAGAAGCAGCCTCCTCAATCCCCTCTTGGAGGGGAGAAGAAGACTCCTTGACTTCATCTTCTAAAGAGTGGAGGACCTGTTCAAAGCTCGGCAGGGGTTCTTCAGGGCAGGAGCCTTCCCCTGCGCTGTGCATCGCGTCCTCGTCCATGAATCCCCCAATGTCGTTGCGGTGGTCGTCAGCCATTATCCTCGACCTTCCTCGGACTCGTCTGAAGCGGCGCGGCGAGGAGGATGCGCACCCCGTTGGGAACCTTGAAGCGGGCGAGCAATGGGGCGATCGTGCGAGCCGACTCACCTGGGGCGATGAAGCGAAGCGCGATCAGATATCCGAAGGAGGCGATCAGGGTCACGAGAAGCATCTTCCCGCTCGCAATGCTGATGCGGGCAGAGGTCGATTCCACGATCGTGTGAACGCCCACAGCCCACAAGGCCCCAAACGCGAGCAAACCTGCGATAAGAGCGGAAGCGAAGAAGGAGGAGTATGAGCGCAGCAGAGATGCCTTGTCGACGAATGCGTTGCGCTTCGACACCCAAGCCACGGCGATGACACCCTGCACGAGGCGGCATGCCGTTTCACCGAGGGCGGCGCCGACAACCCACCAGGTGGCGCCCGTCATGAAATACATGCCCCAGCCGACGATCACCTGAATGATCGTCGGACCGATGCCCATGAGGAACACAGGTTTCACATCCTCGTAGGCGAAGAAGACTCTCTGGCTCATGAGGACCATGCCCGTAGAGGCAACGCCCGGCATGAGTGCCGCAAGGATCCACGCATACCCGGCGATGATCTCCTGATTCGAATAGGAGGGCAAAACCATTTGCGTCATCGGAACCGAACCCGCGATAAGGATCGCGGCGGCCAGCAGAGTCAGCGAGGTGATCGTGCGGACGCCCATCGTGTACTGTGCGGCAACACCCCGATCATCGCCATCGGCCACGGCCTCGGCCATTCGGGTGAATATCGCGGTCGTGAGGGACACGGTGATGAGCGACTGGGGGAGCATGAAGATCATGAAAGCCGTCGCGTAGGCGCTGATCCCCGCGAATACTCCGTCATGGGTTTTCGCATAGGCATCCGCGAGGGCCGCCAGGTTATTCGTCGATAAGACACCGACCTGGCTGACCCCAAGAGTCGCGAAAGTCCATCCAGCGACCTTCGAGGTGGAGCCGAAGCGAGTGCCGCGGAAGTGGAAGTCCGGCGTGAAACGGATTCCCGCGCGTTTCATCGGCACGAGAAGGATCAGCGCCTGCGCGATCACGCCGAGAGTCGCCGAACCTCCCAAAAGCCAGAATTGTGCGGAGGTGAAGTCCGCGACCTCAATACGGTCCTCCGAACTGCCCCAGATCGCAAGGAAAGCGCCCAGGCCCGCAATCCCGACAAGGTTATTGACGACCGGCGCCCACATGTACGGGCCGAAGACGCGGCGAGCGTTGAGCAGCTCACCGAGCAGGTTGTACAAGCCGTAGAAGAACAACTGCGGCAGGCACAGGAGTGCGAAAAGGATCGCGAGGGTGCGGATCTCCGAGTCATAGCCCGCGGCCGTGATGACGACGAGAAGAGGCGCGGCGACCATCGACAGGATCGTCACAATGAAAAGCAGGGTCCCCGCGAGAGTAAGGAGACGGTTCACATAGGTTTCACCATCGTGCTTGCGCTTCAAGGCGCCCACGATCTGGGGGACGAGGACGGCGTCGAAAACACCGGAGGCGAGGAGATTGAACACCGTGTTCGGCAAAGTGTTCGCCGTCTGGAACGCGGCTGAGACGCCACCGCCGGCAGCGCCGATCGCGGCGAGCAGCATGATCGAACGGACGAACCCGAGGATGCGCGACACCATCGTGCCGGAAGCCATGATCGCACTGGCACGCAGAATCGACGAGCGCTTCGCAGAGGGGATTCGCTCGGGGGCCGTTTCAGAGGTCATCAGCTTCCCATCTGCTGGTCGATTGTGTTGGAGTCCCCGTCGGGGGTGGAGTCGGCTTCCAGGGGATCATGCTCTTCGGTAGCTTGAGGCGAGTCCGGGCTCGCAGTACTCTCCTCGTTTCTCTTGTCGAGACGTTGACGAAGTGTTCTCACAAGGCCAAAGATGAAGAGGAGGGCGAAAGCTGCCGCTGCGCTGATCGTGATCGCATCCTCCCAGCCTGCGCGCAAACGCACGAGGACCTTCCGTGAATCCTCAAGGACCGAACCATCGGGAGTCGTAATCCGATACGTCACTTCCACATCGCCTGAACCGATAGCTTCAACGGGAACAGTGACGGTCGAGACTGCGCCTGCGAGGAGCGTCACTTCAGAGGAGTGGGCGATCCTCAGTCGCGCATCGGAGGGCAGGAGAGTCACCTTCACGGTGACATCCAAAGGCAGATCATTACGGACCCGCACGGGAAAATCCGCGGACTTGTTGATGAGGTTCACGGCCCCCGCAGGTTCTGTGGCGACACGTGAACGCAAACCCGAGACTCTCGCAGAGAACTGGGAGGCTGCGGTGAGCTGCTCGTCGGGTGAGAATCGTGCTGAGATGACTGGGAGGATCTCACCCTCGATCTCCGCAAGAGCTTCCTTCGGGTCGCTCGTCGCATTCGCGAAAGAATACGCCGAGGTGAGGGCGTCGCTCAGAGTGGAAACGGCTGTAGCTCCCTCCCAGGACAGTGCACCCGGCTCAACGATCATGCGTTCCACGTCGGTCGGCTCAGACTCCGCGATATCTGAAAAGCTGATTCCCGTTACCCACGGCGAGTCGAAAAGAGCACGGACCCTGACCGCAAGATCCGCGTTCGGAGCGGTGGAACGATCGGAGGTGAGGAACACGGTTCGCGAAGAAGACGGACGATCATGGGCGATGATCGCGGTGATCGCCTGGAGGGCCTGTTCGGCATCAAGCTCATCGGCAGTGTTCGTCGTTTGCCAATCGAGGATCTGCGAGAGTGAAACGTTTGGGATGAGGACCCTCGCGCTCTGCTCACTCGCCCCTCTCATGGAGATTTCCCCTGTGGTCGTGTCCACTTCTGCGAGGGCAAGTGAGGTGAAGTCCAAGTCCTCATCGGGTTCGAGTCGCCCGAGTGGTGCGATGCTCACCCCATTCTTCGCGGCTTCGAGTTGCCAGGTCCCGAAGGTGTAGGCAGAGGGCCAGGCGACATGACGAATGATTGAAGCCGGAGCCGCGTCCTCGTCCTCGGTGTCCTGCGAGTCCTGTGAAGGAGAAGCGGGGGGCATCTGCTTGTCGTTGTGCACTCCGTTGCCCTGGCCGTTTGCGTTGACGTTGCCTCCTTGTGATTCGCTGGAATCAGAGAAAGAGGAGGATTGCGCCCCGGACTGAGAGCTTTGCGAGCCTTCGGGGGAGGTGTCGTCATCGGAGTTCTTGGCCGAAAGTTTGCGCAGCTCCGCGATAGATGCGGGGAAGCTTTCAATCGATTCTGTCAAGCGCGTGCTCAACTCTGAATTCCCCGCCAGAGTGACAGTTCCCGGGTCGGCGTCCCCCCTCGGCAGGGCGACGATCTCACGACCGGGGGTGAGAAGGGAGCGGAGGAAAGCCTCATCGGTTTTCGCCTTCTCATGGGTCTTCTGCTCAGTTATCTCCTCATCTTTTTGAGGAAGGGAGGGTAGGAGCGCAGCATCCATCGCGAGAGTCGCCCCCGGGATTGAGGCGATGGCAAGCGCTGCGCGGCGTTCCTCCTCCTCTCCTTCAGTGTTGACCGAAGTCCAAGGAATAAGAGCGCTGAGGCGCGAGGGAGCGAAATCAGTCCCGGAGTCCCATAGTGCGATCGTTGCATCCCGGCCCGAAGCGCCATCTGAGAAGACCTCAACGGTGAGGACTCGCGGACCCCACGCGGATTCGTCGTCGAAAGGCAAGTTCTCAGCGGAAATACGTAGCTCGAAACGATGAGAAGCGTCCGCCTCAAGGTTCATTTCAAGATTCGTCGCACTGATCGTCGACCCGATCTGCGCATCCACATCGAGTTCCTCTTCGAGATCCATCACGGACGAGGGGGGTGTCGTCGACATGGATACGAGGATCGCGGGAGTTGTGAGGGTGCGTCCTGAAGTGTTCCTCAAGGCACCCGAGATGACCAGGTCCTCATTGTTTTTCATCACCCTCGGCGAGAGTGAATTGATCGACACTTCAATGCCATGAGATGAGGAGGCTTTCGCAAAAAGTGAGGGGCGCGATTGGGGATCCGAAACCCCTGGCAGGGACGCCTCTTCATCGGCGAGGGCGGGCGCTGGAGCGAACACGCTGATGATGAGCAGGCTCATGGAGATCAGCACTGTGATGAGAGCAGGACGAGCGCGCCGCATTTACAGTCCCCGATATAAAAGGTCGAGGGCGATCGCCACGATTCGCCTCTCATTGGGGTATGCGAGTCGATGGGAGCTGTCCTTCAAAGGAATCCAGGCGGCTTCCTCGGCCTCGTGATCCGGGTCGTGCTCAACGGTGATGAGACCGGACTCGTAGCCCATCAGATAGTGGTGGACAACCTTGTGGACGCGGTGGTCTGCTCCGGAGAACCAGTAGTCGATGCTCGCGAGGTGACGGATGATCCTTCCATGAATACCGGTCTCTTCGGCGACCTCGCGCAGGGCGGCCTGCTCGGGGGTTTCACCTGCTTCGAGGTGGCCTTTTGGCAAGCACCATTCAATCCGGCCTGCGCGGTTGCGCCGGGCGATCAAGGCGGCGTAGGGGATCCCGTCAACGACATCGACGACGATGCCTCCTGCTGAAGTCTCGGAAGAAACGGGAAGGTGAGGCGAATGAGAGTGGGATGCGTGCGAAGAGGGACGACGACGCGGGGGGTTGGGAACCCCCTGTCGAAAGTTCGTCGGTCTGGCAGGCATGAGTCCACTCTAGTCGGCGAGAGGCAGGGAGGCGCTTTGCCCACGCCAAGTCGGATTCGCCACGCCCGTTCGGAGCATTCCGTCACCTCAGCACGCTGTTCCTGCGCCGAGTCGGATTCGCCACGCCCCTGTGGGATGCTTCGATCAGGGAGGCGCAGACGAGATGGGGCTTCGAGTGTGTCCTCGGGTGCGCGTCTCCTCAGGCGCCTCTCGCCCTCCTCCCTCATACTCCCGCCTCGACCAGAGCCAGGTGCTCCCGCTTCGAGTGGCGCCAGCCTGGCCGTTGAGGCACTCTCTCGGCCTCGTTCCCGATACTCCCACTTAGGGGCAATTGAGGAATTCGTGTACGGGCAGTGGGTGACTTCATGCTCCATTCGCCCTCGAGCTCGTGGCCTGCGGGCATCAGGTCATGGCATCCTGAGAGGTGATGAGCCCGAAAAACCACGTTCCCCTCGACTCCGATATTCCGACACTGCTGGCGAATGCGCAGCGAACCTTTGGCGCATTGCCGGAGGAGATCTTCGACCTCGGCCGCGTTTTCGAGGCCGCAGGCGAAGAGATCGCCCTAGTCGGAGGTCCCGTTCGCGATGCCTTCTTGGGTGTTACGCCGAACGATTTCGACCTGACGACTTCAGCGAAGCCTGAACGCACCGAGGAGCTCCTGGCGCAGTGGGGTGCGGCAGTATGGGACATCGGCAAAGAGTTCGGAACGATCGGCGGGCGAAAGAAAGACCTGGTCGTCGAGGTGACGACCTACCGCAGTGACTCCTACGAGGTCGGCTCGCGCAAGCCCGAGGTCGTTTTCGGAGACACCCTTGAAGGGGACCTCACGCGCCGCGATTTCACGGTGAACGCCATGGCCATGCGCTTGCCGGGGATGGTCCTAGTGGATCCGCATCATGGTCTTGAGGACTTGGCTAAGGCTCGTCTGCGTACCCCCGTCACCGCCGAGCAGTCCTTCGATGATGACCCTTTGCGCATCATGAGGGCCGCACGTTTTACGGCTCAGCTCGGCATTGACGTCGACCTTGATGTCATGGAGGCGATGGAGGTGATGGCCCCGCGACTGCAGATCGTGTCAGCGGAGCGGATACGCACCGAATTGGAGCGTCTCATCGTCTCGCCCTACCCGCGTCGCGGCCTCGAACTCATGGTCCATACGGGTGTGTGTCAGATCGTTCTTCCCGAATTGTCTGAACTGGTGTCCACGGTCGATGAGCACAGGCGCCATAAGGATGTGTACGAGCACACGCTCACCGTCCTCGAGCAGGCCATGGATCTTGAGACAGACGAGAACGGGCCCGTCCCCGCCCCCGACTTCATCTTGCGTTTCGCGGCGATCATGCATGATGTGGGCAAGCCGATGACTCGGCGCTTCGAGCCGAACGGCACAGTGTCCTTCCACCATCATGAGATCGTCGGTGCGAAACTCACGCGCAAGCGCATGAAGGCCCTCAAGTTCGATAAGGCCACGACTGAGGCCGTGTCGACTCTTGTCGCCCTGCATTTGCGTTTCCATGGGTATGGGGAATCCGCGTGGACGGATTCAGCGGTGCGTCGTTATGTCGCTGACGCCGGTGAGCTCCTCGAACGTCTCCACCGCCTCACTCGCGCCGATTGCACGACCCGCAACCGACGTAAGGCGAATATGCTCTCCGCCGCTTACGACGACCTCGAATCCCGGATCGCGACCCTGCGTGAGCAAGAGGAGCTGGATGCGATCCGACCTGATCTTGACGGTCAGGAAGTCATGGAGATCCTGGGCCTTCGTCCCTCACGCGCGGTGAAGATGGCGCTTGAGTTCCTCATGGGCATGCGTATGGAGAAGGGGCCGATGGGGAAGGAAGCGGCCCGTGAGGCTCTCCTCGAGTGGTGGTCCTCGGAGGAGGTACGAGAGATTGCTCGCGAGTACGAGGAGCAGCAGGCGCACTGGGAGGCGATGGTCGCCCAGAAGCGCCAGAAGAAGGCTGCGGCGAAGGCGAAGCGCGCGGCTCAGGCTCCTGAACATGTGAAAAACGGCGCCCAAGACTGAAACTCACAGTGTAAAACTTGCAGTGATATTTGCAGTCTGAGGGAAAACTTTCACTGATGTGTGAAATCGGAAGGGAAAGGCTTTCAGTCTTGCAGTGTCAGTGAGAGTCTGCCTCCACGAGGACCAGTGCACCCCGGGATAATGAGGACTACCGCACCTCGGGATAATGAGGACAAGCGCACCTCGGGATAATGAGGACAAGCGCACCATTGCACGCTCACGATTCTCGCTCCCGCCACTTCTCGGGCCACGGGCCAGGCAATGGGCCTAGTCCCACTTTTGCGCTCCCGCCACATTTTGAGTCGGGGTGGTCCAGGTGATGAAGGCTTACCCATCTTCGTCTTCCCACCGACTCTTGGGCCGTGGGGGATGCGGCGGGGGAGAAGCAAGGAGGGTTGGCGAGAGAAGACCGCGGAAGATACAGGCGCGCGGACCACAAGACACGGGCCGTGCTGCGCGAGGGTGACCTCGGCCGTAGGGTGGTGACAAGCCGAAACCGAGGAGCAACACGCATGAGCGCATTCACCCCACAACCAGCCTCAGCTGATATCGGAGTCTTCGGACTGGGAGTGATGGGAGCAAACCTCGCCCGCAATCTCGCTCGCAACGGCTACGCGACCGCGATCTTCAACAGAACTCCCGCGCGAACTGAAAGGCTCATGGCCGCGCACGGAGACGGCTCAGAAGGCGTCTTCGTCCCTGCGAGCGAACTCGACGACTTCGTCGCCTCCCTTTCCCGCCCGCGCGTCGCGATCATCATG
>ERZ773065.1181-NODE-1181-length-13399-cov-15.752848_pt1 | contig 13399 bp, 8 predicted proteins | sample MGYA00580623_ERZ773065 | MGnify/ENA primary metagenome ERZ773065 (study PRJEB29015, sample SAMEA2738017) | human oral metagenome | biome: human oral; feature: human-associated habitat; material: dental | place: China | collected 2047 ...
CACCACGATGTTCGGACAGGGCGTGGCCGGAACCACCCTCCAGTCCCTCCAGGTGTTGGCCACCGTCGCCAACAAGGGCGTGCGCGTGGCCCCGCGCATCATCGACGCCTGGATCGACGCAGACGGCAAGGAGACCCCCCAGACCCGCCCCGAGGGCGTTCGTGTGATCTCCGAGGCCACCGCCAAGACCCTGACTGAGATGCTCATCGGCGTCACCCAGGAGGGTGGTACCGCCGAGTCCGCCTCCATCAACGGCTACCTGGTGGCCGGCAAGACCGGAACCACCGAGATCCTCACCGACGACTCCACCGTGGCCTCCTTCGTCGGTTTCCTTCCCGCGCGCAATCCGGCGCTGGCCATCGCCGTCATCGTCAACCGGCCCGAGGGCATCTTCGGAGGCACCGTCGCCGCCCCCGTCTTCCGGGAGGTGGCACTGGCCGCCATGCAGGCCCTCAACATCGCCCCCGACCCGAATGTCGTGGCGGCCCAGGCCGCGCGCAACGGCGCCGGCGGGGAACGGGACGCGAGCCAATGAGGTGGCGCATGAGGTAGATGAGCGTGACCACCAGCACCCCGGCGAAGTGCGCCGGAGGGGCTCTTGTGGAAGATCGACAGTGGAAGGTCGCGATAGATTGAGGAACTATGAGCAACCACGCCTACGAGTCGGCCGCCGCCCTACGGCCGAGCTCCAATGGTCCCATACCCATCAGTACTCTGTGCGAGCGCTTCTCCCTGCTTCCCGCTTCAGCTGATGACTCCACCGCCCTCAACGACCTGAGTGTTCTGGGGGTCAGCGTCGACTCTGGAGACACCTCCCCGGGTGAGCTCTTCGTGGGGCTGCCCGGCTTCACCGCCCACGGCGCCCGTTTCGCCGCCGAGGCCGTCGCCTCCGGTGCCGTCGCGGTCCTGACCGACTCCGATGGTGCCCAGATCGTCCACGAGCTCGCCCCCGGCACCCCCGCCCTCGTCCACGACGACCCTCGCGCCGTCGTCGGGCCCCTGAGCGCCGAGGTCTACCACCACCCGGCACGCGGCCTCATCACCACCGCCGTCACCGGCACCAATGGCAAGACGACCACCTCCTACTTCCTCGACGCGATCCTGTCGGCACACGTCGGTGGATGCATGGTCGCCGGGACCGTCGAGCTGCGCGTGGGGGAGCGCTCCGTGGAGTCCCCGCGCACCACCGTCGAGGCCCCCGTCCTGCAGCGGATGATGGCCCTGGCCGTGGAGGACCGGGTCGGCGCCGCTTCCCTGGAGGCCTCCAGTCACGCCATCGTCCTGCACCGCCTCGACGGCCTCGTCGTCGATGTCGCCGGCTTCACCAACCTCCAGCGTGACCACCTCGACTTCCACAAGACCATGGAGGGCTACCTGGAGGCCAAGGCGCAGCTGTTCACCCCCGAGCACGCCCGCCGCGGTGTCGTGTGCGTCGACGACCGGTGGGGCGCGGCCCTCGCCGACGAGGCGCCCATCGAGATCGACCGCGTGCGCGCCTACCCCGGTGACACCCCCGCCGACTGGTGGGTCAGTGACGCCACCGTCTCCCTGACCGACTCCGCCACCACCTTCACCCTCCACGGGCCCGACGGCGAGCAGATCGAGGCCTCCTGCCCCCTGCCCGGACTGGTCAACGTCCAGAACGCCGCCCTGGCCCTGGTCATGGCCATCCGCGCGGGCGTTCCCGCCGCCACAGCCACCGCCGCCCTGGCAGGGGCCCACAACATCCCTGGCCGCATGCAGCGCATCAGCCAGCGAGACGGGCAGCGGGGCCTGTGCATCGTCGACTTCGCTCACACCCCCGAGTCCATGGAGCTGGCCCTCAAGGCCGTGCGGCCCATCACTCCGGGACGCCTCATCGTGGTCTTCGGCTCTGACGGCGATCGCGACCAGGGCAAGCGGCCGATGCTGGGGGAGGTGTGCGCCCGCCTGGCAGACGTCCTGGTCGTCACTGACGAGAACCCCCGCAGCGAGGACCCCCAGCTCATCCGCAACGCCATCTTGGAGGGGGTGCGCAGCGTCCGCCCGGATCTGGAGGACGTCGAAGAGGTCACGACCTGGCGCGGCGACGCCGTACGCCGAGGGGTCGAGCTGTGCGGACCCCAGGACACTGTCATCGTCACCGGCAAGGGCCACGAGCCCTTCCTGGAGGCGGCCGGTGAGTTCATCCGCTACAACGACGCTCCCGTGATGGCCGAGGCCGTCGAGCAGAAGTGGGGACGGGGATGAACCTCAGCCTGAGTCAGATCGCAGCCGCCGTCGGCGGCAGACTCATCGGCCCGGACGCGACCGTGACCGGCCCCGTCGTCACCGACTCCCGTCAAGCCTCCCCAGGAGCGCTGTTCGTCGCCGTCCACGGCGAACGTACCGACGGCCACGCCCACCTGGGCTCCGCCGGCACCCTGGGCGCCGTCGGAGCCATCGTCTCCGACCTGAAGGCAGCCCGGACCGGGCTGTCCGAGGAGCCTGCGGAGGCTGCGGAGTCTGAGGACCTGCCCATGGGGCTCGTCCTCGTGGAGGACACCGTCGTCGCCCTGGGAGCGCTGGCCCGCACCCACCTGGCCGGTCTGCGCCAGGGCGCCGTGGATCGCGGTGAGAGGCTCACCGTGGTGGCGATGACCGGCTCGGTGGGCAAGACCACCACCAAGGACCTCACTCGTCAGCTCCTGGCCGCCTCCGGCCCCACAGTGGCCCCCAGGGCCAGCTTCAACAACGAGATCGGCCTGCCGCTGACCGTGCTGGAGGCCGACGAGTCCACCCGCTACCTCGTCCTGGAGATGGGCGCCTCCGGACCCGGGCACATCGCCTACCTCACCGATATCGCGCCCCTGGACGCGGCCGGGGTCCTCATGATCGGCCATGCCCACATGGGCGGGTTCGGCTCCATTGAGGGGGTGGCCGCCGCCAAGGCGGAGATCATCGCGGGCCTGCTGCCTGAGGGGACCGCCATCCTCAACGCTGACGACGCCCGTTGCGCCGCGATGGCCGAGCTCGCACCGGCGCGGGTCCTCACCTTCTCCGCCCAGGGCGACTCCGCCGACCTGCGGGCCGAGAACGTTGTCGTCGATGAGACCGCCCGCGCGGCCTTCGACCTCCACCTGCCCGGGCTCGACGCCCCCCGGCGCGTCCAGCTGGCCGTGGCCGGTGTCCACAACGTGGCCAACGCCCTGGCCGCCGCGGGGCTGGCTCTGGCCGCGGGGCTGGAGCCCGAGCTCATCGCCGAACGGCTCGGCTCCGTCAGCATTGAGAGCCCCCACCGCATGGACGTGTCGGAGCTCAGTGGCGATCTTCTCCTTATCGACGACTCCTACAACGCCAACATCGACTCCATGACGGCCGCGCTGGCCGCGCTGCCGGCTCTGGCCGGTAGTCGGCGCCGCGTCGTCGTGGTTTCCGAGATGCTCGAGCTGGGGGAGTCCTCCGCCGCCGACCACGCTCGTACCGGGGAGCTAGCGGCCCAGGCCGGAGCCGCTATGCTCATCGGCATCGGCTCCACCCAGGAGGCGCTCGACGCAGCCAGGGCCCGAGGGGTCGAGGTCGTCGGCTTTGAGGACTCCGCGACCGCCATCTCCCAGATCGACGCGCTCCTGTCCGACGGCGACGCCGTCCTGGTCAAGGGCTCCAACGGATCAGGCGCCTGGCGCTTGGCCGACCACCTCAAGGAGGTACGTCCCCGATGACCGCCATCCTCATCTCCGGCGTGGTCGGACTGGTGGGCACCCTGCTGGGAACCCCGCTGCTCATCCGCTACCTCCACGCCAAGGAGTACGGGCAGTTCATCCGCCAGGACGGCCCCCAGGGCCACTTCACCAAGCGCGGTACGCCGACCATGGGCGGCCTCGTCATCATCATCTCCACCGTCCTGGGATACACCCTGGCCAACCTCAGCCAGCTGCGCACACCGCGCGCCTCCGGGGTCCTGCTGCTCTTCCTCGTCGTCGGGCTCGGACTCATCGGCTTCCTGGACGACTTCGAGAAGATCTCCAAGCAGCGCTCCCTGGGGCTGCGGGCCTGGCAGAAGATCGTCGGGCAGGCGCTCATCGGCGTCGGCTTCTCGGTGGCGGCGCTGCACTTCGCGGACCGCAACGGGCTCACCCCCGGCTCCGCCCGGATCTCCTTCGCCCGGGACTCGGCGATCAACCTGGCCTTCGCCGGCAGCGTCGTCGGACTCATCCTGTTCATTCTGTGGGCGAACTTCCTCATCACCGCCTGGTCCAACGCCGTCAACCTCACCGACGGCCTCGATGGGCTGGCCGCGGGGGCATCAGCCATGGTCTTCGGTGCCTACACGCTCATCGGCGTGTGGCAGACCAACCAGTCCTGCAACTACGGTCACGAAACCATGGTTCCCACCACCTGCTACCAGGTCCGGGATCCCCGTGACCTGGCGATGATCGCCGCCGCCCTCATGGGGGCCTGCTTCGGGTTCCTGTGGTGGAACGCATCACCGGCCAAGATCTTCATGGGGGACACCGGCTCCCTGGCCCTGGGAGGGGCGGTCGCGGGGCTGTCGATCCTGACCCGTACCGAGTTCCTCGCCGTCATCCTGGGTGGGCTCTTCCTGGCCGAGGTCATGAGTGACATCATCCAGATCGTCTCGTTCAAGTCGACAGGCCGACGCGTCTTCCGCATGGCTCCACTGCATCACCACTTCGAACTGGGAGGATGGACCGAGGTCAACGTGGTGATCCGCTTCTGGATCATCGCAGGCCTGTGCGTCATCGCGGGACTCGGGCTCTTCTACGCCGAGTACCTGCGTCAGCTCATCTTCGGATGATCCGGGCCGCCAGGACCGAGGAACCATTGATGCAGAGCCTTCCCGCCGGAGATCCGGCGAGAAGCAGTCAAGAACCAGGAGCGTGAACCCGCACCGTGACCAGTCTGACTGAAGTCCCCGGTGAACCGACCGGCGGCGCCGTTACCGGCTCTGCCGGGTCCCTGAGCGACCAGCTCGACGGCGCCCACGTGGCCGTCGTCGGGCTCGGACGCACCGGGCGCGCTGTCGCTGAGGCCCTGGCCACCCTGGGGGCACGCCTTCACCTCTTCGACAGCCAGGAGGCCTCCATCGAGGCACTGGACGCCTCTGCCCACGGCATCCTGGCCACCTCCGTGGTCTCAGCCACCGTGGCCGGCAGCGAGGCGACCGCGGCCGCCCTGGCGGACTCCCCGGCACGGCTCCTGATCGTCTCACCCGGGGTCCCGGCCACCGGCCCGGTCCTGCGCACCGCTGAGGCGGCTGGTATCGAGACCTGGAGCGAGATCGAGCTGGCCTGGAGACTTCAGCGGGACTCCTCCCGCCCGGACGTCCCCTGGCTCGCGCTGACCGGCACGGACGGCAAGACCACGACGGTGAGCATGCTCTCGGCCATCCTTCAGGCCCAGGGGCTCACCGCCCCCGCCGTCGGCAACATCGGCACCCCTGTCATCGAGGCGGTACTGGCGGGCAGCGCTGACGCCCTGGCCGTGGAGCTGTCCAGCTTCCAGCTCCACACCACCCGCACCCTGTCGCCTCTGGCCTCGGTCTGCCTCAACCTGGCCGCCGATCACCTCGACTGGCACGGGGGCCTGGAGGCCTACGCCGCGGACAAGGCCCGTGTCTATGCCCGCACCCGGCTCGCCGCCGTCTACAACCTCGCCGACAGCGCCACCGAGGACATGGTCCGTCAGGCCGATGTCGTCGAGGGCTGTCGGGCCGTCGGCTTCACCCTGGCCACGCCGGGGCTGGGACAGGTCGGCATGGTCGAGGACCTGCTGGTGGATCGGGCCTTCCACGCCGAGCGCCGCTCCAGCGGCGTCGAGCTCGCCACCACCGCTGACCTGGCGCACCTGGCGCCGGGGGGCCGTGCCGAGAACCTGCCCGCTCACCTGCTCGCCGACGCCCTGGCCGCAGCCGCTCTGGCCTGCGCGGCCGGGGTCGACGCCGAGGCGGTCGCGTCGGGCCTGCGCACCTACAGCCCCGGAGCCCACCGGATCGTCACCGTCGCCGAGGCGGATGGCGTCACCTGGGTCGACGACTCCAAGGCCACCAACCCGCACTCCGCCGAGGCCGCACTGACCTCTCTGCCGCAGGGAACTGGCGTCTGGATCTGCGGCGGTGACACCAAGGGCGCCCAGTTCTTCGACCTGGTGCGCACAGTGAGACCCCACCTCCGCGGTGCCGTTGTCATCGGCAAGGACCAGAGCGACATCCTGGCCGCCCTGGAGCAGGAGGCTCCGGGACTGCCAGTCACCCGTATCAGCCACGCCGCGCCTGAGCAGGTCAGTGCCGCGGCGGTGGAGGCAGCCGGAACCATGGCCCGCAGCGGCGACACCGTCATGCTGGCTCCGGCCTGCGCCTCCTGGGACCAGTTCACCTCCTACGCCCAGCGCGGCGACCTGTTCGCTGCCGCCGCCAAGGCCTACGCCGGCGGCGGCACCCCTGAGACCACGGACGCCTCCGGCGTCCAGGAGAAGCTGTGAAGACCGGGTCCCCCTCGGCCACAGCCCCTCGCTCGTCGACGCCCTCCTCGTCAGGCTCCTCGGCGGGCTCCGGGCGTGCGCCACAACAGTCTGGAAGCGGTCACAAGACCGGCCGCAAGCGGGACCAGGCCACGGCTCGGGACGCTTCGGCCAGGCCCTCCAAGAAGTCTGGGAAGCAGGCGCGGAAACAGGCAGGAGCCGGTAAACAGCCCTCATCGCGCTCGGCCAGGCCTCAGCCGTCGTCGAGCTCGCCGAGACGACAGACAGGCACCGCCTCGTCCCAGCCCTCCTCGTCGGTCTCATCGAGGACCCCGTCGAAGGCCACCGGATCGCGGGTCGCTGGCCGGATCGGTCGGATGCGTGAGGCCTGGAGCAAGCGCCTGGCGAGCTGGGGCGAGCGTCTCTCCCGCCCCTGGGACGGCGCCACTGACTCCGAGCCCGACGGCGCCTCACAAGGGGCCCGCCGGCGTCGCTCGGACGGTGCCGCCGACTCCGCTCAGAGCTCCGAGCAGGTCACTCTGACCTACTACTGCCTGCTCATCTCCACCCTGGTGCTGGAGACCTTCGGACTCATCATGGTCTTCTCCGTGCAGTCGGTGACGGTAGCCGCCAATGGGGGCAACGCCTTCACCGACTTCGCCAAGTACCTCGTCTTCGCCGTCGTGGGGACCTTGGGCATGGTGGGGGTCTCCCGCATGCCACTGTCCTGGTTCCGCCGGATCGCCTGGGTGGTGCTGGGACTGACGATCGCCATGCAGTGCCTGGTCTTCACCCCCATCGGCGTCAACGTCTACGGCAACCGCAACTGGATCCTGGTTCCAGGAGTCGGTACGGCTCAGCCCTCGGAGTTCATCAAGGTGGCCCTCGCCCTGGTGCTGGGCACACTGGTGACCTGGTACACGGCCGGGCGCCGGGACCGGACCGTGTCGGCGGGCTGGGCCGGTGTCGGTATCGCGATCCTGGCCGTATTCGGAGGTCAGGACCTGGGAACCGTCATCATCCTGGTCCTCATCGTTGCGGGTGCTCTGTGGGTGGGGGGACTGAGGAAACGATGGTTCGCCCTCCTGGGGGCGCTCGGTATGGTCATGTTCACCGGAGCCTCGATGCTCAGTGCCAACCGACGCGCCCGCATCGTCGCCTGGATCCACCCCGAGGGGGCGGACCCCACAGGTGTGGGCTACCAGCCCAAGCACGGCATGTGGGCGCTGGGAACCGGCGGATGGTTCGGCGTGGGCCCCGGCTCCTCGCGTCAGAAGTGGGGCTACCTCACCCAGGCCGACTCCGACTACATCTTCGCCGTGCTCGGTGAGGAGTTCGGGCTGGTGGGCACCCTCGTCGTCATTGCCCTGTTCGCCGCCATCGGTGCCTGCTGCCTACGTCTGATGAGGCGTCACACCTCCACCTACGTCGTGGCCACGTCCTCGGCCATCGGAGCGTGGATCGTGGGTCAGGCGATCATCAACATGGGGGTCGTCACCGGTGCGCTGCCGGTGCTGGGCGTCCCGCTTCCCCTCGTCAGCCGTGGAGGAACCGCCCTGGTCTCGGTCCTCCTGGCCATTGGAGTGCTTCTCGCCTTCGCCCGCCACGAACCCGGCGCGCAGGAGGCCCTGTCCACGAGTCCCGGGGCGCTACGTCGTTCCCTGGCAGTCATTGTCCCAAGGAGGAACCGTGCCCGAGACAAGTGAGACCGCAGGCTCTCCCAGCCAGATGCAGCCGAGCCGGCAGGAGCGCCCCCGGCCCTTGCGGGTGCTGCTGGCCGGTGGAGGCACTGCCGGCCACGTCAACCCGCTGCTTGCCACGGCCGCAGCCCTGCAGGACCCGGCGCTGGGAGGTGACCCCCGCACGCAGATCCTCGTCCTGGGGACCGCCGAGGGGCTGGAGAACCGGCTGGTTCCCGAGGCCGGCTTCGAGCTGGCTCTGGTTCCCCGGGTCCCCCTGCCTCGGCGCCCCAGCGGGGACCTGCTGCGTCTGCCGCACCGGCTGGGAAAAGCGATCAGCGCAGCCACCGAGGCCATCGAGGCCGTGGAGGCCGACGTCGTCGTCGGCTTCGGCGGATACGTCTCGACCCCCGCCTACCTGGCCGCCCGGAAGGCCGGCGTGCCGGTCGTCATCCACGAGCAGAACGCCCGCCCCGGCCTGGCCAATCGCCTGGGGGCGTCCTGGGCCCAAGCGGTGGCGCTGACCTTCGCCTCGACCCGCCTCAAGGCCTCCAAGGGGCGTACCGAGGTGACCGGGCTGCCACTGCGCCCGGCCATCGCCGACCTGGTGACGCAGCGCTCCACCACTGAGGGGACTCAGCGCGCCCGCATCGACGGCGCCCAGGCGCTGGGACTCGACCCCGACATGCCCACGCTCCTGGTGACGGGCGGCTCTCTGGGAGCCCAGCACCTCAACGAGGTCCTCAGCGAGTCCTTGGACTCCCTGCCCGCTGGCCTGCAGGTGCTGCACCTGACCGGCAAGGACAAGGACACCCCCGTGCGCGCTGCGCTGGAGGCGGCGGTTGCCGCTGGCGCGCCGGAGGAGCTGACCGAGCGCTATCACGTGCTGGACTACCTGACCACGATGGAACAGGCCTACGCCTGCGCCGACGGGGTCCTGTGCCGCTCCGGAGCCGGAACGGTTGCGGAGATCACCGCCCTGGGACTGCCGGCGCTCTACGTGCCCCTCCCGATCGGTAACGGCGAGCAGCGCCTCAACGCCGCTGACGTCCTGGCCTCCGGGGGCGGGCGCATGGTGCTCGACGCCGACCTCAAGCCCTCCGACATCCTCGACTTCACGGTGCTCGTCTCCGACCCCGAGCGTCAGGCCGCCATGGCCCGGGCCGCTGCCTCCACCGGCGTCCAGGACGCAGCGGCCCGATTGGGCGCCCTCATCCAGCAGTGCGCCTCCACCAACAACACTCCCACCGACGAGGAGAACGCGGCATGACCGCCCCGACACAGCAGCCCCCCTCCCACACCGGCTCTCAGCAGATCGGTGCAGACCGCCACACGCTCACCGACAGGTCATTCCACCTCATCGGCATCGGGGGGGCGGGCATGAGCGTCGTCGCCCAGCTTCTCGCCGCTCGCGGGGCCCGGGTTTCGGGGTCGGACGCCCACGGCTCACCCGCCTTCGACCACCTCGCCGACCTGGGCATCACGACCTACCTGGGCCATGACGCAGCGAATGTTCCCGCAGGGAGCACTGTCGTGGTCTCCACCGCGATCAAGGAGACCAACCCCGAGCTCGCTGAGGCCCGTCGCCGGGACCAGGAGGTCATCCATCGCTCACAAGCCCTTGCCCTGGCCGCCCAGGGGCTGGACTTCGTCGCCGTGGCCGGTGCGCACGGCAAGACGACGACCTCGGGCATGCTCGCCGAGGCCCTGACGGACGCCGGGGCCGATCCCTCCTTCGCCATCGGCGGGGTCGTGCGGGCCCTGGGCACCGGGGCCCACCTGGGCGGTGGCTCCGCCCTGGTGGCCGAGGCCGACGAGTCCGACCGCTCCTTTCTCAACTACACGCCCCGCGTGGAGATCGTCACCAACGTCGAGCCCGACCACCTCGACACCTACGGCACCACCGAGGCCTTCGAGACGGCCTTCGTCGACTTCGCCCACCGCCTGGTCCCCGGGGGCCTCCTGGTGGCCTGCGCCGTCGACCCCGGTTCGCTGCGCCTGGCACGCACCGCAGCCGCGGAAGGACTGCGCGTGGTCACCTACTCCTTCGGAGGCCTCGACACCCTGCCTGGCGGGATGCTGGTGGGGGAGGGGCACGTCCACCTGACGATCCAGGAACGCGGCGCAGCCTCCACCCGCGCACGGCTGACCCTGATCAGGGCGGCGGAGCCGGAGCGCAACGGCGGCGCCCGCGCGGGGGAACAGGTCCAGAGCCAGGTCGAGCTGGTGCTGGCCGTGCCCGGTGACCACGTGGCCCTCGACGCCGCCGGTGCCTGGGCCGCTGGCATCGAGCTCGGTGTCGAACCGGCTGAGATGGCCCGTGCCCTGGGCTCCTTCGGGGGGACGGGGCGGCGCTTCGAGGACCGGGGACAAGCCGACGGCGTCCGCGTCATTGACGACTACGCCCACCACCCCACCGAGATCGAGGCGCTGCTGCGCACGGCGCGGGAGGTCGCCCAGGAGCGCGGTGGCCGGGTCCTGGTGCTCTTCCAACCGCACCTGTTCTCCCGCACCAGGGCCTTCGCCGACCGCTTCGGGCAGGCACTGGGCCTGGCCGACACCATCGTCGTCGCAGACGTCTATCCAGCCAGGGAGATCCAGGCGGACTTCCCCGACGTCACCGGGGACACGGTCGTCCAGCGGGTTCCCGGTGGCAGAGCCACCTTCGTCGCGGATCGTCTGGAGGCCGCCCACGCGCTGGCCGCGCAGGCCCGTCCCGGCGACCTGCTGCTGACGGTCGGTGCCGGTGACGTCACCGAGCTCGCTACCACCGTCCTGTCCGACTTGGCGACCCGCGAGGGTGGTGCACCTGGTTCGCCCACACGGCGAGGTGGGCACGCATGAGAAAGCCCTCGGCGCCGCGCCCCGAGCCGTCCAACCGTTCTGAGGGGACCCCGGCCAGCATTCCTCCGCGCCGCTCAGGCAACCGGCGTGCGCGTCCTGCTCGCTCAGGGCAGGGCGGGGCCGGGCAGAATGGTACGAGGAGATCCCCGCAGGGCTCACAGGCTCAGCGGGAGACCGAGCCGGCTGGGGCGGTCGGCCCGGCCCGGCGACCTCGAGCGCCGGGAGCCGGTGCGGCAGCGAGTTCTCCCAGGGGTACGGCGAGAACGGCTTCCTCCAAGGGGGGCGCACGCCCAGCTGTCTCCGGGAAGCGGACCGGTGGTGACTCGCCCGACGCCTCGTCCAAGTCGAGCCGGAGCCCCGAGAGCGCGCCCGGCGCCGAGCTGACCGTCTTCGGTCGTCGGCAGGTCGCACTGCCTCGTGGAGATGACCGGGTCGTCTCCACCGGGCTCGCCGACCGTCTCAAGGAGCGTCAGCAGGCTCTGCGCCGGCTGCGTCTGCGCCGAGTGACGACCGCCGCCATCGTCGTGCTCGTCGTCGCTCTGGCGACCTGGGCCCTGCTCTTCTCACCCCTTCTGGGGCTGCAGCCCCAGAGGATCTCCGTCGCCGGATCGGACGGCAGTGTCTCGGACAAGCAGGTTCGCGATGTCCTGGCACCCTATACGGGTGACTCGTTACTGCGTCTGGACACCGGGCGGCTCTCCACCCAGGTGAGCGACAAGCTGGTCCGGGTGCGTCAGGCGCAGGTGACCAGGTCCTGGCCTCGGGGACTACGGGTGCAGCTGACGATGAGGGTGCCGGTGGCCACCGTTCAGGGAGCGGACGGCTACCAGGTCCTCGATAACGAGGCCGTGGTCCTTGAACGGGTCCCCGAGGCGCCGTCGGGTCTGGTGACCATCATGCCTGACAAGACCGACGGGGCGTCCGGGTCGCAGACGATCTCAGCCAAGCAGGTCGCGGCCGTCACCCAGGTGGTGGGGTCGCTCACGCCGCAGACTCTTGCCCAGGTTGCCAGCGGGAGTGCTACCGAGGCCGGACAGGTCACGCTCACCATGTCCAACGGCGCCAGCGTGGTGTGGGGGGACACCCAGGACAACGAGCTCAAGGCGCGGGTTCTGGCGACCCTCATGACCACCAGCGCGTCCATCTACGACGTCTCCTCGCCGCACCGCCCCACCACACGATCCGCGGACGGCGAGCCCGCGGCATCGGCGACGACACCGCAGGCGTCCTGAGTGCCGCGGCGGATCGGCGGCTCAGCGGTTCCGCCGGGTGCCCGACTACGGAGACAGGGCCGGCACGCCGCCGGTCTTCAGGTAAATTGCAGGTAAGTTGCAGTGATATAGCAGGAAATCCGCAGGCAACTGCACACGAACACGCCGGGCTTCAATGCGTCTCGAGGTCGCGGAAGTCTCATAGCGTTAAGCCAGTCATTCAAAGAATGACATAAGTATAGACCTTAACTTTAGGTTGAGGTTCGAGGGGAGTCCTCACCAGAGGGCTCATGACGAAACTCGCGGAGGGGACGCCAGTGGTCGAGAGCATGGCTGTGGACGACGCACAGCACTACCAGGCAGAGATCAAGGTCGTCGGCGTCGGTGGTGGCGGCGTCAACGCCGTCAACCGAATGATCGAGGCCGATCTGCGTGGCGTCGAGTTCATCGCCGTGAACACCGACGCCCAGGCGCTGCTCATGTCCGACGCCGACGTCAAGCTTGATGTCGGACGTGATCTGACTCGAGGACTGGGTGCCGGAGCCGACCCGGCCATTGGTCGCAAGGCCGCAGAGGATCACGAGTCCGAGATCCGTGAGGCCCTTGATGGGTCGGACATGGTCTTCGTCACCGCGGGCGAGGGCGGCGGCACCGGTACCGGGGCCGCGCCCGTGGTCGCTCGCCTGGCCAAGAGCATCGGCGCGCTGACCATCGGCGTGGTGACCCGTCCCTTCTCGTTCGAGGGGCGTCGCCGCTCGGCTCAGGCCGAGGACGGTGTCCAGGCCCTGCGCGAGGAAGTCGATACCCTCATCGTCATCCCCAACGACCGCCTCCTGCAGATCGCCGACAAGAACATCTCCGTCGTGGACGCCTTCAAGCAGGCGGACCAGGTCCTTCTTCAGGGTGTTCAGGGTATCACCGAGCTCATCACCACCCCCGGTCTCATCAACGTCGACTTCAACGACGTCAAGTCCGTCATGCAGGGCGCCGGCAGTGCGCTCATGGGTATCGGCTCGGCCACCGGTGAGGGACGTGCGATCACGGCCACCGAGGAGGCCATCGCGTCGCCGCTGCTGGAGACCTCGATCGACGGCGCCCACGGTGTGTTGCTCTTCTTCCAGGGCGGCTCCGACCTGGGGCTGTTCGAGATGAACGAGGCCGCCAACCTCGTTCGCGAGGCCGTCCACCCCGAGGCGAACATCATCGTCGGAAACGTCGTCGACGGTG
>ERZ773065.1185-NODE-1185-length-13384-cov-6.508365_pt1 | contig 13384 bp, 10 predicted proteins | sample MGYA00580623_ERZ773065 | MGnify/ENA primary metagenome ERZ773065 (study PRJEB29015, sample SAMEA2738017) | human oral metagenome | biome: human oral; feature: human-associated habitat; material: dental | place: China | collected 2047 ...
AGCGCACCTGCTTTGCAAGCAGGGGGTTACGGGTTCGAGTCCCGTTAGCTCCACTTGATATTCCCCCGGAACCGCAACAGAAAGTGGTTCTGGGGTTTTTCCATGTCAACACCTCCCATCAACATCCGACGCCTGTCCGCTGTTGACAGGACGATTCTTAACGTCCACAGCACCGCCTCCAGGATGATGGTCGGACGTGGGAGCCCCTGTGGATCCCGAATCCCTGAGTCCTGCCGGTGTTGACGCCCGACCCCTATTTCGATAATCTTCGAACTGCAAAGTAGTTCGAAAAGTATCGAAGGAGTGAGTGGGGATGCACGGTGGTTCGACGGCTTCCTGGGGGAAGATCGGTGTCCTGGCGCTCTGCGCGTTCCTCATAGGGGCGGACGGCTTCATCCTGGCCGCCATCCTGCCCCAGATCGCCGACCAGCTCAATGTCCCACTGGCCCAGGCGGGCCTGCTTATCACCGCGTTCGCCTGGGTCTACGCCGTCTCAGCGCCCCTGTTCGGCATGGTGCTGGGGCGGTGGAACCGGCGTTCGACGCTGGGAGCGGCCATGCTGGTCTTCGCCCTGGGCAACGTGCTGGTCGCAACCGCCCCCACATACGGGTGGATGCTGGCGGCCAGGGTGGTGTCGGCGCTGGGCTCGTCCATGGCCACGCCCACCGCCATGGCCCTGGCGACCAGCCTCGCGCCCGCCAGGCACCGCGGCAAGGCGATCTCAGTGGTCTCCACGGGCATGACGCTGGCAACCGTCGTCGCCGTGCCGCTCGGAGCCCTCATGGGCGGGCGCTACGGGTACAGGGCGGTGTTCTGGGCCATGGGCGGAGGCGCCATCGCCGTCCTCCTCGCGATCCTCGCGAGCATCCGGGCGCGTGAGGCCACCGCCTCGAAGAGCGTTCCCTCGATCCGCGCACTGCTCATGGGCCTGGCGGATCGGCAGACCGTCCTCACGCTCGCCGTCACGATCACGATCTTCATCGCCGGCTACGCCTGCATATCGTACTTGAGCGCGATCGTCGGCCAGGCCGGGATGGGCGACCAGTTCAGTCTGGTCCTGCTGGTCTTCGGACTCGGTTCGCTACTGGGCGGCGTCCTCGGCGGATGGTTGTGCGACCGCTGGCCCAGCGTGGTGCTGGCCCGCGCGGGGATGGGCGTCTTCGCCGTGTCGTTGGCGGCCCTGGGCCTGGCCGCCGCCTCGGACCGCCACCCGTGGGCCGTCCACGTCTGCGTCGCCGCATGGACGGTCAGCGCGTGGGTCGCCGTGATCGCCCAGCAGTACCGCCTGATCGCGTTGGCACCCGAGCGCGCCCAACTCAACCTGTCACTGAACTCGTCGAGCATCTACATCGGGCAGGGTTTCGCGGGCGTCCTCGGCGCCGCGGTCATCAGCGCCCAGCCCGCGCACGTGATCCCCCTCGTGGCCTCCGCAGTGGTCGTTCTCGCCTTGGCCATGACTGCGCCATATGAGACGATGAGGGGTGATGAGCCGACGAAGGGATGACGCCGATACGCGAGAGGCCGCGCTCGCGCGCGTCTTCGCCGCGCTCTCGGACCCTCTGCGCCTGAGGATCGTGCGGCGCATCGCCCTCGAGGGCGAACTGGGGTGCGGCCAGATCGACCACGGACTGTCCTCCTCGACTGTCTCCCATCACTGCAAAGTGCTGCGGGAAGCGGGGATAGTGGTGAGCACGCCGGTGGGGAACCAGCGCGTGCTGACCCTGCGCCCGGAGTTCGAGCGCGACTACCAGGGGCTTCTGGCCAGTATTGTGCGCAGGGACTCTGCGGCCCCCGGCGGGGATTGAGGAGCGCCCGCATTCGGCTGACCTGTGGGTCGAAGACGCCGCTTCCGCCGCTCCGCTGTCGGCGTGCCCGGGGATCAGCGCATTCGCGGGGTGGAACCTCCCCGTTGTCCACAGGTATATCCACAGTTGTGGAGAAATTTTGTGGACGGTTGGCCGCATGGCTCTGAGGGCGAGGCGGAATCTGACCACCGGCTGTCTGTGCGAGAATCGGAGGATGAGCACGAACACGCAGAACGCGCACGACCCCGCCCGCTCCTCCGACGCCCGCGGACTGCCGCCCCTGGGGATCACAGGGGCCTCCGGGAACGTCGGCGGCACCGTCGCGCGCGTGCTCGCAGAAGCAGGAATCCCCATGCGGCTGCTGGCCAACACGCCCTCACGCGCCCCGCAACTGCCCGGCGCTGCCGCCGTCCAATGCTCGTACGAGAACACCGGGGCCTCCCGCGCCGCCCTCGCGGGCGTGACCACGCTCTTCATGGTCTCCGCCCCCGAATCCGCCGACCGCCTCGCGCGCCACAAGGACTTCATCGACGCGGCGGCCGAGGCGGGGGTGCGCCACATCGTCTACCTGTCCTTCATGAACGCGGCGCCCGACTGCGTGTTCACCCTGGGGCGCACGCACTTCCACACGGAGGAGCACATCAAAGCCTCCGGGATGGCCTGGACCTTCCTGCGGGACAACTTCTACATCGACTTCTTCGTGGACCTGCCCGACGAGGAGGGGGTGATCCGCGGGCCCGCCGGAGACGGGCGAGTCGGCGCGGTGGCGCGCAGCGACGCGGGCCGGGTCGCCGCGGCCGTGCTGCGCGATCCCGGGCGCCACGTGGGCCGGACGCTGAACGTCACGGGGCCGAGTTCGCTCACGCTCGACGAGATCGCCGAAATCCTCACCGGTGCCCTGGGCCGGCCGATCCGCTACGAGCGCGAGACCGTCGACGAGGCGTACGAGTCCCGCAAGAAGTGGCCCGTCGAGCAGTGGCAGTACGACGCGTGGGTCTCCACCTACACCTCGATAGCCGCGGGCCAGATGGACGTCGTGTCCACCGTGGTCGAGGACCTCACGGGCCGCCCTCCCCTGAGCGTGCGGGACGTGGCCGAGGGGCGGGGGTAGGCCCGCCCGGGCCCATCGCGCCCCACTGGCCCGGACGGGGTGCGGAGCACGGACACAGCACGAGGCCGGGGGGTGGCCCCGGCCTCGTCGTGTGCGCCATCCGGTCGACGGCGCTGCCCCGGCGTCGGTGGAACGCAGCTGCGCCGACCACCCGCGCGGCGGGCGGGCCCCTAGAAGGTCCGCCTCAAGATGTTGGGACCCAGCAGGAAGGGCGCCAGGATCATCGTGGAGCCCAGGCCGATGCCGAATCCGCCCAGCACGTCCGTCAGCCAGTGGACGCCCAGGTACAGGCGGGAGACAGCGATGAACACGATGAACGCCAGAGCCGCGATCCACAGCAGGTGGCGCAGGCGCCGACCCCAGCGCGTCATCGTGAGGACCAGCACCAGGGCGGCCAGGAACGCCGTGATGGCCGTGGTGTGGCCGGAGGGGAACGAAGGCGAGGTCTCAGCCGCCAGGCGCGTGATCTCCGGGGGGCGGGGGCGCCCGTCGAGGGCTTTGATGATGTGGGCGTTGACCGCGGACAGCGCCACAGAGCCCATCACGAAGATGCCGTGGAGGATCTTCTTGACCACGCGCCACACGATGAGGCCCGCGACGACGGCCATGACAGCGATGGCGTTCGGGTCGAAGACGACGCCGACGCCGTTCATGAGGGCGGTGACGCCCGGGGAACGGGAATCGATGAAGCCGGTCAGCACGGACGAGTCGATGGGAGTGGGATTCGTGATGAGCCCACCGGCGATGCCGACCAGTACAACCAGGATGGCCCCGATGATGACCGGAGCGGAGAGCAAACGGCGAAGGAACATGGTCACCAGCCTAGTGGAGTCTCAGCGGTCCGTGCCCGAGACGTACACCCACAGACCACGGCGTCGTTCAAAACGTGAACGTTCCCGTTGCGCTCCCGTCCTGCCCGTCGCCCCATCGCGCCAAGATGCCTCGAATGTCACAATCCCCTCCTCGTCGGCCTCGCTGCCGCCCTCGACGGCGACGACCCTCAAACCGGTCCACGAGGTCCCCGGTGCCCAGTAGGGCGGCCGCGGGCGCGTGCGGGGGTGCCACGTGCGGAACAGATGGTCCTCGTCGCCCAAGGCGAACGCCGTGTAGCGCGAGCGCATGAGGGCCACGGCCGTCGGCGCGGGCGCGCCGCCCAAGTACGGGCCGCAGCAGCGGTCGAAAGCGCTGCCCGACCCGCACGGGCAGGGCCTCACGCCCGCTCCGCCAGCCACCGCTCAGCGTCCAGGGCGGCCCGGCAGCCCGAACCCGCCGCGGTGATCGCCTGCCGGTAGGTGTGGTCCACCGCGTCGCCGCAGGCGAAGACGCCGGGGACGTCAGTGCGGGTCGACGGCTCGTCCACCACGATGTACCCGGCCGGGTCCAGCGCTACTTGGCCCGCCAGGAAACCCGTGCGCGGCAGGTGCCCGATGGCGACGAAGACGCCGTCCACGTCCAGGACGGACTCGCTGGAGTCGGCCGTGGAGGCCAGGCGCAGACCGGTCACCGAGTCATCGCCCAGGACCTCGGAGACCGTCGAGTTCCACGCGAACGAGATCTTCGGGTTGTCGAAGGCCCGCTGGGCCATGACCTTCGAAGCGCGCAACTGGTCGCGCCTGTGGACGACGACCACCTCCGAGGCGAAGTTCGTCAGGAAGAGGGCCTCCTCCATCGCCGAGTCGCCGCCGCCGACGACCGCGAGCCTCTTGTCCTTGAAGAAGAAGCCGTCGCAGGTGGCGCAGTAGGACACCCCGTGGCCGGAGAGCCTGTCCTCGCCGGGAACGCCCATGTGCCGGTACTCCGAACCCGTCGCCAGGACCACAGCCCTCGCGTAGAGGACTTCGTCATCGGTGGCCACGGCCTTCACGTCGCCCGCCAGGCTCACGGACACGGCGTCCTCGTAGCGGATGTCGGCGCCGAAGCGCTCGGCCTGCTCCCGCATGCCCTCCATGAGGTCGGGGCCCTGGATGCCCGTGGGGAAGCCCGGGTAGTTCTCGACCTTCGTGGTGTTCATGAGGGCGCCGCCTGCGGCCAGCGCGCCTGCGAGGACGACGGGGGACAGTCCGGCGCGCGCCGTGTAGATCGCCGCCGTGTACCCGGCGGGGCCCGAGCCGACGACGACGACCTCGTGGACGGTGGCGCCCTCGGGCACCCCGGAATCGGGGAGCGGGGCGGTGGCAGCCCCTTCGGGCGCTTTCACCTCGGCGTGGACGAGGCCGGTGAGGACAGGGAAGGACATGGGGATCCAATCATGAGACATCTGCGCCCGGGTGGGCCTGCTAGTTGACGGTCAGCTCCGATACCCACGCCCAGTTGCGCCCGTCCTGGGCCTTCGGCATCTGGCGGAACACCAGGGCGATGGAGTCAGTGGAGACCGGCTCGGGCAGGGTGATCGTCGTCGAAGGCGACAACGCCGACGTGGCGAGTTCTGTTCCGCCGCGCGGGTTGCTCGGATCGGTGACCTTGCGCACGGAGATGAGGCCGCCCGATGTCTGCGAGTCCATCGTCAGCGTCACCGACGAGACCGTGGCGACCTGCTGGAACTTCACGACGATGGTGACTTCGGCGCCCTCGCGGAACTGGTTGTCGTCGAACCAGCGCGATGTCCACGACGTGGCGGGGTTCGAGTCGATCATGTTGATCGCGCGGTCGGGGTGGTCGCCGTTGTCGTTGTCCCATGACAGCACCGACACCGAGGAGATCACGGGCGGGGCCGTGGGGGCGGAGGTCGGCGGGGGAGTGGTCGCCAGCGCGGACTGCGGGGCGTCCTGCGGGGCGTTCTGCGCCACTCCGGAGCGCAGCGACTGGGCGAGGTCCAGGTCCGTGGCGGGAGTGAGGACCATCCACGTCGACCAGACGGCGCCCACCAGGAAGACCACGGCGGCGAAGATCATCGTCGGCCTGGTCGGATCCATGGTGCGCCCGTGCTGCGCGGACTTCTGCTCCGCCCCGTCGCCCGGCTGCCCGGGCCACTGGGGGGCTACGGGCGCCACCGGCTGCTGGGCCTGCTCGTGGGCGCGGTAGTCCTCGAGGGACTCGAAGAGGGTCGCGTCCATGGGCACGACCTCAGTCTGCTGCGTGGAGGGATCCTCCGCGGCCGACTCCTCCTGCGGTGCGGCGGGGGCCTCGGAGGGGAGCCGGCCGGGGGCTGCGGCCCTGGCGACGACGGGTACGGCGACAGTCGGATCCGGATCGGCTGCGCCCGTGTCGTGCGGCTGCGCCACCTGCGGCTGCCCGGGAAGGGGGGCAGGCTCGGGCCCGTCCGACGGCGCGGGGACGACGGGGGCCCCGTCGTCGGGGGAGAGGGCGGCGTCCTCCTTCGGCTTTCGGCGGCGCACCAGGGGGATCTGGTGGGTGATCGGCGACTTGGGGGAGGGCGCGGGACTGGGGAAGTCCTCGGACACCGGCAGCAGGGGCGAGCGGTAGGCGTCCTCGTCGATCGAGCGCGGCGCGGGGTGCGCCTGCGGGTACACGGGGCCCTGGAACGATGGGGCGACCACCTCCTCGAAGGACGGGATGCGCTTCCCGTCAGGACCGGGTCCCGACGAGGCCGAACCCCCGCCGTCATGCGCGCCAGCCATCAAATCCTCCCTAGTCACCGGCTTGATCCTTGTCATTATCCCAGTAACGGACGGATCGGTGGCGGATGACGCGGCGAGGACATTAACCACACCCTCGGGCACGCGCACCCGGCGGAGCAGGGGGCGCATGGTGGTCGCCGACTCGGTGGAGGACAAAGCGCGCAGAACCAGCATGTACGCCATGGTCGAGGAGAGGCCCACGAGCACCACTTTGAGGACAGCGACGAGGAAGCGCACGGGCGCGGGGGACAGCGGTGTGGTCACGCCCACCAGCCACAGCATGCCGAAGCCGACAAGTCCCGCGACGATCGCGCTGACGAGGTACTTGAAGTAGGAGCGCAGCATCGCGCTCTTGTCGACCAGCGGCACCCGCTTGCCCACCCAGGCCACCGCGATCACGCCCTGCATGAGGCGGCACGCGGTCTCCCCCAGGGCGGCGCCGACCACCCACCAGGAGGCCCCCGTCGTGAAGTACATGCCCCATCCGACGAGGGCCTGCAGCACGGTCGGGCCGATGCCCATGAGGAACACGGGTTTGACGTCCTCGTAGGCGAAGAACACGCGCTGGCTCATCAGGACCATGCCCGTCGAGGCGACGCCCGGCATCAGCGACGCCAGAACCAGCGCGTACGCCATGACCACCTGCTGGTTGGCCGTCGAGTAGAGCACCATCTGCATCATGGGGACCGAGGCGGCCATCAGGATCGCCGCTGCCAGCAGGGTGAGGGAGGTGATCGTGCGCACGCCCAGGGCGTAGTTGTGCGCCACGCCCCGGTCGTTGCCGTCGGCCACGGCCTCGGCCATGCGGGTGAAGATCGCAGTCGCCAGGGACACCGTGATGAGCGACTGGGGCACCATGAAGATCATGAAGGCCGTCGAGTAGGCGTTGATGCCGGCGATGACCATCTCGCCCGCGTTGTCCTTCGCGTAGGCGTCGGCCAGGGCGGCGATGTTGTTCGTGGACAGGACGCCCACCTGGCTGACCCCCAGGGTCGCGAACGTCCAGCCCGCCACCTTCGAGGCGGAGCCGAAGGACGTGCCGCGGAAATGGAAGTCGGGCCTGAACCGGATCCCCGCGCGCCGCATGGGGATCAGCAGGATCAGCGCCTGCGTGATGACGCCCAGCGTGGCGCTGCCGGCCAGCAGCCAGAACTGGGGGCTGGACAGGTCCCCCACGTCGATGCGCCCGTCCGTGGACCCCCAGATGGCCAGGAAGGCGCCCAGTCCGGCGATGCCGACGACGTTGTTGACCACGGGCGCCCACATGTAGGGGCCGAAGATCCCGCGGGCGTTGAGCAGTTCGCCCAGCAGGTTGTACAGGCCGTAGAAGAACAGCTGCGGCAGGCACAGCAGGGCGAAGAGGATCGCCAGGTTCCGGATCTCGGAGTCGTAGCCCGCCGCGGTGATGATGACCAGCAGGGGCGCGGCGACCATCGCGACCACCGTGACCACGAACAGCAGCGTGCCCGCCAGGGTCAGGAGGCGGTTCACGTAGGTCTCGCCGTCGTGCTTGCGCTTGAGGGCGCCGACGATCTGGGGGACCAGGACCGCGTCGAAGACTCCGGAGGCCAGCAGGTTGAACACCGTGTTGGGCAGGGTGTTGGCCGTTTGGAAGGCCGCCGACACACCGCCCGAGGCGGCGCCGATCGCGGCGAGGAGCATCGCCGAGCGCACGAAGCCCAGGAGCCTGGACACCATCGTCCCGCTGGCCATGAGGGCGCTGGCGCGCAGGATCGAGGGGCGGGATTTGCTGCTCATGTCTGTTCCTTCTCCTCGGTGTCGTGTTCCGCGCTCCGGGGGTCGCCCGGGCCGGTGGCCGCGAGTGGGGCGCCTGGGTCCTCCTCGGCCGGCACTGCGCCCGCGGGACCGCCGTCAGTGGGGCCGGCCCCGTCGTCGGCGCTGTCCGCGGGGGCGCCGTCGTCCGCGCACTGGCCGCTGGAACCGTGGTCGGCCGGGCCGCGCACATCGCCGCCGTGCCCTTCCCCTGCCGATTCCGCGGAGGCCGTACCAGCGTCGACCAGCGCGGCGCGCGCGCGGCGCCGCCGCAGCGAGCGCACGACGCCCATCGCGAAGAGGAGGCCGAAGAGCGACGCCACGACCATCGTGAATGCGTCCTCCCAGCCGGCCCTCATTCGCACGCGCACGCTCTGCTTGTTGTCGAGGACCGCGCCGGAGGGCGTGGTCACGTGGTACTTCACCTGGATGTTGCCCGACCCGATGGCGCTGACGGGCACCTCCACGGTGGTGGCGCTGTTGGCGGTGACGACCCGGTTGGTCGCGGGGGTGGCCTGCAGCCTGGGGTCGTCGGGGATCAGGGTGACGTCCACGTGGACGTCCCACGGCAGCGAGTTGCGGATGCGCACGGGGAAGGCCGCCGACTTGTTGATGAGGTTGACGGCGTCGGAGGGCTCAACGGCGATGGAGGCCAGCAGCCCGGCGACCTGCGCCGCGTAGCGGGAGGCGGCGGCGACCTGCGAGTCGGGGGACAGGCCCGCGCCGATCGAGGGGAGCAGGAACGGCTCGACCTGGCTGAAGACCTCGTCGGGCTCCTCGGTGGCCTTCGCCAGGGGCGCCAGGTCGGCCAGCGCCTGGGTGAGCGAGGTGACGGCCGCCTCGGTGCCCGCGTCGAGGGAGCCGGCGCCCGCGGTCCGCCGCTCGAGGTCGGTGGCCTCGGAGTCCGCCATGTCGCCGAAGGAGACGGGTTCGACCCACCTGTTGGTGAGGAGCGCGTCGAGTTTGCCCGTCAGTGAGGCGCTGACCGCGGTGCCCCGCGGTGCCGCGGTGAAAAGGGTCCGCGACGAGTAGGGGCGCTCGCGCGTGATGATGGCGGTGATGGCGGTGATGGCCTGCTCGGCGTCGAGCTGGTCGGCCTCCGACTGGCTGTCCCACCCCAGCAGTGCGGCGATGTCCCCCTGCTGGGCGAGCACGTCGGCGCCGTCGACGGTGGTGGTGGGGATGACACCGATGGTCTCACCGGTGCTGGGGTCCACGCGGACCCTGGCGACCGACGTGAAGGGGACGTCGTCGTTGGGCATCAGAGAACCGACGGGGGCGATGGTGAGGCGGCCGGGGTAGGCCGACAACTGCGTGGTGCCGAAGGCGGTGTCGGAGGGCCACACGACGTCGGTGTGGATCCTGGGCCCCTCGTCGGCCTCGGCGGCGTCGATCCCCGTCTCGCCCGTCTGGGCGCCCGGTGTCTCGGTCGCCCCCGTGGAGGGCGTCGGCGCGGACGAGGCGGGCGCCGACGGGCCCGCGCTGCCCGAGGGGCCCGGGGAGGGCGCGGCGGAGCCCGGTGGGGACGTTGGGGCCGACGGACTGGCCGAGGGCGCCGGCGCGGGGGCGACCCACCCCGCCTTGCGCGGCGTGGAGGGGAAGGCCGCGATCGACTGGAGGGCCTTCGTCTGCAGGCCCGCGTCCCCGGCCAGGGCGAGGGCGCCCAGGTCCGCGTCGCCCGCGGGCAGGGCGACGAGTTCCGGGGCGGTGCGCAGCAGGGAGGCGGTGAAGCTCTGGTTCGCGCGGTACCGGGTGTTCTCGACGGGGTCGGTGGGCGTGGGGGAGGGCGTTGGCGCCGGCGAGGCGGACGCGGACGGGGAGGGCGTGGGGGCGGGCTGGTCGGACTGGTCGGATTGGCCCGACTGCCCGGACTCGGGGTCCTCCTCGCCGGCGCCGTCCTGCGGCGGCGCCTCGGTGGGCTGCCCGCCGCGGGGGATGAGCAGCGGGTCCACCGCCAGCGTCGCCCCCGTGCGCCCCGCGATGGTGAGGACGGCCTCTCGCTCGCGCGCTCCCTGGGAGGCCGACTCGCTCGTCCACGGCACCAGCGCGTTGACGCGGGAGGCGGCGACCGTCTCGCCGGAGTCCCAGACGATGATCGCGTTGTCGGAGCCCGTGGCCCCGCCCGACGAGGCGGTGGCGGTGAGCACGCGCGGCCCCCAGCCGCTCGCCGCGCCCAGGGGCAGGGAGGAGGTCGGCACGCGGACCTCGAAGACCGCACTGGCCCCGGCGGCGATTCCGCCGAGTCCGGTGGTGGAGACCTCGGAGGAACCGGCGTCCTCCGACAGGGCATTGGTGAGGGCGGCGACGGAGACGGGGGTGGTGGTGCCCACGGTGATGGTGAGGGCCACTTCACTGAGGGGGGAGCTGGTCGTGTTCGTCACGGTCCCGGCGATGAGGAGCTCCTCCTCGGAGGTGATGATCCGGGGGTTGAGGGAGGACACGGCGACCGTCAGGCCCGACGAGGCCGATTGGGAGCCCAGGACCGAGGGCCGCTCCTCCCGCGCGCCGACCGCCTGGGCGACGGCGTCGGCGGTCCGGGCCGCCTCCGTCCCCATTGGCGCCGGGTGCGCGGCGGACGCGCCCGACAGGGGGGCCAGGGCGCACAGCGCCGCGGCCGCAGCGGCGGTGGCCCGTTGGAATCCGCGTGTCACAGTGCCCATCAGGCGTCCTTGTACAGCAGGTCGAGGGCGATGGCCACGATCCTGCGCTCGTTGGGGTAGGCCAGTTGGCGCGCCACGTCGCGCAGGGGCACCCAGGCCGCGTCCTCCGCCTCGTGGTCCGGGTCCCCGGCCACGGAGATCGCGCCCGAGGCGTAGCCCATGAGGTAGTGGTGGACGACCTTGTGGACCCGGTGGTCCGAGCCGGAGAACCAGTAGTCGATGGACGCCAGGTGGCGGATGATGCGCCCCCGGATGCCCGTCTCCTCGGCGACCTCGCGCAGCGCCGCCTGCTGGGGGGTCTCCCCGTTCTCCAGGTGCCCCTTCGGCAGGCACCACTCGATGCGCCCGGCGCGGTTGCGCCTGGCGATGAGCGCGGCGTAGGGGACGCCCCCGCGCACGTCGATGACGATGCCCCCCGCGCTGGTCTCCGCCGAAACGGGCATGTGGGCGCGGGGCGCTCGCGAGGATGCGCGCCGACGAGGGGGGCGTGGCACCCCGGGGCGGCGGTCCTTCGAACGTGCGGGCATGGGACCACTTTAACGGCGAATAGGGCACAGGTGGTCGGACAAGGGGGTTTGCTGGCATCCTTGAAGCGATGAGCACCGACGACCTTCCCACGGGTGAATCGCTCTTTTCCGCGGAAAACGGCGAAATCACGGATCTTGCTACCCTCATGGCGAACGCCACGAGGACCTTTCGCGGGCTTCCCGCCGCGATTATGGAACTCGGCACGGTTTTCGAGTCCGCGGGCGAGGAGATCGCCCTGGTGGGCGGCCCCGTGCGCGACGCATTCCTGGGCGTGGCGCCGCACGACTTCGACCTCACGACCTCCGCCCGTCCCGGGCGCACCGAGGAGCTGCTGGGGCAGTGGGGCAACGCCGTGTGGGACATCGGCAAGGAGTTCGGCACCATCGGCGCCAGGCGCGGCGACGTAGTGGTGGAGGTCACCACGTACCGCGCCGACTCGTACCAGATCGGGTCGCGCAAACCGGAGGTCACCTTCGGCGACACCCTGGAGGGGGACCTGACGCGCCGCGACTTCACCGTCAACGCCATGGCGATGCGCCTGCCGCGCATGGCCCTGGTGGATCCGTGCGGGGGGCTGGCCGACCTGGCGGCGGGGAACCTGCGCACCCCCGTCAGCGCCGAGCAGTCCTTCGACGATGACCCGCTGCGCATCATGCGGGCAGCGCGTTTCAGCGCCCAGCTGGGCATGGACGTCGACCTGGACGTCATGAACGCCATGGAGGACATGGCGCACCGCCTGGGGATCGTGTCCGCCGAGCGCATCAGGACCGAGCTCGAGCGCCTCATCGTCTCACCCCACCCGCGCCGCGGCATCGAGCTGCTGGTGCACACGGGCGTGGCGTCGATCGTGCTGCCCGAGGTGGCGGATCTGGTGTCCACAGTCGATGAGCACCGCCGCCACAAGGACGTGTACGAGCACACCCTCACCGTCGTCGAGCAGGCCATGGACCTGGAGACCGGTCCCGACGGGCCCGTGCCCGCCCCCGATTTCATCCTCCGTTTCGCCGCGCTCATGCACGACGTGGGCAAACCCGCCACCAGGCGCTTCGAGCCCAATGGCGCGGTGACCTTCCACCACCACGAGGTGGTGGGCGCCAAGCTGACGCGCAAACGGATGCGGGCCCTCCACTTCGACAACGCGACCACCGACGCCGTGTGCCAGCTGGTGGCCCTGCACTTGCGGTTCCACGGCTACGGGGAGTCGGCGTGGACGGACTCGGCGGTGCGCCGGTACGTGAGCGACGCCGGGGAGCAGCTGGAGCGCCTCCACCGCCTCACGCGCGCCGACTGCACCACACGCAACCGCCGCAAGGCGAACCGCCTGTCCGCCGCCTACGACGACTTGGAGGAGCGCATCAGCGCCCTGCGCGAGCGCGAGGAGCTGGACGCGATCCGGCCCGACCTGGACGGCGACCAGATCATGGAGATCCTGGGACTGCGGCCCTCGCGCGCGGTGAAGATGGCACGCGACCACCTGCTGGAGCTGCGCATGGAGCACGGGCCGCTGGGGCCCGAGGTGGCGCGCGAGGCGCTGGAGCGCTGGTGGGCCTCGGACGCCGTGCGGGCCCAGGCGGCAGCCCTGCAGGCCGAGCAGGCCAAGTGGGAGGAGAAGGCCGCCCGCAAGCGCGCGCGCAAGGCGGCGGCGAAAGCCGCGCGCGGGGACTGACGCCGGTGGGGCTGCCCGCGCGGCCCCCGCCTCGTGAATCTCACACGCACCCGCATGCGCGCGCCCGGGCACCGCCCTAGGCTGGTCGTGAACCCACGAACCGCACCACGGTTGGAGAACCGCATGACGACATTCGTTCCCGAAGCATCAACTGCCGACATCGGCGTGTACGGACTGGGCGTGATGGGGGCCAACCTGGCGCGCAACCTGGCGCGCAACGGCTACGCGACCGCCGTCTTCAACCGCACCCAGGCGCGCACTGA
>ERZ773065.1186-NODE-1186-length-13374-cov-13.416773_pt1 | contig 13374 bp, 13 predicted proteins | sample MGYA00580623_ERZ773065 | MGnify/ENA primary metagenome ERZ773065 (study PRJEB29015, sample SAMEA2738017) | human oral metagenome | biome: human oral; feature: human-associated habitat; material: dental | place: China | collected 2047 ...
GCGCAAAGGGGACACACTCCTCGGGCGTCTCGGGCCTTGCGTCAAAGATGCGTCCGACCTCATGGTTGTTTGGCTTGATGAGGAAGGGGTGTGCGGCCAAGGACTCCAGAAGCAGGTTGCCGGGGGCGTCAACGACGAAGCGCACGCCCCGACCCTCGAGGCGCTTCATGATGACGTCATACATGCTCTCGGGAAGCGACTTGGGGATGGAGCCCGTGAGCACGAGCGTATCCCCCTTGCCGATGTAGTCGATGCGCTCAAGCAGCTCGTCGACCTTCTTCTCGGAGATCTTGGGCCCCATGCCGTTGACCATGGTCATGACGATGCCGTTGAGCTTGACGTTGATGCGGGTGAAACCGCGGTCAAGCCGGACGAAGTTGGAGGCGACACCATTTTTCTGCATCGTCTTGACCAGATAGTCGCCCGTGAAGCCCGCGACGATGCCGAAGGCGATGTTGGCGACCTTGAGCTCGTTGAGGAGGGTGGAGATGTTGATGCCGTTTCCACCACAGTAGAGTTCCTCGCTCGATGATCGATTTGTGAAGCCCATGTCCAGTGTCAGGGGGTGCATGACGTAATCAATGGCTGGATTCAGCGTGACAGTGTAAATCAACGTAAGCTCCTTCCAAGGAACAACCTATCGAGTATTATGCCTCAGCGAATCCCGCTACGGAACAAGAAAGCAGGCGAACGACTCTGCAAAGGTAGCGAACGGCAAAATCAGAGCTGCGAAGCGGACCTATGGACACACGCCCAGAACCCCACGTTACATGCCGAGAGGGCCAAAACGAGGCGCTGCCGGAGCGAGCCAGCAGGGCGATGGATCGAGAAAGGCCGCCGAGAAAACCTCGACGGCCTGGTATGCGGTGGTGCTCCCTAGGCGACTCGAACGCCTGACCTGCGGTTTAGAAGACCGATGCTCTATCCAGCTGAGCTAAGGGAGCCTAGGGCTCCCATCATAGCACGAAGACGCTCGGCAGAACAGTCGACGAGACCGACCCATCATGTGATGTTGAGCCTCCGTGCCGCATCGAGCGTTGCCACTATCGTCTTGGCGTCCTTGATGAGGCCTTGGGCTATCGCCCTCACGACGTCCCCGACGGGCAGCCAGACCACGTCCACGAACTCGCCCTCGTCGGGATGGGAGCTGCCCCTTCTGAGTCCCGTCGCCCTGAAGATCCTCGTCGCCTCGTCAGTGAAGCCGGGAGAGCCCGCCGAATAGGCGATGGGCTCCAGGCCATCGGCAACGAGGCCCGTCTCCTCCGTGAGCTCGCGCGCGGCACAGATGGCAGGGTCCTCCCCCTCTTCGAGCTTGCCTGCGGGGATCTCGAGCGTCATCTCGCCGAGCGCGACGCGCCATTGCCTGACCAGGCAGATCCTCCCGTTCTCGACGGCACAGACGCCTGCGCCCCCGTGATGGCGGACTATCTCGCGCACGCCTTCGTCCCCATCGGGAAGCCGCACGTCAAGCGTCTCGACCGAGAAGATCCTGCCCTCCCACTGCGGGTGAGCCCGCTCGACGTCCTCGCGCAGGCGCCCATCGGGCGCAAGGAGAGACCTGATCTCCTCCGATGACTCTTGTTCCGACACCCCCAACGTCAATCCCCCTCTCTGACAGACAGCGATGGCAGCTGCGGCGCCTACGGCGCAGCTCACCGTCGTACCCACGTTGTCCCCTCCCTCTGACAGGCAGCGATGCTGTGCAAGCGCCGCACAGGGCAGGGGCTCGCCTCGTACGGCTCGCCTCGCGCGCCTCACGCACGCGCGACTCATCGAGGGCTAGCCCCCGCGCCCGGCGACGGCCTGCCCCTGAGCGCCTCCGCCCTCAGGCGCAGCGTGCGCTCCTGCTCGGACGCGGGGCTCACGCTCACGCCATGCGCGGCGGGACGTCCCCTTGCATCCGTGTGCACGAACGTGAGAAACCCCTCGGCACAAAGAAGGTCGCCCACGAGGGCGCGTGTGTAGATCATAAGGCTCGAGCTTCCGGCCAACACGGGCACGGACTCGAAGCGAAGCGTCTCTCCTGGGCGCACCGGCGAGACAAAGTCCATGTCGTGGAGCCTGACAAAGACCGTCTCGGGACCCAGAAGCTCTGCCGCACACATGAACGAGGCCTCGACGAGCCACTGGGCCATACTGCCTGCAAAGAGCGTGCCGTGATGGTTGAGCTGCGCAGATACCACCAAGCGATGTGTCACGAACGGATCGTGTGCCACAAGATCCCATCCTTTCCGGGCTTGCGCCCGCTCTCGTCCATGGGCATGCGGGGTGCGACGGGGCAAAGACGAGCGTGGCGCCCAGGCAATCCGTCACCTTACCCCGCTTAGAGGATAGTGCACGCGCCCCGCCCTCAGACGCACTAATTTGAGGTCGACTGGGGAACCATAGGCAATATGTGCGCTGGAGCGCGTGCGTCGCCTCGTCCGCTTGTCGGGCTGTCGGGCCGCACACGGGGGGTGGCGACGTGGCGGCCCAAGGCATGCCGCACGAACGCGATGCCCGCGCCTAGCCGACAGACCTGACAAGGCCGGCGGACCCGAGCAGAGAGGACGTGGATGGCGTGGCGTGGCGCGAGAGGGGTTTGGTACGTTTCATCGGAAGGACGCTCGAGGACGAGTTCAATGACATAGCCCGCAGTCTTGGTGGCGACGTGAGTGGCAGGGAAGCTGGGGATGACTACCTTCTCACCACCAATGCGCTCTACCGTGGCAGACCGGTCTCCTGGGCGCTCACGCCAAAGATCTTCGACGAGGCCCAGTTCGACATCCTCAAGGATGCGGCCGAGACCATGGGGCGCATCATGGGCAGGGTGACCCATCGCTTCATGCGCGACGGGCGCTTTCGCAGACTCTTTCGCCTGTCACCGGCACTCGAGGAGCTGTGCCTCACGCCCACGGGCTATAAGGCGCCCATCCCCATCGCCCGCGTCGACCTATTCCTTGACGAGAAGACGGGTGACTACACGTTCTGCGAGCTGAACACCGACGGATCGACGGGCATGACGACAACCGTCGAGGTCACGCGCGCGGTTCAAAGGACAGAGACCTACCGGCAACTCCTGCGCAACCACCCGGAGCTTAGGGTGAGGAGCTTGGACCCAACGGGTGCGGTCATCGACGCCATCCTCGCGACCTACGAGGAGTGGGCTCGGGCGCGGGCAGCCGACGTCGGCAGTGCCGGCGCCGACCATCCCGCGATGGCGATAGTCGACTACAGCGAGAGCGCCTCCTTCGAAGAGCTGAAAGACATCATCAGACAGCTCGCCGATCGAGGTGTTCGCGCACACTACTGCGACATACGTGACCTGCGTCTTGGGCGCATGGCGGGCCGCGATGCCCTCATGACGCCGGATGGTCCTGTGAGCTGCGTCTATCGACGTGCGGTCACCTCGGAGATCGCGGACAAGCCCTGCGCGGGCACGCGCGCGCTCGCGCAGGCGGGAAGGCTCAAGCTGGCGTGCGTCGTGGGCGGCTTTCGCACCTGGCCCTGTGCGACCAAGACGGTCTTCTCCATACTGCGCTCGCAGGCCATGCGCTCCATCCTCGGCGGCGACGAGCGCGTCTTCATCGAGCGGCATGTTCCGCAGACCGAGCTCCTCGACGCGACGAGCGACCTGCGGCCGTACCAGGACAAGGACGACTGGATCGTAAAGCCCGCAGGCGGGTTCAACGCCAAAGGCATCGTGGCCGGTCTCGACTGCACGAAAGACGAGTGGGGAGAGGCGCTCGCACGCTGCGCGGCAAACGGAGGCGTCGTGCAGGCATACGCGCCCCAGTATCGCACGCCCATGATGCGCGGGGGGAGGCTCGAGGCAGGCGAGAACCCGCTCCTTGCCGAGCCCATGAGCAACATGGAGGGGCTCTTCCTCTTTCGCGGAAGGTTCTCGGGCGTCTTCACGCGCTGCGGAAGGCAGGCCGTCATAGGCGAGCATACGCACCGTCTCAACGTGGGCTGCCTTGTCGTGGGAAGGCGATGACCGGCGCGCTCACGGCAGCGACCCGCAGAATGGGCCCCGGGGCCCAGGCAGGGCGAAGAGCGAAAAACATCGGGAGGCCCCCAAGCCAGCTGGATAAGCCGTGGCCTCACACGTGCGCACGCATCCCCACGCATCCGCTACCCTACCGCCACGAACGTGAAGAGCAGCAAGTCATCCGTGCCCGCGTTGACAATGGAGTGGGACGAACCCGTGGGACAGACGTGGCACACACCCGGAAGCAGGCTCTCCCTCCTGCCATCGCAGACCGCGATGCCCATGCCGCTGATCACGTAGTTGATCTCATCGCTCGTCCTCTGCTCATGCACGCCGATGCTCGAGCCCGACGGGATGCGTGTCAACACGAAGCGCCCACTATCGTTGACCTGCATCCGGGCACCGACCACACCCTCGCCGTCGTTCATGCCGGGAACGACGGTCTCCCTGATTGCATTGAAGTCGATGAGCATGGCAGGTCTCCTCTCGTCTTTGCGCGGCAGAACCAAGGCAGATGCAACTATTGACATATATGATAGGACTATTATGTCTTTTTTGCAGACCCTCTCGGTCGTTGCGTTCGTGGGACACGCGGCCTTTGCCCCGCACCCTGGGCAAGGCGGACGAAGCGAGGCGAGCTGCGTCCAGGGCAGCTCCGCCGGGTCTGCCCTGGGCACCTGCGTGCGGCGAAAACTCAGGAAGACGCGGTCCGGAGCCCTGCCCTCGCGTACAATGCCGTACGAGGGACACGGTCACGAGCTGGATTGGAGTGTCACATGATTGAGGCTGGAACCAAGGGGCACGTCGAGGCGATTGTCACGAGCGAGATGACCGCCCGCGTCATTGGCAGCGGTGAGCTGGAGGTATTGGCCACGCCCAAGCTCGCGGCGCTCGTCGAGGAAGCCGCCTGGAGGAGCGTCTCGGGCGCACTCGACGAGGGCCAGACGACGGTGGGAACCAAGCTGGAGCTGAGTCACCTGGCACCAACCCCCACAGGCATGCGGCTGAGCTGCGACACGACCCTCAGCTCGGTGGACGGAAAGAGGCTCAGCTTCTCGTTCGAGGCCCATGATGGGGAGGGGCGCGTGGCTGAGGGCACCCACGAGCGCTTCATCGTGGACAGCGGTCGCTTCCTTGCGAAGGCCAAGGGGCGCGCAAGGGAATAGCCACACCCAGCTGACCGTCGAGGGGTCGCAACTTCCAAGCGAAGAGGCCTTGGGGAGGCCGTCCTACCCCATGAGCTTGCTCACGCGCTCCCTCAGCTCGGGAAGGACGTCTTGCTCGAACCAGGGGTTCTTCTTCATCCAGATCTGGTTTCTGGGCGAGGGATGCACGAGCGGGAAGTACCTGGGCAGGTAGCTCCTGTAGTCGCGCACGACATCCGTGAGCTTGTCCTTGGCTCGCATTCCCAGATAGTAGCGGTTGGCGTAGTTGCCAATGAGGACGGTGAGCTCGATCTTGGGCATGAGCTCCAGCAGCCGTGGGTGCCACTTCTCGGCAAAGCCCTTGCGCGGGGGCAAGTCACCCGACTTGCCCTTGCCGGGAAAATAGAAGTCCATGGGCACGATGGCGAGCTTGCCGGAGCCGTAGAACGCGTCGCGATCGACGCCAAGCCAGTCGCGGAGGCGATCTCCGCTCTTGTCGTTCCAGACGATGTGCGTGTCTTGGGCGATGCGCCCAGGCGCCTGTCCCACGACCATGATGCGTGCGTCAGGGCCGGCAAAGTAGAGGGGATCTATACCCGCCGCCGTGTACGTGGCGTTCTGCCCGTCAGCCTTGATCTCTTCGAACACCTCGTCAAACCCGCTGGTAGCCACCGTCGCTCCCCTCATCTGCCTGTTCCATCTCCGAGCGGGGACCTAGGCTCTTGACGCCTCGGACCGCTCGCAGGGACCCGTTTGCCGACATCTTTTGTGACGCCGCTGCAATCATAGCAGTCGAGCGGGCCGCAGGAGCCGCGATTTGCGCGACACGCCCGGCGCGGGGCGCCGAGGGCCCTGGCCGGGCCGATGGCCCCAGACCGGCGACGCCCTCAGGACAGGACCTTCGCCGCGTGGCTGGAACACGAGTAGTTATGGGAAGCTTTGGCAGCCCTTTTCTGAGCGCGCGGAGGGTGCTAGGCTTACCATGCGAAAAAGACGATGGAAGTGCAAAGGGGGAAGATGGCGGAGGAAAGTAGCCAGCGGGCGCACAGGGTGGGAAGCCTTCAGCATGGCAGCAGATTCACGCGTGCCCGCAACGGTAACAGCGTCAGCCACAGGACCCATGCCCCATCCATGCGCCGTACCCCCGAGCCAAGCTCCCAGGCAGCTGCCGGCAAGGGCTCCTACGGCTACAATGACCCCAGGCGCTACACGAGTGCCAGCGACGGCCAGAGCGTGGCCAAGGGGCTGGCGCACGGCCTCGGACGCAGGGTTCAAGGCCAGCTCAGCAGCCTGCGCGACCAGCGCGCACAACGACGCAGCAGGACCTCCCGCAGAGGGTCCTCGGCCGCGGACCCAGATTACGGCTCGCCCGCAGTCAAGACAAGGCATCAAAGACATCACGTCGGGCGCAGCATCCTCGTCATGCTCCTGGGACTCCTCACCTTGGCAATCGTGGCCTATGTCATCGTTCTCTCACCGGTAGACCGCAAGATAGCCTTCAGCGAAGCCGACCGACAAGCGCTCTCAGGACACATCACGCCCTGCACCCCCGTGACGCCCTACTATGCGCTCCTGCTCGGCTCGGACAGCCGCGACGATGGTGAGCCCGCGAGGACCGACACCATCATGCTCGCTCGCATCGACCCCCTCGCAGACAAGGTGACCTTGGTCTCGATTCCACGCGACACGAAGGTCGAGCTCGAGGGCCACGGCACCCAGAAGATCAACGCCGCCTATGCCTTCGGTGGCGTCTCTGGCATCACCTCGGCCGTCAGCAGCCTCACGAACGTCAACATAAGCCAGGTTGCCCTCATCGACTTCGACGGGCTCACGTCACTCATCGATGCCATCGGCGGTGTGACCGTGACTGTGCCCGTAGACATCAACGACCCTGACTACACTGGCCTCGTCATGGCGGCGGGCGTCCACGAGATGGACGGCAATACGGCAATGCTCTTCTCGCGCGTCCGCCATGGCTTTGCCTTGGGGGACTACCAGCGTCAGGCGAACCAGCGCATCCTCATCCAGGCCATCGTCCAGAAGCTGCGGTCGAACCCCGCGCTCATGCCCGTCGCCGCCGACTCGCTCGGCAACGTGCTCAAGACCACCTACCACTGCTACGACCTGATCCCCGTGCTCGCCCGCATGTCCATGCAGCCGCCCACGATCTACTCGGCATCGATCCCCTCGACCACCCAGAGGATACGGGGCGTGGACTACGTCATCGCCGATGGCCCCGCGACCGCAACCCTCATGCAGGTCGTCAATGCCGGCGAGGACCCCAGCACGGTCGCGAACGGCCTGCAGGAAAACGACATGGCGACAGGAAGCTCGACAGGCTCCGGATCCGGCTCAAGGTCAGGAAAACGCAAATAGCCACGGCCGGCGTGCCGTCTGGCGCCCCGTCCCCAGGACATCGGGCGGATGCTCCCTTGGCGAGCGAGATGCGCCCAGACGCCTGCCCTACGGCTCGACGTCCCAGAGCAGACGACCGCCCGTAAGACCATCGCCCTCGAATCCTATGGCCCTGACCTCACCCTTCGAGAATCCCCCACCAGGTCCAGCCAGGTCGTCGGCAACGTGCCTCATGAAGGGGACATGCCCCACCGCCACGATGACCTCCTCGCTCGCCTGGGCAAGCTCAGCGAGAAACTCCTCCTGATCCTGCTCATAGAGGCTGTCCCGCACATCGATGTCGCCCTCGCCAAGGCCCAGCGCATCGGCGACGACGGCGGCCGTCTGCATCGCGCGAACCGCCGGGCTTGCCCAGAGCGCCAGGCTCGTGGCACCCCTGAGCGACTCGAATGCCGCAGGATAGGCAGCCTCGAGCGCAGAGCGTCCCTCATCGGTAAGCCTGCGACCGACGTCGCCGGCAGGACCCTTGCCCTCGGCATCGCCGTGACGAACGAGCACGAGCGTCTTTACCATAGTGCCTCCTAAGCCGCGTCATATGGTATGGCCTACGATAGCATGGCCGGGACCCGCAACGCGCGAGCTTCGAGAAATCGATCCAGCGGGGTCCCTGGGCGTCACGCTTGGGCGTCATTCCTGGGCATCACCCTTAGACGTCACGCGACGGGGCGGGACAGACATGGGGAGGCCCCGACTCCCCATTGAAGCCGGGGCCTCCCCCCACCAATGCCACACGATTGAGGGTCACCCGCTCGATCTCAGGGCGCTCACTCAGTCGTCTGAGACCTTCCTCGGCAGCGCTATCCTCCGCCGTGGGCGCGTCGTCGGTGACCTCCTCATAGCTGCTCCCGCGATTTTAGTTCAGGAGGTCCTGGTTCTGGTTTTGGTACTGGTTCTGGTTCTGGTTTTGCTGCCTGCGCTGCCCGTACACATCCTCGATATATCTCCTGTAGGGGTCTTCCTGGCTGTTCAGACTGTCGCTGTTGTCGCCTGATGAGCCCGAGTTCCTCTGCGCCTGCTCCTTCTGGAGCTCCTCGTCAGAGCCAAGGGTCACGCTCGCCGTCTTCTCCTCGCTGCCGCGCATGAACTTGACCGTGACCGTGTCGCCGATGTTGTGCGAGCGGACCGCCAGGATCATGCCGTCGGCAGAGGTGATCGCGCTGCCGTCGAACCCGGTGATGATGTCGCCCTTCTCTATGCCGGCCGCAGCCGCTGGGCTGCCCTCGGTAACGGAGATGACGTAGGCACCCTGACTCACCGAGAGCTTGTTTGTCGCGGAGTTCTGGGAGTTGACCGTCTGCATGGTCAGACCGATATAGGCGTGGGTGACCGGCTCCTTGGCGATGATCTTCTTGGCGATGTTCACCGCATAGTTGCCGGGAATGGCAAAGCCGATGCCTGCGAAGGACTCGGTGTCAGACGAGAAGAGCGTGCAGATACCCACCAGCTTGCCCTCCTTGTTCACGAGCGCGCCACCCGAGTTGCCGGGGTTGATGGCCGCGTCGACCTGGATGAGGTTGGCATAGATAGTCTCACCGGCGGTGGACTTCATGAGCTGGTTGCGCGCAAGCGAGCTCACGATGCCGGCAGACACCGACTGGTCGAGCCCGAAGGGGCTGCCGATGGTCATGACCCAATCGCCCACGACGAGGGAGTCGGAGTCGCCGACCTCAATCGGCGTCACCTTCTTGCCCTTGAGATCAACATGGAGAACCGCGATGTCGCTCGAGGAGTCGGAGCCCACAACCGTCGCGTCATAGCTGGTGCCATCGATGCTCACCGAGATGGCCTGCGCCCCCTCTATCACGTGGTAGTTCGTGATGATGTTGCCGTCGCCGTCAAGGACGACACCGGAGCCAAGGCCCCGCCCCTTCTGGGTCGTCACGGTGATCGACACGACCGAGGCGAGGTCCTTGGCGGCAACTGCCTGGGCAATCGTGGCATCCTCGCTGCTTGCCGTGATGTTGACGGTCTGACCGGCGGCACTCTCGGTCGTCCTGATAACCTGCGTCCCCCCGATCATGCCGGACGCCCTGAGCGCGAACACGAGGATGGCGGCGCCGACAAGCCCGGAGATGATGGCGATGATGGCCGTCCTGAGACCGCCATGGCGCGGTCCCGCCGCCCTGGGGTGACCGTCCATACCGCCATGCGGGGAGGAGGGGGGCTGCTGCCGTAAGCCTGTGGAAGCCCCCTGTACGCCGTAGCCGTGGTGGCCCTGCGCGCTGTTCTGCGTCTGTCCCCGCGCATCATACGATCCGGACGTCTCGACACGACGCGCGGGCATCGGATGGGGCTGCGTGGGATTCTCCTGCGACGGGGCCCGGTCAAAGGACCTGGCACCGTCGTTTTGCGAACTCTGTTGCGTGTGATCATTGCGGCCAGTAAGGTCATTCTCGCCCATAAGCACTCACCTCTCGCTCGGGGGCGCAGCTGCGCCCGGGCAAATATGTGCGTTCACCTTACCCCCCGCCTTTCCGCCGCATGCCATTTCCGTTGAAGAATCATCTGGCACCCACCTGAGAGACACCTCGCTCTTAGTCTACTGAAAGCTACGGTAAGGGGGCCGAGTCACAGGACGCCAAGCGTCGGGCCGGTACGCCTTGATGGATTGGGATGGCCCTCGGCCGACCAGCCTGATGTGATCGGCGGAATCGGCGCCTCTAGACCTTGAAGAGGTAGCCCACGCCGCGCACCGTCACGATGTGGGCTGCGATGAGCGGCCCGATCTTGGAGCGCACGCGTCTGATATGGACGTCAACGGTACGGGTGCCACCGCAATACTCGAAGCCCCAGACCCGATGCAGTAGTGTCTCGCGCGAGTACGCCCGAGAGGGATGCGTTGCCAAAAACGACAGCAGGGAGTACTCCATGAGCGTGAGGTCAACCGGCTCGTCGTCGATGTAGACCTGGTAGGTCGCCAGATTGATCTTCATGTTGTCGACCGCGATGATGTCCGAGGGGGCGCTCTGGTCCCCTGGCCTCAGAAGCATGGAGCACCTCACCGCGAGCTCGGCCTGGCCCGCGCTGTCGAGAATGAAGTCGCTCCTGCCCTGCGCAGGCAGACGGAGGATCGAGAGCATGCTCTCATCCTGGATCACGAGCGTGGGGATATAGCCGTTATCGGCGATGAAGTCGTCCAGGGTGTCAAATACCCCCTGGCCAAGCCCATCGGTGTCGAGGATGATGAGGTCGAACTTGCGCCCAGAGCCGATTGCCTGCTCGAAGGCGTCTGGAGCCATGTGCAGGATCGACACGTCGAGCGGATGCCTGAGCTCGCGCATGCGCTCGACGTAGCGCGCGGTCTTGGCCAGTAGCAAGATGTTCTTATGGTGCATCCTAGCCCCCAGACACCTCCCGAAGCTGACAGGTCAGTCCTTAAAGAAACATCTCTAGAGCCTAGCATAGTTTGTGGACGGCGCCTCTGAAAGCGCACATTTACTTGATGCTGCCTAGGAATTCCTTGGTACGCGCCTCCTTGGGGTGATCGAAGACGTCCTCGGGAAGGCCCTGTTCGACGACAACGCCACCTTCCATGAAGACCACGCGGTCGGCCACGTCTCGGGCAAACCCCATCTCATGGGTGACGACGATCATCGTCATGTCGCCATTGAGCGCAAGCTCGCGCATGACCGCCAGGACGCCCCGCACGAGCTCGGGGTCGAGCGCGGAGGTGGGCTCGTCGAAGAGAAGCACCTTGGGGTGCATGGCGACGGCGCGCGCGATGGCGACACGCTGCTGCTGGCCGCCGGAGAGCTGGGGAGGCCTATAGTCGGCGCGATCCGCCAAGCCGACGGCCTCAAGCTGCCTCATGGCCTCACGCTCGGCCTCCTCGCGCGACTTGCGCAGGACCTTCATCTGACCGATGACGACGTTCTCCTTGGCCGAGAGATGCGGGAAGAGGTTGAAGGACTGGAATACCATCCCGACGTCACGCCTGAGCAACGAGAGGCTCGCCTTGCTTGCGCCGGTGAGCTCCTGGTCGCCCACCAGGATGTGGCCCTGCGTGGGAAGCTCGAGGAGGTTGATGCAGCGCAGCATCGTCGACTTGCCCGAGCCGGAGGGTCCCAGCACGACGACGATCTCCCCGTTCCACACGTTAAGGTTCACGTCACGCAGGACGGGCGCATCGGTGAAGGTCTTGCCCAGGTGCTCGATGCGCACGACGGGATGCTCCCCCATGACGAAGCGGTGCTTGGAGAGGCTCTTGTCGTGCTCGAAGGCGAGTCGCGCCGCCTCGTCTGCGGGAAGCGCCGCAGGCACCTCTGCGGGCGACGGGCGGTGGATGCCGATCCTTTTTCTAACTTGCATCATCTGCATCACCGACACCTTCATGCGTTGGAAGGGACTCATCGTCCCGTGTGGGGTCCTGCTCTGACAGGGATGCGCCGTCCACCCTCGGCCTTGCGCCCAAGCCCTGCTCGGCGTTGGAGAGGCGTCGCTCCACGATGCCGACCACCTTGATGAGGGGCAGCGTGACGATGAGGTAGAAGACAGCTGCGGCGATGTAGGGGGTAATGTTGCCCGTCGTGGTCGTGAGGTTCTTGGAGTACATCATGAGCTCCATGACGCCCACGGAGGAAAACAGTGACGTATCCTTGTAGGAGGTGATGAAGTCACTCGTGACGGTAGGGATGACGCGGCGAACGGTCTGAGGCAGGATGATCCAGATCATCGTCATCAGACGTGTCATACCCAAAGACGAGGCCGCCTCGTACTGTCCCTGCGGTATGGACTGGATGCCGGCCCGATAGATCTCGGCCTGGTAGGACGAGGAGTTGATGGCGACGACGGCGATGGCGAGCATCGTGTTGTCGATGTTGACACCAAGCATCGGAAGGCCAAAGAAGGCGATGTAGATCTGCAGGAAGAGGGGGGTCCCACGCAAGACGTTGATGTATACGCTCGCAATGGCGCGCAAAAGGCGGTGCTGCGAGATTTTCATGAGTGAGAACGCGAGACCCAAGACGATGGCAAGAGGATAGGCAAGGACGACGATGAACAGGCAGAGCAACCAGCCCGGAAAGAGGGATGCGAACGACGTCACCAAGAGCTGGGGCTTGAAGAACATGTTGAGGAAGGGGACGGAGTTCCAGGCACCAACCCAGGCTTGGCCGTCGAGCCAGTTCACGACCCGCTGCAAGGGAGTGTTTGCGATGACGGCAATGGGACTTGAGTCCATGAGGGACGCCGTCTGGCCCTCGCCGGTCGTATAGGAGCCCGTGACGACATAGCTGCCACCGGCGTCGGGAAAGCTCATGTTCGTGACCTCGAGGCGCAACAGCGAGCCGTTGGCTATCGGCCTGGCAAAGCTCACCGTAAGGGTGTTGCCGTTCGCCGAGGCACTGCCGTCGACGCCTTGGCGCTTGAGCCCCTCGAGCACCGTGATGCGCGTCGAGGAGCCGTCGAAGCTTGCCTTGTCCGGCAGCGTCAGGGTCACGGACGAGACACCCGAGTCAACGTGGACCGTACCCTCCCAGGTAAGCCTCGTGCCCTCTCCGCCGATGACACCAGAGCCACCGCTCTCGTTGGGACGTGCCGTCGCCTTCGAGACGGCGACACTGCCTGTACCGGATGAGTCTACGGCAGCCCCTGCCATAGCGGCGGTCGCCGTGATCTGCGACGCGTCGGCATTGCCGAACCACTTGGCCTCGAGCGCGTCGATGGTGCCGTCTGACGTGCATGCCTCGAGCGCCTCGTTGACGGCAGCCGTGAGGTTGGGATTATCCTTCGATACGACGATGCCGTACTGCTCTCCCGTAGGAACCTGAAGTGCAACCTTGAGGGAGGAAAAGGAGTTCTTGACCTCGTACTGCATGACGGGAAGATCCGCGATGGCAGCCGTGA
>ERZ773065.1192-NODE-1192-length-13356-cov-13.354259_pt1 | contig 13356 bp, 9 predicted proteins | sample MGYA00580623_ERZ773065 | MGnify/ENA primary metagenome ERZ773065 (study PRJEB29015, sample SAMEA2738017) | human oral metagenome | biome: human oral; feature: human-associated habitat; material: dental | place: China | collected 2047 ...
TCACCAGCAAGACAAGTACGACGTAGAGCTGGTACCAGCGGTCCATGAGGCTCGTGTCCTCACCAAAGTCAGTTCCCGTCGCGTACAGGAGCTGCGTGACCCGCACCTTGGTATGATGGAGGCGAAGCCGCAACAGTATCCGTACGCCCCTCAGCGTCTCAGCCACGTTCCAGCCTACCGTCCCTCAGACACAAGGTCTGACTGGCGACAACGGCCGACGCGCTCGCGTGGCAGCTCATGAGGATGGCTGTGCCACGCCCCGCGGCCACCGTAAGTTCCCTGTCAAAGACGTGTGTCGCCTCCTCATCCAGAGGGGCATAGGGCTCGTCGAGCAGCAGCAGGCGCGGACGTATGACAAGCGCGAGGGCCAGGGCGAGCTTCTGTCTCATGCCGCGCGAGTACGCGGAGGGATATCGGTCGAGTGCGTCTGCGAGCTTGAGGCGCCTAAGCAGGTCCGTAGCGTAGGCGGACTCGCCCTCGATGCCTCCCGCGCGCAGCAGAAGCTCCATGTGCTCTTTCGCGGTCAGGTCATCATAGAAGGCAGGCACGTCGCACACGAACGCCACCTGAGGACGTGAACCCCGCGCGATGACCTGGATGTCACCAGATGAGGGTCGCAGCCAGCCGGCAAGGCACCTCAGGAGGGTCGACTTACCCGACCCGTTCGCACCCACCAGAATGGCTATCTCGCCCTCTTTGAGCGAGAACGTCACATCCTCCCACACCGGGACCCTCGCGTATGAGAACGCGAGGTTCCGCACACTCACGACCTCAGCCATATCGGCCTCCTCACGTGTGGCCAGACAGGGCGCCGCCATACTCGGCAACGAGCTGGCGCATCAGAGTCGTGGTCACCAAAGAGCTGCTTTTCCTTTGTGCCCCTGCCCAGTATGTCGAAGGCGCCGACACCCTTGGCCGCCGCCTTGCGGGGACACACGGGCACGTGCTCACGAATACCGCTCGGATACCAACGATAGTATGATGGGCAGAAAAGAGATGCGACATATATCTTGGGTTTCTTGAAAGGGGCTCTGCACAGGCGCCCCTGCGCGGGGGATGCGCGTCGCCCCAAGGCGAGCGGTCCTGCCGACTGGTGCCGACAGGACCGCAGGGCAGGTCATGCGCACAGATGGTGGTGCACCTAGAAGTCCACGGGCTCGTCGTGGTAGCAGCAGGTGAGGATGCGCTCGAAGTCCTTTGCCTCGGTCTTGCGCGGGTTCTCGGGCGTGCAAGCGTCGAGGACGGCATTGGCGGCGATGGAGGGAAGTTTCGCAAGGAACTCCTTCTCGGGGACCATGACGGCCTCGCCACTGTCACTGGCCTTGATACCACCATTGGCATAGTCCTTGATGCCCTGCGGGATGTCGAGCCTGTCGTTCAGGTCGCGGATCGCCTGGACGAGGCCGTCGACGAGCTGCTCGTCTGTCGTGCCCCCAAGGTGCAGGATCTCCTTGGCGACGAAGGCGTAGCGCTCGCGGGCACGGGAGTCCCTGGAGTTCCACTGGATGGCCTTTCCCAAGTACATGGCATTGGCAGCACCATGTATGATGTGGCCACCCTCGAAGACGGCCCCGGTCTTGTGTGCCATCGAGTGCACGATGCCGAGCAGGCCGGATGAGAAGGCTATGCCCGCGATGCACTGGGCCTCGTGCATGCGCTGGCGAGCAAGCTCGTCTCCCGTATAGGAGATGGGTAGCCACCTGGTGATCTCGCGGATGCCATGCAGGGCATTGGCGTCGGTGAACATGCTGGCGGCCGTCGAGACGTAGGCCTCGATGCAGTGGGTCAGCGCATCCATGCCCGTATGTGCGCAGAGCTTGGCGGGCATGGTGTAGGTGAGCTCGGGGTCCACGATGGCGATGTCGGGCGTGATCTGGAAGTCGGCTATCGGGTACTTGACACCCCGCTCATAGTCGGTGATGATCGAGAAGGCCGTGACCTCGGTCGCGGTGCCGGAGGTCGAGGAAATGGCGCAGAAGTGCGCCTTGGTGCGCAGCTCGGGGATGCCGAAGACCTTGCACATGTCCTCGAAGGTGGTATCGGGATACTCGTACTTGATCCACATGGCCTTGGCCGCATCGATTGGGCTGCCGCCGCCGATGGCGACGATCCAGTCGGGGCCAAACTCGGCCATGAAGGCGGCACCCCTCATGACGGTCTCGACGGAAGGATCGCTCTCGACGCCCTCGAAGAGCCTGACCTCAAAGCCTGCGGACTCGAGGTCGGCCTGGATCTCTTGCAAAAAGCCGCCACGACGCATCGAGCTGCCGCCCGAGACGATGACGGCCCGGGAGCCCTTGAGGTTCTTGACCTCGTGGCGAGCACCCTCTCCAAAGTAGAGATCACGTGGATTGGTAAAACGTCCCATGGTTCTGTCTCCTCTCTCTGTCGTCACCCCCTTGCGACGACATGTACCGTACCATTCTAGGGAAGGCTGCCTGCCCCCACCAGGGACGGGGTACGAAGTGGCGCCATCTACACGATGATATTTGCTAGCTTATTGATCATGGACATGCACGGACACGCGAGGAATGGGGTGGGGCGTGCGCGCCACGGGCGGCTGGCAGCCGGGACGTGCGCGGACGCGGGAGGGACGAGGGCACAGGGCGGCGATCCCGCGCGCGTCGGGGACCATCGCTTAAGGAGCGCAACAGAAACGTAGTTATGCCACTTACGCTGGTGACACGCAGCCCCAAGTCGGCTAGGATGTGACACAGCAACGCCAGGGGTTGGCGATTGCTTGCGCAACGTGGTCACGAGGAGGTGACGCGCATGACGTTTGACCCGCACAGGGAGGACTACCAGAGGATGGGACTGCGCTTTGCACGTTCCCTTGACGGGCAGAGTCCCAGTGCAGCCGCACGCTCCTTCTCGAGCTTTGGCAGGCGCTTCGTCCAAAACCGTGACTCATTGCCCCAATGCGACGAGGATCGTGCCTTTCATTTGGTGGTCAGTGCCGCCACACTGATCGACTACGAGCTCCCCTTCGCCAACGACGACCGCGCGGAGTCGATCATCCAGAAGGCCCATACGATTCTGAACGAGGCCCTTAAGCTCGACCCCATGAACCCCGATGCCCTGCGCATGGAGCAGGCCTCCACGATCCCCTCGTTCGAGGGCTACTACGACTACCTCCTCGAGGGGCGCACCCAGATCAAGGAGAGCTGCGAGAGACGCCGCGCGGGCGCCCAAAGGGCCAACGGCGGTGAGCGCGGGGAGCTCGCGCAGCTGCTCGCGATGAGTCCCTACCTGCGCTGGCTCCATGCCCTCGCGTCAAAGGCCGTGGTCTGCGGGCACAACCACGCCGCCCTGGAGTTTTGCGACGAGCTCCTGAGGCTTGATCCCACCGACCGGGCAGACGCCCGCTTCACCGCAGCCATCGCTTACGCCAAGCTCGAGGACGACGAGGGGCTTCTCGCCCTGAGGGGACGCATCGCGTGCCTTGACGTCGCGCGTCCCCGCGAGCCAAAGGACGCCTGGCTGCAGCTCGCGCTCTGCGCCCTCGCGTACAAGCGCTACGACCTCTCGGGCGCGGCCTCCATCGTGGAGGACCTCTGCGAGAGCTATCCGCACGCGGCCCTCACCCTGGTCATGCAGAAGGAGCTTCCCGACGGCGTCTTTGCGCGCCTGTCCGTACCAGCCCTCAGCGAGGACGAGCTGATCCTCGCCGTCTCCGAGGCCACCGTGCTGCTGCAGGAGGGGCGTGACTCCGCGGCGCGCGGCAGCTTTGGCGCATGGATGTCGCGTGAGGCCGAGAAGCACCTCACGGAGCAGGAGCGCAGGATGCTCGAGCTGGATATGGCAGAGACGCCGTCGGGCAACTCTGCGGGGAACGGACCCGCAGGCGGGAACAAGAGCTGATGGATGCCCATGAGGAGCTTGTCCTAAGGATCGCGACGCGGCAACGCAAGCAACTGGGACTCTCGAGCGCGGGTTATGGCGAGCTGCTGATCGCGGTGCGCAACGACCCGAGGCACTTCGTGGACAGTCCCGAGGACGAGGCCATGGCGCTGATGGCCCGGGCGCTGAGGCAGTACAACGACTCGCGCGGGGGGGATGACTTCCTCGATGACGCGGAGTACATGCAAGCCCGCACCAAGCGCATGGCTCGCATGCGTCGTGACTGCGCCGAGGCACTGGCGGTAGATCGAAACTGCATCGATGCCCACCTATGCGACATCATCGCGAGCGACGCGGAGCCAGACGCCCTGCTCGACCTCCTGCTGCCCCTTGAGGCGGACGCGGAGAGGCTTCTTGGGTCCCACCTGCGTGAGGCGAGCCGTCCCACAGGCTCCGGCGTCGGAGCCGGACGTGCAGGTGAGGCCATCAGCGCCTCGGACGACCTCTGGAACGACGTCTTCGCTCGTCCGCTCCTGCGCGTGCGGGCGACGATGGCGCGCGCCTACTTTGACGCGGCCCGCTATCGGCTGGCCTGTGCCGAGGCCCTCGGCACCATAGACCTCTCTCCCTTGGACCTCCTGGGCGCCAGGCACACGGCCGCCCTCGCCTATGCGCGCCTTGAGGACGAGCAGGGGTTCGAGTCCCTGGACGCGCGCTTTGGCCGACGTGGTAACGCGTGGCAGAGTCTCGCCCGCATCATCCTGCTCTTCAAGCTGGGGCGGCCAGGCGCGGCCAAGCGTGCCCTGCATGGCCTTGACCAGCTCTGCGAGGGGGGCATCTATGCCCTGCTCAGGCCCATCCTCATCGACACGTACATGCCCGACAGGCCCCCCATCGCGCCGTATAGCTTCGAGGAGGCCACGCACGCCGTCCACGAGGCGGACCCCATCATCGTGGACGTCCCCGACCTCCTCGCATGGGTGGAGTCACAGGAGGACATGGCGGCCTCGGCCCTGCGCTTTGCCCGGCGCTCGGGCTTTGACTGGTAGAAAGACACGGAATAAATCGATCCGAGTGGTTGCAGGGGCCCTCTGGCCTGCGAAGGTGCCTGCGTGCAGCTCGTCAGATCCGATTTATTCCGTGTCTCCGGAGGACGAGGCAAGGTCCTCGCATGGGCGTGGGGACAGTCGCCCGTCAGGGGCCGCCTGCGCCAGGCCCTTGGCCTCGACCCTGTCCGCGATGGCCTTGGCGATGCCAAGCGCATCGAGTCCGGCACGGGCAAGAAGGGCGTCTCTCTCGTCTGCCTCAAGGTAGCGATCGGGCATGCCCAGGCGCAGGAGGGGAACGCCCACGCCACGGTCACACAGATGCTCCGCGATGGCGGATCCAAGGCCACCGATCACACTGTGCTCCTCGACGCTCACCACGAGCCCACACGACGCAACGCCGTCGAGCGCGGCCATATCGAGCGGCTTTATCGTCGCCATCTCGATCAGCTCGCAGGAGATTCCCCTTGCGGCGAGCAGGTCCGCCGCCGCGAGCGCCTGCGCGCAGAGCGTCCCGCACGCAACCACGCAGACACACGGTGCCTCGCCTCTCTCGCCTTCGGCAACAGCCGGGCGCGACGGCCGGAGGCTCTGTGCCCGACCGATGACACGCCCAACGCCATGGGGGTGGAGATTGACGCCGCCGATGTCGTTCATCCGCACGTAGGCGGGGCGGGGTCTCTCGGCAAGCTCCATGAGCACGGCCGCGAACTCGGCGTTATCCGAGGGACACACGACCGTCACGCCCGGCAGCTGGCGGGTGCAGCCTATGTCCTCGAGCGCCATGTGGCTCGCACCCAGGGTCCCAGAGTCACAGCCGCAGCTCACACCCACGAGTATAACGGGCGAGGACATGATGCCCAGGTTGACGCGGAGCTGGTCAAGGACGCGCGAGGTGATGAAGGTCGCGTAGGATGGCGCGAACACGCAGAAGCCCTCGTTGGCCAGGGCTGCCGCGACCTCGACTTGGTTCTGCTCGGCTATGCCACACTGCACGAAGCCGTCGGGCCTCAGCTCGCGCATGCACTCGAGGTTGAGCCTGCGCCCATAGTCCGAGACGACGACAGTGAGGTCTGCGTCCCGCTCGGCAATGCGGCCCATGACCTCGCCAAAGACCTGCTTGTGAGAGAGCATGGCCAAACGCGCGGCGTCCGCCGCGCCAACCAAGAGCCCCCCGTCTTCCCCATCCGCCACCTACGCCCCCCTCTCGAGCGCCGCCAGCTCCCTGACGGCCTGCCTGTAGGTCTCCTCCGAGAGCGCGTTGTCATGCCATGTGACGTTGTTCTCGGCAAACGAGAGACCCTTGCCCTTCACTGTGCGCGCGACGACGGCACGCGGCCGCTCGGAGCGCACGGACAGTGCATCGACAAGAGCCAGCACATCGTGGCCATCGACCTCGACCACCTCGAAGCCAAACGAGGCGAACTTGCGCTGGATGGGCCCGTTGTCAAAGACCTGGGAGGTAGGGCCGTCAAGCTGCATGCCGTTGGCGTCCACGATCACACAGAGGCTCGAGAGGCACATGAAGCCGGCAAGGCCGGCAGACTCCCAGACAGAGCCCTCGTCACACTCGCCATCCCCCACGATGCAGAAGACCCGCGAGTCCTTGTGCCGGCGGCGCAGCGCAAGCGCAAGGCCCGTCGCATAGCCAAGTCCCATCCCCAGGCTACCGCCCGACATCTCGAAGCCACGCGCCGGGTCTCGGCGGGGGTGCTTGAAGAGGACCGCATCCGGACCAAAGAGGCCTCTGTCCAGGTCATCCCTGCTGATAAGACCCACCTTAAGCATCGCGGGGTAGAGCGCCACCGAGGCATGGGCCTTCGAGAGGATGAAGCGATCCCTCTCGTCCCAGGGCGTCCCGTCCCTGCCCGTGCGCAGGATGCGCCCAAAGAGGACCGAGACGATCTCGGCAAGGGAGAGCGCACCACCGATGTGGAAGGGAGAGCCCTGGTAGCGGTGGGCGATCTCGATCACGCCACGACGCACCTCAAGGGCCCCTCGCTCCAGACGGCGGCGAAGCGCCGCCCGCCCATCACGCGCCCTGTCAGCACTCACCTCACGTGACGTCTCGAGGTGACCGGATGCGAGCTGGTCCTGCAGGGACTCGGCCACGACCGACGTCCCGGGACGCAGCCACGTGAGGCTCCACTCTATGGTGGTGCCGTTGTCGAGGCGGATATCCTGCTCAAGGACGAGCGTGGGGTCACTCGAAGCGCAGGCGAGCAGCGCCGCGTGCTCCTCTCCTGCGGGCCGCGACGAGTAGTGCACGGTCGAGTCTCCGATGGCACGGCCAGAGCAGCGCTCGACGGCGTCAAAGAGCGATTCGCGCTCGAAGTCTGAGTCCTCAAGGCCAGGGCAGGCGGCGAGGTTCGACCAGCTCTCCTGACAGACCATGGGAGCACCCGCGACGCTACGGACCCGACGCATGAAGAGGGTAGGACTCCCCTGCCCCACACCCAGGTGTGCAGCCACGGCCTGTGGGGCGCCCATCACCTCACGAGAGAGGACCCTGGTGTTGAAGTCCATGCCCCGCTCGCGCAGGAGCACCGCAAACGAGAGCGGACTGCGCGTCGCAGGCCTGGGAATGCCGCCCTCGGACACGAAGCTGCCGCTGCCCTTCTTGGTGATGAGGTAGCCCTCCTGCACCAACGTCTGGATCGCCCGACGGACCGTGCCACGGCTCACACCATAGCGCTCGCAGAGCTCGGCCTCGGAGGGAATGGCCTCTCCGCTGCGCCACGAGTGGGCATCTATCTTGTCTCGAAGGAGCATCTCGAGCTGCACGTACAGCGGACTCGCGAGCCTGCCCGAGAGCGCATCGTCGCCCGTGTCGGCGCGAAGGGTCCCAGGCGTGGGAAAATAAAGGCCTTGTCGTACCATGCCGACCCCTCATCCCCTCAAAGTAGACAAATCATGTACAGAAGTGACTGAACAACCCGTGGACATGATAGGTCGACTGACCAAGGCAAGCCATGGCATTGTGGATATGGAAAGAAAGAACACAGTAGCCTGGGGCGACGCGGCTGGTAGCGATGGCATACGGAGCGGCCGGTGGAGATGGCATGCCGCCCTTTTGATGGCCCTTTCGATGTTGGGGCGGACAGGCTGCGCGTCTGATATACTGGCAGCTGCGTCCCCATCGTCTAGAGGTTAGGACATCGCCCTTTCAAGGCGACGACACGAGTTCGATTCTCGTTGGGGGCACCTCCGTCTGACGCGAGCGGTCCTGAGCCTCACCTCGTGGGCCGCTTTTTTCGACCCTTGTCCCGTAAGGGTCCGGTGCCTCCCGTAAGGGTCCGGTGCCATAGGACCCGAGAATCTGAGGGGTACTGTCTCGGGAACGTTTGTCCAGTTGAGGAGAATTCTTAGGTACCCCGCAATCTGAGGGGCACTATCGTGAGGGGTGAGGGCGCGTGGTCGGCCTGGTGCTCCGACTCGGGAGCGCTCACCGCAGGTGGTAGGGGCGGTGGGACTCGAACCCACAATCCTTTCGGCCGTGGATTTTAAGTCCACTGCGTATGCCAGTTCCGCCACGCCCCCAGATAGCTGCGACCACCAGAAGCTTAGCACGCAACGCGCTCGCGCTCCCTCACATCCCACTTTCACGTGCGACACCACCACACGATCTTAGCAGCACTGCCACGCCTCGGGTCGCGGCGGCGGTTGGCGGCGCCTCTCCCACTCGTCCGCAATGGATCATGCGCACAGGGAACTCAAGGCCGGCTCCCAATCGAGGGGTGACTCTTCCTTGGCAGCGGCCTGACCGGCGCAGATCGCCAAACCAAAGAGCAGGTCGCTCTCGCTGACCACAAGAGAGCCGACGCGCACCTGGGACATGAGCTCGCTGATGGCGAGCGCACCCGCAAGGATCACGGGTGCGCGCTTGGGCTGAAGACCTGGCAGCGCTGCCCTCTCTTTGACCGTGAGGGTGGCCAGCTTCGCGGCCAAGGCGTCGACACGCTCGCGCAAGAGCATGGTACAGTGCACCTGAGTGGTATCGTAGGGCTCAAGTTTCTTCTCAATCGCGACGAGGTTCGTGGCCGTACCGCCTGTCACGACAAGGAGCACAGGTCCCCTCTCAAGAATGTGCTCCTTGGCGATGGCGGCGGAGAAAGACTCGCGCGCAAAGGAGCGTGCAGCCTCTATGTCGCGCCCAGAGGGTGGGTCCGACGCAGAGAGAAAGCGCTCGGTGATGCGCCTGCACCCCACATCGGTCGAGCGCACACACTCGAGGTCGAGCTCGCCGCCCCCCAGCATGCTGCCCAGGGCAAGCTCGGTGGATCCTCCACCGTTGTCCGCGACCAGGATACGACTCCCCGCAAAGTCTCGTGCGACGCCCAAGAAGGTGAGGGACCCCTCCACCTCGCCGGAGATGACCTGCGGGTCAAGGCCACGCCGGGCCAACTCCGTGAGTAGGTCCGAGGCATTCGAGGCATCGCGCGCGGCCGAGGTGAGCGTACAGCAGGCGTACGTGGCACACGCATCCATGGCAATCTGAATATATGCGTCGACACAACCCATGACACGACCACGCGCATCGTCTGAGATGCGACCCGAGGCAGAGAGACCCTCCCCCAAATCACAGATGGTCGAGCGCTTGACCAAGCGCAGCACCTGGGCATCCTCCACGTCGGCCACGGCAAGGCGCACCGTCACGGTTCCGATGTCAATGCAGGCTACCCGTTCCACGTGACCTCCGGATCATAGAAGAATAAGCTATCGAGCACCTTAACATGCCAAGACCTGTCATCGGGATAGACCCGTGGTGCCGAGGGGTCTTTTTGCGCGGTGGCAGACTGTGCCTCGACGGTCGAGGGGGAGTCGGAGGGATCGGGCTCCTTGCCGATCTCGTCGGTCGACACGTAGCCGCGCCTTCGGGCCTCATCCTCTATGCCCTGTTTGGTCTGGAGACGGTTGACGTCATACGTGAGGCTCGCGTTCTCGTCGCTGAGCTGATCGTACTTTACCTGGAGCACCTGACCTGTGCGCATGGCGACATAGTAGTTGCGAACCGGGCTATAGAGTGCCACTGCGGCAACGATGAGAATCGCGACGGCGGTGCAGAGCCCGGGATGGCAAAGCAGCCAGTCCTTTGCCGCGACGCAACGCTCGCCCACGCTGGGGGCAGGCACCGGCGTGGGCTCGCGGTCCACCCCGCGTCCCTTTGTGCGATCCTCCCCGGAGTCACTGCGGCGGCGCAGCGGCAGAGGCAGGCGCGCGCGCTTGGTCGCGGCATGGGTCGAGCCACCCTCCTGCTTGAGCGCAGCGGCAGAAAGGGTGCCGGAACAAGGCGTGTGCTGAGATCCCTGATCCACGGGTGCCTTGCCCTTGCGCAGACCGGCAAGCCTGGCAAAGACGGTACGCGGGGCGGCCGTATTGGCCGTACTGTCACTGTGGGCGGCATCAGGCCCAGAGCCCTGCCCCTTGGCATGCGAGCTGCCCCGTGCGGCGGAAGCGGTGCCGACGCGCTGGCTCTTCCCCTTCTTGCGGGCATGGTCGCGATCGGAATCGCCACCACGGGAGGACTCGTCTGCGCTCACCGTCTTGAGCGGCTTGTTGTCTATCTTGCCCGTCTTCTTGCGACGCGTGCCTCGTTGGGGTTTCCTCGTGCCAGAGGTGGCATCTTGGGCCCGCGCCTCCTTACCCTTTGGGGGCTTCGTGCGCTCCGCCTTGGCCCCTGCGGCCGTTCCGTCAGCCGCCTTCTCGTCACTCATGTTGGTCTGCGGCGCCCGATCGTCTTTCTCGTCCGGCACTGCCTTGGAACCCACCGTCGCAGGAACCCCCGGCACTCCGGACGCATCCGCTCTTAGCTGGTCATCTGCACTCATGTCACCCTGCTTCGTCTCATCATCATTAGGGCGAGGTGCCTCACCGTCAAGCGATCGGGACACCAGTTATGGTAACTGTACCACAGGAGGGACGAGATACGAAAGGGTGTGTCGGCGAATTTCGCAGGCTCGGCAAAGCGCTGGCATCGGCAGGTCGCGTCGACAGGTCACGTCGACACGCATGCGTCGGCACGCCACGCCTTGGCAGGTCGCGCCTCCTTCGTCGTCTGCCATGGACCCCTCACTCGGCCCGCTCCCTGGCCTTTGCCGCGTCCCACAGCTCGTTGAGCTCGGCGGTGGAGAGACCATCTATCCCGCGCCCCTCCTGTCGACAGCGCCTCTCCATGGCAGCCCAGCGCCTGCGAAACTTGCGGTTGCTCGCGGCAAGGGCCTCCTCGGCGTCGATGCCCTCCCACCGCGCGACGTTGACCAACGCGAACAGGATGTCGCCAAACTCCTCGGCGGCAGCCTGGCTGCCGTGCCGCTCGTCTTCGAACTCCCTTCGCTCGCGCTCGACCTGGTCCCACACCTCAGCGACGCCCGTCCAGTCGAAGCCCGCCTTCGCCGCTCGCCTCGAGAGCTTCTGGCACTGCATGAGCGCCGGCAGCGAAACGGGCACGCTGTCGAGCAACCCTGGCTCCGCCTCGTTTGCCGCGCCCGCCTGGGCCCTGCGCTCCTCCCGCTTCACGCCATCCCAGATGTCGAGCACCTGGTCCACGGAGGTCGTGGGCCCGACGCTTGCGAGATCCTTGAAGACGTGAGGGTGGCGGCGCACGAGCTTATCGTTGAGGCCCTCGCACACCTCGTCGATGTCGAACTCGCCGTCGTCTGCGGCGATCTGCGAGTGCAGCAACACCTGCTCGAGCACGTCGCCCAGCTCCTCGCGCAGGTGGGCGATGTCGTCTTCCTCTATGGCGTCAACCGCCTCGTAGGCCTCCTCGATCATGTTCCTCGTGATCGAGCGATGCGTCTGCGCCCTGTCCCAGGGACAGCCATCCGGCTGGCGCAGCCGCCATATCGTGCGCACGAGCCGGTCGAACTCGGGGTGCGTGGCAGGGGCGCCCTCGCGCTCGCACGTCTCGACATCGATCTCGTCGATCCTTCTTTCGGTCTCGCTGTCCTGTCTGGCCACTGTCTCCCCCTCATCTTGTGATGTGAGTGAATCACTCACATCACAAAGCTGAAGTGAGTGATTTTTCCCATCGAACGCGCCTAGCTCCGAGAGCCCGACATCACATATGCGCAGCTCAGAGCCTTACTTAAAGAAATCACGAAGTGAGTGAATCACTCACATCGCAAAACTGAAGTGAGCGGATCACTCACTTCGCGCACACTTCGCGAACAATCCCGCCCCTGCGCGCCGAAAGTTGCGCGCAGGGGCGGGACACGGGCGAGCTCGGCGGTCCCGCACGCCGGATCCACGCGTCAGGCGGCCTCGTCGGGCACATCAGCGCCCCCGACCTCCTCAAGCACGTCGCGCGCGACGCCCAGCAGCTCCTCCCTACCGACGTCGAGAGGGTACGAGAGCCGTTTGCTTTTGACCTGATAGATGCCTCTGCGCTCCTTGAGCATGGCCGCCTGCTGGCGCGTGAGCGAGATGCCCTGAAAGACGAGGCGACCACCCGCGAGCGAGACGCTCGTCACACCCAGGCGCTCGGCACGTATGCGTACGCGGACGCGGTCGAAGAGGTTCTTGCCCGCGAGCGGCAGCGCTCCGTGCTCCTCCTCGAGCTCTCGCTGTAGCGCATCGACGCTGGCAAGTTCCGTCGCCGAGGCAAGCCTGCGATATGCGAGCACGCGCTCGTCCACCTCGGGCAGATACTCCTGCGCTAGGTAGAAGTCGGCCGGCAGGTTGATCGTGACCTCCGAGGGCTCAACGTCCTGCGCCTCGCCCCGCGCCTCCGCGACGGCCTCGCCCAACATCTGGGAGAAGAGGTCAAAGCCCACACTCGAGAGGTTGCCGTGCTGCTCTGCGCCCATCAGCGACCCCGCCCCCCGGATCTCGAGGTCTCGCATCGCTATGCGCATGCCGCTCCCCAGGTCCTGGTACTCGTTGATCGCAGTGAGGCGATCGGCCGCCTCGAGCGTGAGGGGGCGGTCGGCCGGGAACATGAAGTAGGCGAAGGCCTGGACGCGCCCGCGCCCCACGCGCCCCTTGAGCTGATAGAGCTGGGCGAGGCCCAGGCGCTGTGAGTCCTCGATGATGAGCGTGTTGGTGTGGGGGTTGTCTATACCGCTCTCGATGATGGTTGTCGCTACGAGCACGTCAATCTCGTGTTCCTGGAACTCGAGCATCACGTTCTCGACTGCCGTCGCGCTCATCTGCCCGTGCGCGACGCCGATGCGGGCCTCGGGCGCCGCCTCTGCCACGCGCGCGACCGCATCGTCTATCGTGGTCACGCGATTGCTCACGTAGTAGACCTGACCCTTGCGACTCAGCTCGCTGCGGATGGCGTCAGAGACTACGTCGGAATCCCACTCGCCCACCGAGACCTTCACGGGGAGGCGTCCCGGAGGAGGCACCATGATCAGGCTCATGTCACGCACGCCGCTCACGGCCATCTGCATGGTACGCGGGATGGGCGTCGCCGAGAGGGTCAGCACGTCCACCTGCTCGCGCATGTTCTTGAGCTGCTCCTTGT
>ERZ773065.1193-NODE-1193-length-13351-cov-4.106874_pt1 | contig 13351 bp, 8 predicted proteins | sample MGYA00580623_ERZ773065 | MGnify/ENA primary metagenome ERZ773065 (study PRJEB29015, sample SAMEA2738017) | human oral metagenome | biome: human oral; feature: human-associated habitat; material: dental | place: China | collected 2047 ...
GGATCCACTGGCCAAGGGTTGTGCGTACTGCACGAAGGTCCCACCTACCACCAGTACACCCAACCCTCCTCCAGTAGCACCCCACCCTCGTGCAGTGCATCCAGACGACGCCGGCAACCACCAGAGCGACCGGGGCAGCCCCTCCGACAGGTCGAAACAGCAGCTCTCCCATCTGGCAGACGCACCCAACCGGTGTCTTGAGATGTCATGACATCCGAAACTCTCAGAAGTCATGAGACATCACAGTAGGTTCAGGGCACGACCGCGAGGGTTAACCTACGATCGCACGCCTCCGACTGCCACCGGCGGGCCAGCGAGGACGAAGAAGGAGACCGCCGTGAAGGACTACGCCTCCGGTGAGGAGCTCATCGCGGAGATCCGCAAGCGCGCTGAGCTGTTCATCGCCGAGTTCGACGACGTCCCCGCCTCCGAACTCCACACGCTCAAGGACGGGTTGGACCGCACGCCGGCGCAGATGCTCGCCTACCAGCTGGGGTGGATGGACCTGCTGCTGGGCTGGGAGCGCGATGAGCAGGCCGGACGCGAGGTGGTCACGCCCGCTCCCGGTTACCGGTGGAACCGACTCGGCGATCTCTACAGCGCCTTCTACGAGCAGTGGCGTGACGCCTCCCTGCCCCAGCTTCAGGAGGCCTTTCGGAACCGGGGCGACGACGTCGTCGCCCTCGTGGCATCGCTGAGCCGGGAGGAGCTCTTCACCTCCGGGCAGCGGGCGTGGGTCTCCTCGACGCCGTCGGCCTGGCCGGTGGCCAAGTGGGTGCATATCAACACGGTGGCGCCCTTCACCTCCTTCCGCACGAGGATCCGCGCCTGGAAACGCCGCTGAGTACCACCGAGCGCCACCGCGGGCAGGACACGATTCATGGGGGCCACCGACGTCTTCGGTGGCCCCCATGAGATCAGAGAGTGCTGACGTCACTTGGAAGTGATCGCCTCGGCAAGCTCCTCGAAGCAGCTGACGTAGGCGTCGATCGCCTCGTCCGTGTGGGTCACTGACAGGGTCCACTCCTCCTCGCGGCCCGGAGTCATGAAGATCCCCCGGTTCATGTTGAACAGCCACGCGAGCTCGGACAGCTCCGCGTTCTGGTGCTCCTTGAAGGACTCGTAGTCGACGACCTTCTTGGGGGAGAAGGTGACGCACCCCTTGCCGCCGACGCCCACCGCGTAGCCCGGAAGGTTGTAGCGCTCAATGACCTCCGTGCAACCCGCGAGAATGCGATCGTTGAGGTGGTCGAGGTGGGCGTATGCCTCCGGGTTGAGGACCTTCTCGAGGTTGGCCCGCACTGCGGCCATCACCAGGGGGTTGCCGTTGTAGGTGCCGACCTGGAAGACGGTGTGGTCCTCCACCACGGACATGACTTCCTCGGTGCCTCCGATGGCGCCCGAGGGCAGACCGCCACCCAGGGCCTTGGCCATGGTCACCAGGTCGGGAGTCACTCCGAAGCGCTGGGTGGCGCCGCCCGGACCGATGCACAGGCCGGTCTTGACCTCATCGAAGATCAGGACGACGCCGTGTCGCCGGGTGATCTCGCGGACCTGCTCCAGATATCCCGGTTCCGGCAGCACGACGCCCAGGTTCATCATGGCCGGCTCCATGATGACGCAGGCGGGCTTACGCCCCTCATCGGTCAGCCGGATGATGCGGCGCTCCATGGCCTCGGCATCGTTGAAGGGAACCGGCACCGTCATCTGGACGGTGGCGTCGGGAATGCCGCCTCCGTAGGGCAGCGAGGCCAGGTTGTCACGGTCACCGATCTTGTCGTACTCGACGCCGATCGAGACCATGACGGTGTCGTGGTGCCCGTGGTAGGAGCCGAAGATCTTCATGACCGTGTCGCGACCGGTGTAGGCGCGTGCAATACGGATCGCGTCCATCGTGGACTCCGAGCCCGAGTTCGTGTAGCGCCACTTCGGCAGCCCCCACCTGCTCGAGAGGTTCTCCGCCACCGCCAGGGCGTCCTCGGTCGGGGCGGCGAAGTGGGTGCCCTTGCCGTACCGCTCCTGAATGGCTTCTCCGATCACCGGGTGGGCATGCCCCTGAAGCATCGATCCGAAGCCGTTGTGGAAGTCCCACATCTCGTTGCCGTCAACATCCCAGACCTTCGGCCCCTGCCCCCGTTCGAGGTAAATGGGCCAGGGCTCGCGCAGCTGGTACGAGGAGGCGACTCCGCCGGAGAGACTGTTCCTCGCGCGGTTGTACATGTCGCCGGATCCCTTGGTCCGTTCATTGAGGCGCTTGGACTCGATCTCCGTCAGCTCAGCGACTCGCTCCATGTTGATGCTCATTGCTCACTCCTTCGTGGTCCGGCCTGGCGTCCACATATCGTGTGTTTGATTACCGGCGCATCGATCAGCTGTGTCCGTCGATGCGATGACAATGTGTTTCCTCTCAGTTCCTTCCGCCGGCCTGGCGCGGAGGGAGCTGTTTTCATGTGTGCGCGTTCGCTCCGGTTCACCAGCGGTCACGACGCAGCACGGAGCTGGGAGGCTTCACCATCGTCCTCCTCTAAGACAGTTGCCACCTTCAACTCCTCGGTGACAGCGTCGGATCGTGCGATCACCTCCCCGCGGAAGAAGGCCGGTGCTCGGACGTACTGTACGAGCATCAGCACCACGCCCAGGAGAATGAGGGCGAGGGTGAGGACGAAGACGAGACCGACGCCGAAGACCTGCGATCCCGACCCGTACTCGGGGTTGAGGGAGTCCTTCAGGGTCAGGCCGAGCAGCAAGAAGAGGATAAGACCTCCCAGTCCCGGTGAGACCAGCGTGAAGAAGAAGTTCCTCACTGAGGAGAACCATTTCCCTCGAAAGTACCATACCGCGGCGAAGGCGGTGAGACCGTAATAGAAGGCGATCATCGCCCCCAGGGTCTGAACCGTGTCCCACAGGACGGAGGTGGATACGAATCGCAGCAGGGTATAAAAGGTCGAGGCGGCGACCGCCGAGACGACTGTTGCGCACCCGGGAGTGAGGAAGCGCGGAGAGATCTTGCCGAGCTTCTCCGGCATTGCTCCGTAATACCCCATCGACAAGAGGGTGCGGGCGGGAGAGACGAAGGTGGACTGCAAGGACGCCGCGGACGAGACCAGCACCGCCGTCGACAGGAGGATCGCGAACGGCCCCAGAACCGGCCTGGCCAAGGCGAAGAAGACATTGTCCTGGATCGCAGGATTGCCCAGTCCTATCCCGTCCTTCCCCAGACCGGCGAACATCATGGATCCGATCGTGACGAACATGTACACCGAGACGATGGTCATGACAGTGAGCACGGCGGCGCGCCCTGGAGTGGAGCTGGCGTCGTCGGCCTCCTCATTGACCGTCAGCGACACGTCCCAGCCCCAGTAGATGAACAGGGACAGGGAGACGCCCGCCACAAAGGTCCCCAGCGAGTCGACGGCGAAGGGATTGAACCATTCGAGTTTCACGGGTGTCGGATTGACGGCGGTTCCGGTGAAGTAGCGGTAAATGGCCACCGCGCCGAAGCCGAGGAACACCGTCAGCTGAAACCCCACCAACCAGTACTGGAGCTTCTGGGTGGTCTGCATATCACGGTACGCGATCCAGGTCGCCAGCGTGATGAAGACCAGGCAGGTGAGGGTGTTGACCCATACGTTGTCGGAGAGATCCGCAATGGCGGAGTTGCGAGTCACCTGTGCGAGCAACAGATAGAAGAAGTCGACCGCGATGGCCGCGAGGTTCGACAGGACGACGACGGTCGCCACAATCAGCCCCCATCCGTTCATCCACCCGATCCACGGACCGAAGGCACGCGTCCCCCAGGTGAAGGATGTGCCCGAGTCGGGCATCGCCGCATTGAGCTCTCGGTATCCGAAGGCGACCAGGAGCATCGGGATGAATCCGACGAGGAAGATCGCCGGTACCTGCTCGCCCACCTCTGAGGCGGTCGGCCCCAGCGCGCCGGTGAGGGTGTACGGGGGCGCGATGCAGGACACCCCGATGATGATGGCGCCTAGCAGACCGACAGAGCCCTCGGCCAGTCCCTTCTTCGACAGCCCGCCTCCGGAGCTCGTGGTAGCCGCGCTCATGTTGCACCCCCGACGTCGGCCGCGTCGGCTGGGACCGCGACCAGAGGCACGGGCAGGACCCGCAGGATCTTGTTGGCGTCCGGCCCCAGGAACAGGCGCCCGCTCTGGGCCAGTCGCGCCGATCCCAGGAAGGCCAGCTCATTCCTGTTCCACTCCATGGCCAGCACGGCGGCGCTCATACTGTGAGCGTGGACGATCTGGACACGCTGGTCATCCAGCCCCTTGAGATCCAGGCGTACCTCGGCGAGCAGGGCCTCGGTCCTCTCCCCGATCTCCGCGGTGTTCTGCGAGTCGCCGGTGGCCACCGTGACGAGACGCAACGGGACACCGGCTCTGTCAGCGAAGGTCCTGGCCTTGCTGAGCACCCCCCTCCACCTGCCGGACTCCCCCAGCATGACCGTGATGCGTGAGAGTCCGTCAAGAGGGGCGTGCCTCATGCCGCGCGGGGACAGGGCGACCGGAACTGTCGAGGAGTTGAGCAGGGTCTGCCCCACGGAGCCGAGGGACACTCGTCCCAGGACCCCGTGACGGCCCCCGCCGGCTACGAGCAGGTCGGCCTTGAGCTCCTCGGCCGAGGCGATGATGCCCTCGGGGAAGGAGAGGCTGTACCGCAGGTACTTGCTCACCGGCACACGGGGCTGATGCTCCTCCATGATCTCCGACATCCAGTCGTCGACCTGCGTGGCGACGACGTCCTGGAAGGCGTGATCGGTGACGTCAAGGACGTAGCGTCCCCCGCCGCCCTTGACGACGGTGACGAGATCGAGTGGGCACGAGAACGCTTCAGCGAGAGACACCCCTAGGTGGTAGGAGTCTCGACCGCCGAGCGAATTGGTGAAGGCCGTCAGAATGCGCATGGGGGTGACCTCCTGTTCGCTTCCGGGGCGTCACAGGGCACTCATGACGTGCTTGATACGTGTGTAGTCCTCCACGCCGTAGACGGAGAGGTCCTTGCCGTAGCCGGACCGTTTGAAGCCGCCGTGCGGCATCTCCGCGACGAGGGGGATGTGGCAGTTCACCCACACGCAGCCGAAGTCCAGGTCCCTGCTGAATCGCAGGACACGCTGGTGGTCGGTCGTCCAGATGGACGAGGACAGGGCGTAGTCCACGCCGTTGGCCAGGGCCAGGGCGTCGTCGTCGGAGGAGAACTCCTGAACGGTCAGGACCGGCCCGAAGATCTCCTGCTGCACGAGCGCGTCGTCCTGCTTGAGCCCTGAGATGACGGTGGGCGCGTAGTAGTAGCCGCTCTCGCCGACGCGGTGGCCGCCGGTCAGCAGGTGGGAGTGCGCGGGCCGCTCCTCGACGATCTTCTGCACGGAGTCGAAGTGGCGGGCATTGTTCAGGGGTCCGTAGAACGCCTCCTCCTCGGGAATCGGGCCGGTTCGCAAGGACTCGGCGTGACGCACCAGCGCGTCGGTGAACTCCTTGGCCACCGAGGCCTCGACCAGGACGCGGGTGGCGGCGGTGCAGTCCTGCCCGGAGTTGAATATCCCTGCGGCGGCGATGCCCTCGGCGGCAGCCTCGATGTCGGCATCGGCGAAGACGACGGCGGGGGCCTTGCCTCCCAGCTCGAGGTGAACGCGGGTCACGTTGCCGGCCGCCTGTTCGGCGAGATCCGAGCCCGCGCGTACAGATCCCGTGAGCGCGACCAGCCCGGGCACCGGGTGGGAGCTCATGAGCCGCCCGGTCTCCCCGGTGCCGAGCACCAGGTTGAAGACCCCTGGCGGGAGGATCTCACTGGCGATCTCAGCGAAGACGATGGCGCTCTCGGGCGTGTTCTCACTCGGCTTGAGCACCACCGTGTTGCCTGCCGCCAGAGCGGGCCCGACCTTCCAGATGAGCATCATGAAGGGGTAGTTCCACGGGACGATCTGCCCGACGACGCCGATGGGCTCGCGGCGAATCTGCGAGTTCAGACCCTCGGCGTACTCCCCCGAGGCGACACCCGACTGGAGACGGGCGGCCCCGGCGAAGAACCGCAGCTGAGAGGCCCCTGTCACGACTTCCTCCGCCCGGATCATCTCGGCGAGCTGACCGGTGTTGCGGCGCTGAGCCTCGACGAGACGGTCGGCGTTGGCCTCCAGGGCGTCGGCGAGCCGGAGCAGGAGCATCTGCCGTTCCGCCGGCGTTGTCAGCCGCCAGCTCTCGAATGCCTTGAGGGCGGCGTCGTAGGCGGCGTCGACATCGGCGGAACCCGAGACCGGGCACTGCGCTACGACCTGTTCCGTTCGAGGATCCACGACGTCGAACGTGGCATCGGTGGCTGCCGGAATAAATTTTCCGTTGATAAAGTTCTGGAGGAGAGGAAGGCTCATGTGAATCACTCTGCTTCTTGGCTTTGGCGGGACGTCGGTGTCGGGGTGAGAAGTTTCGAGAGTCGAAAGAAAGGAGACGACTCGGGCCTCTACTGCCCAAGCTCACGCAGGACCGGCGCAGGCCACATCGCCGCCGGCGCCCGACGCACCACAAGTCCTGTGACAACAACGCGGGCTAAGGTCCTAGGTGACGGCGTAATAGTAAACACACACCACCAGGTATGTCGAACATCACGTTCCACACTTCAAGGAATCGCATCAAAACGCGGAAAAGTCACCCTTGTGCGAGATGACAAACCGTCACTCCGCCCAAAAATGTAACGCAAACCACAAATTCGCCCGCTGCTCGGCATCCTCGATGTCGACGCCGAGTGCCCTCCTCAGGCGCGCAAGACGTGCGGGGACGGAGTTTCGGTGCACCCCCAGACGCTCGGCGATGCGCTGCACCGCCCCGGCCTCACTGAGGTAGATCTTCAACAGCTCGAGCAGCTCGGGCTGATCGGCGACGCCCCCGAGGCGAGCGCGGGCGAAGGCTTGGGCCCGCTCCTCGTCCAGGAGGTCCGTGACCGACGGCAGTCCCGAGGTCTCCCAGCGCACCGCCTGTCCGAGCTGCCGAGTTCCGGTGCAGACGGACAGCGCCTGCTGTGCACCCCGCGGCAGATCAGTGACGCCGACAGGACCGCTGACGCCGATCCGCATCCGCTCCGTCCAGGGCGTGACACTGCCGTCCTCAAGAAGGGAGGGAACGCGCTCGACCTCACCGAGGATCATCAGGCGGGTCCCGCCCCGGTCCGTGCGCCACAGAAGCCGCTCCCCCACCGGAGCCCCCCGACTCTCGACGAGCAGGCGGGCCAGCACTGTGGAGAGCCCGGCAACGTCAGCACTGCCACCCTCGAGGCAGACAACCCGCCACTGATGACCACCACCGGTAGCGGGCACCGATCGCCGCTCCGGAGACGGCAGGCGTGTGAGGACGAGCTCCTGAACCTGGTCCGCCAGCGCCAGCCCCTGCGCGATGTCACCCGCCAGGAGATGCCGGGTGGAGGCCCCCACGAGCTGGAGGAGCCATCCGGTGAAGGCCTTGGAGGACTCGGCGATGAGATTCAGAAACGACCAGGCGAGATCGACCCCCAGGGTCTGAGCGCGCGTGAGCGTCTCGCGCTGAACGGTCGCCAGGTAGCGCTCGGGCTCGCCGGTGATGCCGACCGGGCGGACGACCAGCCGCATGTCGCCGAGGCCGACCGCCCCGGCTCCTCGCATCCCTCCCGGACGGATCCTGTCGATGCACTCGGCGACCTCATCGTCGATTCCCGTCGCCTCCGGCCCGAAGGGACCGACCACGGTGCGTCCCGTGGCATCCCGCAGGGACACCTCGCCCCGGAGGATCGAGGCCAGGGCGCGCATGATCGCGCTCTGGTTGTCCTTGGCGGCTGCACGCGTCAGCTGTTGCAGGACCAGGGTCTCCTCGTCTCCCGCCCCCTCGGCACCGATATCAGGCTCGGTGGCCTGAAGCATGGCCCCGACCTCGCGGCTGATGGAGGCGAAGGAGACCTCGAGGGGGACCTCGATGAGATTGAGACGCCCGGCCCTGCAGGCCTCGCGCAGGTCCTCGGGCACGGTGTCGAAGGCGATGCCGGTCCCCAGTCCGAGAGCCGCGACTCCCGCCTCGACCAGTGATGCCACGTACTCCCGCCACGTGGCCGCCTCCGCATCGGCCATGACGAGACCCGTGGTGAGAACGAGCTCGCCGCCCTCGAGGTAGGAGGCCGGTTGGAGGAGCTCGGTCGCGACGACCCAGGTGACCGCGGCGTGCGGTGCGGGCAGAAGCACCGCGCGAACTCCCAGGTCCGCTCCATCGATGAGATCCGACACCAACACCATGCCTGGATTCAAACACTGTTCTATGCATCACGCACAGGATTCGCGAGATTTTGTGCATTGGGCTTAGGTGCTCAGACCTAGAGGCGGGCATAACCTGAGACGGAACTCATAGCCGAGCACGTTTCTACGACTACCCGGAGCGCCCTGTTCCGCGGCAGATCTCCGCCCGTCACGACACACTGTGAGGTCCATATGGCAACGCTGCCCCAGACCATTCATCTCGCCACTCCTCTGCCCGGTCCCGAGGCCCGCGCCCTCGACGAACGCGCAGGTACCGCACTCCCACGCGCCCTGACCGCCGCCATGCCGACATTCGCACGGCGTACGGACCGAGGCGTCCTGGAGGACGTGGACGGCAACCGTCTCATCGACTTCGGATCCGGCATCGCGGTGACAACCGTGGGCGGTGCGGCGGCGCCCGTCGTCGCTGCAATCCAGGAGCAGGCCGAGAACCTGACGCACACCTCCTTCGCCGTCACGAGGTACGCCGGATACGTCGAGGTCGCCGAACGCCTGAACGCCCTGACCCCGGGCAGCTTCCCGAAGAAGACCGCGCTGTTCAACTCCGGGGCGGAGGCCGTCGAGAACGCCATCAAGCTCGCACGCAAGCACACCGGCCGCCAGGCAGTCGTCTGCTTCGACCACGCCTTCCACGGACGCACCTCCCTGACCATGGGACTGACGGCCAAGGTCGCCCCCTACAAGGGCGGCTTCGGCCCCTTCTCCCCTGAGCTCTACCGGGTCCCCGGCTCCTACCCGTACCGCGACGGACTGGACGGCGAGGCCGCCGCCGAGCGCACGATCAGTCAGATCGAGAAGCAGGTGGGGGCATCCTCCGTCGCCGCCGTCATCATCGAGCCCATTCAGGGCGAAGGCGGGTTCATCGTGCCGGCGCCCGGCTTCCTCACCGCGCTCCAGCGCTGGTGCCATGACAACGGCGCGGTCTTCATCGCCGATGAGATCCAGTCGGGAATCGCCCGCACCGGGGCGTGGTTCGCCTGCGACCACGAGGGAGTCGTTCCCGACCTGGTGACGACCGCCAAGGGCCTGGCCGGAGGCACCCCCTTGTCGGCGGTCACCGGTTCGGCCGAGATCATGGACTCCGCCGAACCGGGCGCCCTTGGCGGCACCTACTGCGGTAACCCCCTGGCCTGTGCCGCCGCCCTGGCGACCCTGGACATGATCGAGGAGCACGATCTCCTGGGACGGGCCCGCACGATCGGCGAGACCGGCATCCGCCTGATGGAGCAGTGGAAGGCGAAGGACCCCCGCATCGGCGAGGTCCGGGGCAAGGGCGCCATGATGGCTCTCGAGCTCGTCGACCCCGACTCGCAGAAGCCCGATGCCGCACTGACCGCCGCCGTCGCGCAGGCCGCGCGCTCACGCGGTCTGATCCTGCTCACCTGCGGCACCTACGGCAATGTCATCCGCCTCCTGCCACCGGTGACCATGCCGGACGAGCTGTTCGCCGAAGGCATGGAGATCCTCGAGCAGGCGCTCCGAGACCAGCCCTGATCCCCTCTTCCACCCACGTCTTAAGGCCGCACCGGCCCCGGATCACGCTGATCCACCCGACCGACCCAGGAGGTAGCTCCATGCCCTCGACCCCTAACCCCCTCACCGATGCACGGGCGCAGCTCGCCGAGGCGATCCAGTTCCTCGGCTTCGACGACGGAATGCGCCGCATGCTTGAGACCGCCCGTAAAGAGGTGACGGTCGCCATCCCACTGCGACGCGACGACGGCACGATGGAGCTGCATATCGGCCACCGCGTCCAGCACAACATCTCTCGCGGCCCCGCGAAGGGAGGGATCCGTTACTCCCCCAACGTGGACCTCGACGAGGTCCGAGCGCTGGCCATGTGGATGACATGGAAGTGCTCTCTTCTCGATCTGCCCTACGGCGGAGCGAAGGGAGGGGTCCAGGTGGACCCGCGGACCCACTCGGAACGAGAGCTCGAGCGACTGACCCGCCGCTACACCTCGGAGCTGATCCCCCTGATCGGCCCCGACAAGGACATCCCGGCTCCCGATATGGGGACCGACGAGCAGACCATGGCCTGGATGATGGACACCTACTCGGTGGCCACCGGGCACACGGTTCTGGGAACCGTCACGGGCAAGCCGGTCAACCTCGGCGGGTCACAGGGGCGGGCCGCCGCCACCTCCCGCGGCGTCGTCTACTCCGTCCTCAACGCGATGGAGAGCATCGGAGTGAATCCCTCGCAGGCCACCGCGATCGTTCAGGGCTTCGGCAAAGTCGGTCGCGGCGCTGCCCGCTTCCTCCACGAGGCGGGCGTGAAGGTTCTGGCCGTGGCGGACGTCTACAGCACGATTCGCAACGACAAGGGCATCGACATCCCCGCACTCGAGGCCTTCGTGGATGAGACCGGCACCGTCGACGGGTTCCCCGGCGCGGACCCGATCCCTGCGAGCGAGCTGTTCGCCATCGCCTGCGACGTCGTTGTTCCTGCAGCGGTCGAAGGGGTCATCACCGAGCAGACCGCGCCATTGATCGACGCCAAGCTGGTCGTTGAGGGCGCCAACGGCCCGACGACACCCACGGCCGACGCGATCCTGGCCGACAAGGGGATCCTGGTCGTACCGGATATCCTCGCCAACGCCGGTGGCGTCATCGTGTCCTACTTCGAGTGGGTACAGGCCAACCAGTCCTACTGGTGGACCGAGAAGGAGGTCAATGAGCGCCTGCGCACCAGGATGGACAAGGCCTGGAACGAGGTCACAGACTTCTCCAGGGAGCACGGACTCTCGCTGCGCACCGCCGCGACGACGATGGCCGTCAAGCGCGTCGCCGAGGCCCACGTCGCCCGCGGTCTCTACCCGTGATGCGTGGCAGGCGACAGTCGATACTCAGGGAGCACAACCATGGCTGACACACGACCCGGCGCGGCAACTGACACAGCGGCGTACACCACCCTCGGAGCCCACCCGGCTCTGGCCGACTACCTGCACAGGATCCGCCCCGAGGAGGGGATGCTCCTGGGCGGGCGGATGACGGCAGCCTCCGACGGCGGAACCTTCGACGTCGTCGACCCCGCCAGCAACGCCGTATTCGCACGCTGCACGGATGCGACTCCGGTGGATGCCGCACGCGCCGTCGACGCGGCCTCCGAGGCGCTGCCTGCCTGGAGCACCACCCCGCCCCGGCAGCGCGCAGAGCTGCTGCGGACCCTGTTCGACCTCATGGTGGGACAGACCGAGGAGCTCGCGGTGCTCATCAGCGCCGAGAACGGCAAGTCCCTGGACGACGCCAGGGCGGAGGTCCTCTACGCGGCGGAGTTCTTCCGATGGTTCTCCGAGGAAGCCGTGCGCACCGAGGGCGGTTTCGGCTCCTCCCCGGCAGGCGGGACCCGGACGATCGTCACGCACCGCCCGATCGGGGTGGTCGCCATGATCACCCCCTGGAACTTCCCGGCGGCGATGGGGACCCGCAAGATCGCCCCGGCCCTGGCCGCCGGGTGCACGGTGGTGCTCCGTCCCGCGTCCCTCACGCCCCTGACAGCGGTGGCACTGGGACATCTGATCCAGCAGGCCGGCGTGCCCGCGGGCGTGGTGAACATCGTGCCCTCGAGCCGTTCCGTGGAGGTCTCGACGACGTGGCTCGAGGACTCCCGGGTCCGAGCCGTCTCCTTCACCGGTTCCACCCAGGTCGGTCGTGTGCTCATGAAGCAGGCGGCGGAGAAGGTCCTGGTGTCGTCCATGGAGCTCGGGGGCAACGCACCCTTCGTGGTGGCGGCCGACGCCGATATCGACGCCGCGGTGACGGGTGCCGTTCAGGCCAAGCTCCGAGGCGGGGGCGAAGCCTGCACGGCCGCCAACCGCTTCTACGTCCACCGCGACGTCGCCCAGGAGTTCACCGAGAAGTTCTCCGCCGTCGTCCGCGACCTGAGGGTGGGGCCGGCCCTGGCGGACGAGGCGAACCAGATCGGCCCCCTGGTGACACCGGCTGCCCGCGACAAGATCAACGCCCTGGTGGACGGGGCGGTGGCCGGGGGCGCCGTCGTCCACGCCGAGTCCTCCTGGCCCCAGGAGTCTCCGGGGTCGTTCGTCCCGGTGCGGGTCCTGACGAATGTCGCCCCCGACGCGGAGATCGTGCGCACCGAGATCTTCGGCCCCGTCGCCCCGATCGTCACCTGGGACGACGAGGACGAGCTGCTGACGTGGATCAACGATACGGACTACGGGCTGTCGGGCTACGTCTTCTCCCGCGACCTCGGGTGGGCGCTGCGCCTGGCCGAGCGCATGGAGGTTGGGATGGTCGGTGTCAACCGTGGGCTCGTATCCGATCCCGCCGCCCCCTTCGGGGGTGTCAAGCAGTCCGGTATCGGGCGTGAGGGCGCGCGTGAAGGGATCCGTGAGTTCCAGGAGACTCAGTACTACTCGGTTGCCTGGGGCTGAGGGGCCCGTCCCCGAGCAGTGCGCGACCGCGAGGGTCGATGTCGTCGATATACGTGGTGCCCCGGGCCGAGAGCCCGGGGCACCATCGCGTTGACACTGAGGTCGTCAGTGTTGCAATCAGTGTTTCACGAGGCCTTGGGGTAGGCCTTCTGGACGGCCTCGAGCATCTCGAGGGCCGAGTAGTAGTCCAGCCGGAAGGACGAGGGCGGCATGTACTGCACCTTGCCGCCGGTCACCGGGGCCGCCGAGCTGAAGGTCTCGTTGGTGGTGACGGCGTTCTTCGCGGTCTCGTCGGCGGCAATGACCACCCAGTTCTCACCGGTCAGTCCCGCCTGGACGTTCTCGGGCGAGAGCTTGACGATGTCCTTGCGCTCACCCATGGACTGGTCGCCCTTGACGCTGTCGGGGACGGCGGCAATGGTGAAGCCCAGGTCCTTGAGAAGCTGGGCCTGCGGGGCCTCCTCAGTGAAGGCGTTGGCGCCCTTGGTGCCGTCCCCGGGGACGGTGAAGACCGAGGTCGCCCCCTTCGGGACGGAGATGGCGCTCTTGGCCTTCTCGGCCTTGGTGGTGTAGTCCTTGACGACGGCGTCAGCCTTGGCCTGGCGGCCGGTGGCCTGCCCCAGGGTCTTGGTGACGTCCTGCCAGGAGTGCGATCCGTAGTCGATGACGAGGA
>ERZ773065.1201-NODE-1201-length-13315-cov-5.726244_pt1 | contig 13315 bp, 11 predicted proteins | sample MGYA00580623_ERZ773065 | MGnify/ENA primary metagenome ERZ773065 (study PRJEB29015, sample SAMEA2738017) | human oral metagenome | biome: human oral; feature: human-associated habitat; material: dental | place: China | collected 2047 ...
TGATGTTCCTTGATCGCTTTCAACAACTTTTGAAGATTAATCAGCGCTTCCTTAAACCGTGGCTTTATGCGCTCGCGCTGTTGTGCTTCGCGTGGGAGGGCGCGGCCGCCGCGTCGGATTTCGAGTTCAGGGGCGGGATTGAGCCGAAGGACCCGACGTCGCGCCTCCTGGCCTTTTACGTCAACCGCTTCACGCCGGAGGAGCTCACGCTGACCATCGACGGAGAGCCGGACGCCTCGGGCCGCTACCGGGACCTGTACATGGACCTGACGGGCGTCATGATCGAGGGCGTGAGGCTGGACAAGCTGACGTTCCGCATGCTGGACGTGCAGTTCAACGCGCCGGAGAATTGGGCGTCGGGCGACGTGGAGTGCAGGAGCGCGCTCCGAATCTACGCCTATGGGCGCATCCTCCAGGATGACATCAACCGAAGCCTGGAGGCCAAAACCTTCGGCGAGGACGACCACTGGCGCCAGGTCTCCATGACCATCGCGCCGGAAGGGCTGAAGGGGCGGGGCTACTACATGGCGAAGGTGCTCTTCGTCACGCTGGACATTCTGATCGAGATCGACAGCGGGCTCAAGATCGTGGGGAACAAGGAGCTGTGGCTGAAGGACCCGCAGGTGAAGATCAATCGCCTCGACCTGCCGGACTACATCACGAATCAGGCCCTGTCCCAGATTCAGCCCCTGCTGGACCTCAACCGCTTCCCCCTGCCGATGAGCCTGCACAAGGTCGAATTGGAGGAGGGCCGTGCCATCCTCTCCACCCGCGTGCTGCCGGAGCCGATGGAGCGCGGCGTCACCTATCACTACACCGCGCGGTAGGCGTCGATGAACAGCATCGACCGCAAGCGCTGCCTCTGGGTCGTCGTCTCGGCGCTCGCTCAGGGCCTCCTGCTGGGGGCGTATTCCGTCACCCGAAGCGGCCCCTTCCTCTGCGTTCCGCTGACGCTGGTGGTCATCGTCCCCTTCGTCTTCTGGCTGGCGCAGGAGCACTGGGGCAGGCGGCTTCGGCGCTTCCTGATGGGGCTGTCCCTCGTGCTCGCCGTCTTCTACGCCTACCGGCTGTGGTCCGTCTGGCCGGTGAACGACGGCTTTTTCCTCGTCCCGTCTCAGAGGATGGACGTGATCCGGGCCTGCATGGCCGTCTTCCTGCTGATCCCGTTCTTTCAGTGCCGCATCGCCACGTGGAGCTGGAGAATGCCCTACTCGGAGATCTTCTTTCAGCTGTGTCGCAACCTGTTCCTGCTCTTTCAGGCCGTCATCGTCATGGCCGTCTTCTGGGGGCTGCTGCTGACGGCCAGCCTGCTCTTCGACATCGTGGGGCTGAACTTCGTCCCCTACGTCCTGTTTCACCCCATGGTGGCCGCCCCACTCTCCACGCTCACGATCGCCGTTTCCATATTCGTCGCGCTGAAGCATCCCGGCATCGACTCCCTGGGGCGGTGGATCCTCTCCATCCTGGCCTGGCTCCTGCCCCCCTTCTCCCTGCTCTCCGTCGTGTTCATCGCCTGCCTGCCCTATTCGGGGCTGCGCACGCTGTGGAGTACGGGGCAGGCCAGTTCCCTCATCCTGCTCCTGGAGCTGGGGACGATCCTGCTGGCGAACGCCGCCTGGCTGGACGGAACGCGGAGCCCCTTCACCGGCAAGGCCGTCAACGCGCTGTCGCAGATATCGCTCCTGTGCCTCCCCTTCTACACGGTGATCTGCCTCTACTCTCTAGGGCTTCGGGTGGAGCAGTACGGCCTCTCGGTGGACCGGATCCAGGCGGCGTTCCTGGCGGTGGTGACGGGGATATGGGGCGTCGGCTACGCGGGGGCCGTCCTCATGCGCCAGTGGCCCTCCGCCATCGGACGGGTCAACGTCGCGGCGGCCCTGATGATGACGCTTCTCGTCGCGGCCATGAACTCCCCCCTGCTGGACCCCTACCGGCTGGCGGCGAACAACCAGGCCGACCGGCTCCTGGGCGGGCGCATCGCTCCGGAGGACTTCGATTATCTCTACATGCGCTTCAGCCTGGGGCGGTACGGCAATTACGCGCTGGAACGCCTCAGGGAGAGCCGCGGGCCGCGGGCCGACTCGATCCGGAAGCGGATCGTCGCCGCGATGGGCGTGGACCCGGAGGAGTACCTGCGGGACCTGGAGAGCAGCGTCGCCCCCGCGTCGCAGCGGCGCGAGATCCTCAACAACGCGAGGGTCTACCCGCGGGGACGCAGCCTCTCGAAGCCGCTGAAGGATTGTCTGGTCCAGATCTGGGAGGATGAGGAATCCATGCTGCGGAGCGTCCGACACAGCACGGAGGTCGCCTTCGTGTTTCAGAGGGTGACGGACGACCCGGAGGAGGCGGGGGAGGACCTGTTGATGATCCTCAAGGGGATCGGGGTCGTCCTAAAGGTCAAGCAGAACGACGTGCGGCCGGTGGGGTTCTTCCAGGGGGAGGACATATCGCCCAGGGCCCTTGCCTCTTCGGACGTCAAGGTTTTGGTGCCCCGGTTCCGCGACGTCGATTTCAGCGGGGTTCGGCACCAGGTCCTGCCCCTGAGGTGAGGGAGAACCGCCTTGAAAAAGGGCGCGGAACTGCGCCGTCGAGCGCTACCGTTCCGCGTCCTTTCGATACCGCGCGTAGAGCATCACGAGCTTGAACTGCTGTTCCATGGTGACGTCGGTGAACTCCAGCCCCGTGGTGAAGAGGCCGTCCGCCCGGTCGTAGACCATGAGGAAGTGCCCGTTCAGGACGAGGTCCTCCTCGACGTCCTTGAACTTGAGGCGGACGTCCTGCCATTCAACGTCGCTTTCCTTCAGGACCCCCGCCGCCTGATGCGGGCTGAAGCGGAGCCGGACGCCGGTGACGCTCAGGTCCAGCACCTCGGCGGCGAACCAGACGTCCCCCAGAAGGGGCAGCTGAAACTCCGCGGAAGATTGATATCTCACTCTCGTGCAGCGACGTTTTTCCCTGTCGGCCATGTTCTGCTCCAACGAATACCCCTCCACAAAACGCACCCCTCCATTTGGCTGCGTGTGATGCATACCTTATTAGCATATCACGTTTGAAGGGAATTGTGTATTAAAAGGGATAAAAAAAGGAAACACTGACTAGAACCTGTCGTTTATGGTTGTAAGGAGGTCTTCTGACGTGAAAATTGCCCTGTTTGCGAGGGGACGCTGGGCGTTTCTTCTGGCTGCATCCCTGCTGTTCGCGCTCCTGGCGGCCGCACCCGCCCGCGCCCTGGCGACGGACTGGCGGAGGCTCTGCGAGTCCGGAACGCCTGCGGAGGTCCAGGAAGCTTTGAGGACGAGCTCTGCGGACGAGCTCCTGCCCGGCGGCAGCCGTCCGCTGCACGTCGCCGCCGAGTACGCCCGGAATCCGGAGGTCGTCCGGCTGCTTTTGAAGCACGGCGCGTCCCTCACCTCGGTGGGGCTGGAGGGGCTGACCCCGTTGATGCTGGCCGCGGCGTACAACCCCAACCCCGTCGTGACGGAGACGCTCGTGTCGGCGGGCGCGTCGCCGGACGTGCGGGACGATAAGGGCAGGACGCCCCTGCACCTGGCTGCGGCGATGAACGGCTCGCCTCAGGTCGCCGCGGCGCTCCTGAGGGCCGGGGCCTCGGCCAGGGTCCGGGACGGGGAGGGCAGGACGCCCCTGTGGCTGGCGGCCTCCCGCGCCGATCCGCAGGTCCTGGAGCTCCTGTTGGACGCGGGGGCCCCCGTGGATGAGGCGAACGAGGCGGGCGTCACCCCCCTGCAGGCAGCGTGCGAGCGCCCGGATGCGGAGGTGCTGCGCCTCCTGGTGGAGGCGGGGGCCGACGTAAACCGGCGCGACGAGGGCCGCCGGACCCCCGCGATGCGGGCCGTGGCTGCGGGAGCGAGCGCGGCGGCGCTGTCGGCCCTGGTGCAGGGGCGGGCGGACCTGACGGCCGAGGACGACCTGAACCGCGGGGCGCTCTTTCTGGCGGCCTCAAACCCCTTGATCTCCGCCGACGCCCTGACGCTGCTGGTCGCCGATGGGGAGGTGGACGTGCGGGAGAGCCGGCTGATGACGCCGTTGATGGAGGCGTGCCGGTCGGACAACCTGCCCGCCGCCTCGGCGCTGCTGGACCTGGGAGCCTCTCTCGCGGCGAGGGACAAGAACGGATGGACGCCTCTGATGTTTGCGGCCGTCAGCGCGTCGCCGGCGACGATCCGCTTCCTGGCGGAGCGCGGAGCCTCGCTGCGGGACGAGACGCCGCAGGGCGACACCCCTTTGACGGTCGCGCTGGGGGCCGGAGCGAGGCCGGAGGCCGTCGAGGCCCTTCTGTCGCTGGGAGCGGACCCCAATCATCGGAACCTTCAGGACCTCTCGCCGCTGATGATCGCGGTTGCGGGAGGTGGCGACGGCGCGAGGCAGGTGGGGGAAGCGGAGAGGGCCGCGGTGCTCAAGGCCCTGCTGAAGGGGGGAGCGGACCCCGACCTTGCGACCTGGGACGGCCTGACGCCCCTGATGGTGGCCGCCCGAAAGGGTAGTGCGGAGAGTATCAGGGCTCTGGTCGAGGCCGGAGCCTCCGTCGATGGGAGGAGCCGGTACGGCATGACCGCCCTGATGGTGGCTGCCGTGACGCCTGCCCTCCCTGCTGCGGCGGAGCTCCTGCGGCTGGGCGCGGACGTTTCCCTTCAGGACCGGGACGGCATGACGCCGCTCTCCCACGCCGTCCAGGGCCCTGAGAGCGCGCGTGAGGTGTTGGCCCTCCTGGTCAAGGCCGGCGCCAGCGTGGACGTGCGCATGGCGCGGGAGATGACGCCCCTGATGGACGCCTCCCTCCGGGGCAGCGAGTGGGCCGTGAAGGCGCTCCTCGAGGCCGGAGCGGACGTGGGGGCGCGGGACTTTATCGGCTGGACCCCGTTGCACTTCGCGGCGAAGGGGCGGTCCGGGGCGAAGTGCGCGGAGGCCCTGATCGCCTCCGGTGCCGCGGCGGACGTTCCGGACGACGGGGGCACGACCCCTCTGATGGTGGCCGCAGCCAGCGATAACCCGGAGGTCGTGAAGATGCTTCTCGCGTCGGGTGCAGACCCGTCCCGAACGGACCGCACGGGCCGCAGCGCCCTGGGCTACGCCGTGATCAAGAACGCGAGGCAGTGCATCCCCCTTTTTGATGTAAAAAAGTGACGGGCAGCGCTCAAACGCTCCGCAGTGCCTTCGGGAACGATTCGAGGCGGGCTGGTTGAGGTTCACCGATCCGCCCCCGCCGGGAGGCAAATTGAGAAAACAGATTGACATTCGCCCGGCGGCCCCTTATAATGTCAAAAAACTTCAGCGAAGGAGGATGCCCGCAAATGAACCGAAGCCTTGCTGTCAGGTCCGCGATGTCCTGCCCTGCGGGCGCGTCCTCCTGTGACGCGACGGCTTCCTTCGCGCGCGCTTCCCTTTGTGTTTTGGATCCCCTGATGGACGCCCTTTTTGTGGCGTCCATTATTATTATTGCCCTTATCGCCATGATTGGCGGGCAGCTCGCCGTCGTCCTATCGGTCGTCGCCGTGGTCCTGGCGGTCGTTGTAAGGGATGAAAAAAAGAATACTTAAGGGGAAGCCAAAAAATTTTTTTAAGACGCTCCATCGCGCGGCTGCACTCTTAAAAGAAGGGCAGCCGCCTTTTTTTGGCCACAGGTCCCCAGGATCGCCGAACGGCCGTCGGTGGACGGGGATAGGGCATAGACGTTCTGTGAGATTGAATTCAAGGAGAGGAAAACGATGAGAAAAATGACCAGAAAAGTTTTTACCCTTGCTGCAGGGCTTGCCCTGAGCGTTGTCGTGGCGACGGGCTGCGCCTTTGGAGCCGAGGCCTTTAAGCTGGGCGGCACGGCGCCCCTGACGGGCGGCGCGGCCATCTACGGCAATGCCGTGAAGAACGGTGCTCAGATCGCGGTGGACGAGATCAACGCCATGGGCGGGGTGCAGTTTGAGCTTCGCTACGAGGACGACGTCCACGACGCCGAGAAGGCCGTGAACGCCTACAACCTCCTGAAGGACTGGGGGATGCAGCTCTCCATGGGGGCTGTCACCTCAAAGCCCTGCGAGGCCACGGCTGCAGAGACCTTTAACGATCGCATCTTTGCGCTGACGCCCTCCGCTTCCGCGAAAGCCGTCACGACCAATAAGGACAACATGTTTCAGATGTGCTTTGTGGACCCCAACCAGGGCTCTGCCTCCGCGCAGTACATGGTCAACAAGGGCCTGCCCCGGAAGGTCGCCGTCATCTGGAAGAACGACGACGTGTACTCCAAGGGCATCCACGATACCTTCGTCGCCAAGGCGAAGGAGCTGGGCATCGAGGTCGTCAGTGACACGACCTTTGCGGACGGCAACGACACGGACTTCTCCGTGCAGCTCACCGATGCGCAGAAGAACGGAGCGGAGCTGGTGTTCCTCCCCATGTACTATCAGCACGCATCCTTGATCCTGGCTCAGGCGGCCGGCATGGGGTACACGCCCCGGTGGTTCGGCGTGGACGGCATGGACGGCATTCTGACGATGGAGGGCTTCGACACGCAACTGGCCGAGGGAGTGATGCTCCTGACCCCCTTCAACGCGGATTCGGAAGACGAACGCACGGCAAAGTTCGTGGCGGAGTACAAGAAGCGCTGCAAGGACGTGCCGAACCAGTTTGCGGCCGACGCTTATGACTGCGTCTACGCCTTCAAGATGGCCCTTGAGAACGCCAAGGCAACGCCCGACATGGACGCCCAGACGCTCTGCGGCCTCATGATCGAGCAGTTCACCTCCATGACCTTCTCCGGACTGACGGGGACCAACATGACCTGGAACAAGGCCGGCGAGGTGACGAAGGACCCGAAGGGCATGGTCATCAAGGATGGCGCTTACGTGGGGCTCGACTAGCCTCAACCGTCAGCGGGGGAGGGTGGCCGCCCTCCCCGCGCTCCTTTTGGGGGGCGCGTCCAGTGCGCCGGCATGTCCCGACCTGTTGGACGCGCCCTGCCGGAGGAGAGGATTCGGGGGCGACGGCGACTGCCGTTGCGCGGTTTCGGTTTTGAGAGGTGCGTTCATGATCTTTTTAAGCTTTATCATCAGCGGGATCAGCCTGGGCAGCATCTACGCCATCATCGCCCTGGGCTACACCATGGTGTACGGCATCGCGAAGATGCTGAACTTCGCCCATGGAGATGTCATCATGGTGGGGGCTTACGTCTGCTTCTACGCTGTCGCCCGCTATCAGCTTCCGGCCGTGGCGGGGGTGGCGCTTGCCATGTTCGTCTGCACGATTCTGGGCATCATCGTGGAGCGCCTGGCCTACAAGCCCCTGCGTCAGGCGCCGTCCCTGGCGGTGCTCATCACGGCCATTGGCGTCAGCTACTTTCTGCAGAACTCGGCGCTCCTGCTCTGGACGTCGAACCCCAAGATCTTTCCCTCGGTGGTGGGAAAGGGGACCCTGAAGTTTTTCGGCGGGCAGCTCTCCATCTCCTATGTCACCATCGTCACCATCGTCACCTGCGTGGTCATCATGCTGGCTCTGACCTGGTTTACGGGCAGGACCCGCATGGGCAAGGCCATGCGCGCCTGCTCGGAGGACAAGGGGGCCGCGCAGCTGATGGGGATCAACGTCGATGCCACGATCTCCATGACCTTCGCCATCGGCTCGGGGCTGGCTGCCGTGGCGGGGGCGCTGCTCTGCTCCGCCTACCCGACCCTGATGCCGACGACGGGTTCCATGCCCGGCATCAAGGCCTTCACGGCGGCGGTCTTCGGCGGCATCGGCTCCATCCCAGGAGCCCTGTTTGGAGGCCTGCTGCTGGGCGTCATCGAGATCTTCGCGAAGGCCTACATCTCGACGCAGCTCTCGGACGCCGTGGTGTTCGCCGTTCTGATCGTGGTGCTCCTGGTGAAGCCCGCAGGGCTCCTCGGCGTACAGGTTCAGGAGAAGGTGTAGCGCGATGACGATAAAAAGGTTTGTCAACCTGAAACGGGCGGAGGCGCGGCGGATCTTCACCACCTATGCCGTCGTCGTGGCGGCCTACGGCCTCATGCAGATTCTGAGCACAACGGGCCTTCTCAGCTCCACCATGCGGGGGATGCTGGTCCCCGTCTGCGCCTACATGGTCATGGCGATTGCCCTGAACCTTGTGGTGGGCATCCTGGGAGAGCTCTCCCTGGGACACGCCGGCTTCATGTCCGTCGGGGCCTTTACCGGCGCTGCCTCGGCCATCATGCTGCAAAACCTCATCCCCTTCGCCCCCGCGAGGCTGGCCGTCGCCATGCTGGTCGGGTCGGGCTTTGCCGCCGCTGCGGGATTCCTCATCGGCATCCCCGTGCTGCGGCTGAAGGGAGATTACCTGGCCATCGTGACGCTGGCGTTCGGGGAGATCATCAAGAGCGTCTTCAACAACTTCTACCTGGGCATGGACTCGGGCGGCATCAGCTTCAGCATGCTGAGCGACAACACGCGCCTCCTGCCCGGTGGACGCCTCATCATTGCGGGCCCCATGGGCATCGGCGGCATCCAGAAGATATCCACCTTCACGGCGGGCTTCATCCTGGTGATGATCGCGCTGGCCGTGGTGTACAACCTGATGAACAGCCGCGCTGGACGCGCGTTCATGGCCATCCGGGACGACCGCATAGCGGCGGAGAGCGTCGGGATCAACATCACCCGCTACAAGATGATGGCCTTCGTCACCTCCGCGGCGCTGGCCGGGGCGGCAGGGGCCCTCTTCGCCATGAACTACTCCACGATCGTCGCCAACAAGTTCGACTTCAACACCTCCATCCTGGTGCTGGTGTTCGTGGTGCTGGGCGGCCAGGGGAACATCCTGGGGTCCATCGTCGCGGCCGCGGCGCTGACGATCCTGCCGGAGAAGCTGCGCCAGTTCGCGGACTACCGGATGCTGCTCTACGCCGTCGTGCTGATTGCGGTGATGCTGGCCACGAACAACGCTGCGGTGAAGGGGTTCCTGACTCGCTTCAACCCCTTTGTGAGGCGTGCAGGGAAGGAGGACGAACATGCCGTTTAAGCGGAGGAAGACGAGGCTGGTCCCCGTCCCGTCCAATGCCGTGATTCCCGATCGAGACGCGGGCCGCGCCCCGATCCTGGAATGTGTCAACCTGGGGATCACGCTGGGAGGGCTGAAGGCGGTGGAGAACTTCAACCTGACCATTGGGCGGACGGAGATCGCCGGGCTCATCGGGCCCAACGGCGCGGGCAAGACCACGGTCTTCAACCTGCTGACGAAGGTGTACCAGCCCACGTCGGGCACCATCCTGCTGGACGGGCAGGACACCAACAGCATGAGCACCGTGCAGGTGAACCGGGCGGGTATCGCGCGCACGTTCCAGAACATTCGCCTCTTTGGCAACCTCAGCGTCGCGGACAACGTGAAGGTCGCCATGAACAACGACATGCACTATGGCATGTGGAGCGCCGTCCTGCGCCTGCCGAAGTTCCGCCGGGAGGAGCGCGCCGCCCACCGCCGCGCCCTGAAGCTGCTCTCGATCTTCGACATGCAGGACATGGCGGACGTCCGGGCGGGCTCGCTGCCCTACGGCGCGCAGAGGCGGCTTGAGATCGTCCGCGCCCTGGCCACGAACCCATCCCTTCTGCTGCTGGACGAGCCCGCGGCGGGGATGAACCCCTCGGAGACGGTGGAGCTGATGGAGAGCATCCGCAAGGTGCACGACATGTTTCAGATCGCCATCATGCTCATCGAGCACGACATGAACCTGGTCATGAACATCTGCGAGGGCATCTGCGTGTTGAACTTCGGGCACGTCATCGCCAAGGGCACGCCGGAGGAGATCCAGTCCGATCCGGCGGTTATCGAGGCCTACCTGGGCAGACAGGAGGGGGCGTAGCCATGGACCCCATTTTGAAGGTGGAGGGCCTTCACGTCTACTACGGCAGCATCCACGCGATCAAGGGAATCTCCTTCGACGTCAGGGAGGGGGAGGTCGTTACGCTGATCGGTGCGAACGGCGCGGGCAAGTCCACGACCCTGAACACGATATCGGGCCTGCTGCACCCCAGGAGCGGCACCGTGTCCTTCCTGGGGCAGGGGCTGGCGCACACGGCGCCGCATAAGGTGGTGGAACGGGGACTGGCTCAGGTGCCGGAGGGGCGGCGCATCTTCCTGCAGATGACCGTGAAGGAGAACCTGGAGATGGGAGCCTACGTGCGGATGGGGAGGGACGGCAGCGTCGCGGAGGACCTGGAGATGGTCTATGGCCTCTTCCCGCGGCTCAAGGAGCGCCGCCGCCAGGTGGCGGGCACGCTCTCCGGCGGCGAACAGCAGATGCTGGCCATGGGCAGAGCGTTGATGAGCCGTCCCAGGCTCTTGATGTTGGACGAGCCCTCCATGGGCCTCGCTCCCCTTCTGGTGGAGCAGATCTTCGACATCATCAGAAACTTGAACGAGCATGGCTCCACGATCCTGCTGGTGGAACAGAACGCGCGGATGGCGCTCTCCATCGCGAGCCGCGGCTACGTACTGGAGACGGGGAAGATCGTCACCACGGGCACGGGGCAGGAACTCCTCGATTCCCCGGAGATCAAGAGGGCTTACCTCGGTGGAGACTAAAAGACGGGGGCCCGCCGGCAGGCGATCCCCCGTCTTCTGTATTTTTCGTCGATGGCCCGACGGGCGCTGGCTAAAGGCCTGCCACGCGCTCGGTCGTCCTGGCGGAGAGGGTTCGGACCTCCTCTGCGTCGGCCTCGAAGCCTTCCCGACCCATCAGGCCGTAGGTGTACTTCTTTCCCTGCTCGACCCCCGGCTGGTCAAAGGGGTTGACGTCCAGCAGCCACCCCGTCATGGCCGTCACGTACTCATAGAAGTGGATGAGCGCGCCCAGACGGCGCGCGTCCAGCGCGGGGATCGAGAGCACGGCGACGGGGCGCCCCACCTTGTGCAGCGCGGCTGCCGTGGCCTCGGCCTCGAAGTTGCGCAGCTTATCCATGGACTTTCCATAGAGGTAGGAGAGCTTCTTCAGGGCCTTCTCCGGAGCGGCGGGCAGGGCGATGTCGCGCTTGTCCTGCTCCACGGTGAGGATGGTGTAGAGCTTGTCGTCGGGCCCCGACGTGTAGAGCTGGATCTGGGAGTGCTGGTCGATGGCGCCCAGCGCGCGAACCGGCGTGGAGCCCTTGCCCTCCTTGCCGAGGGACTCGCCCCACAGCTGGGCGAACCACTCGCCGAACTTTTCGAGGTGATCGGAATAGGGCATCAGGACGCTGATGCCGCGTCCTGCGTTCATGTGCAGGTAGTTCAGCCCGGAGAGGACCCAGGCCGGGTTCTCCAGCACGGACTGGGCGCCGGCGATCCGTCCGTCCATTTCTCCCGCGCCCTTCAGGAGCTCCGCGCCGTCGATGCCGAGGGCCCAGCCCGTCAGGAGGCCGACGCAGGTGAGCACGGAGAAGCGCCCGCCCACGTCGCCTGGCAGGATCAGGCTCTTGCAACCCGTCTCGTCCACGAAGGGGCGCAGGACGCCCTGCTCCTTGTCCGTGATGGCGATGACGCGCTCGCGGGCCCCGGCCTCGCCCAGCGTGTCCCGCAGCTTCTCCCAGAAGAAGAGGAAGTTCGACGCCGTTTCCGCCGTGCTGCCCGACTTGCTGACGACGACGACGGCCGTGCTCTCCGGGTCGATGAGGTCCCAGATCGCGCGATTCTCCGACGGGTCCACGTTGTCGGACATGAAGAAGCGGGGACCGCCGCGCTTGGCCTGGGGGATCTCGTTCCAGAAGGGGGGCAGGAGCGCGTTGTGCAGCATCTGATTGCCCAGGGCGGAGCCGCCGATCCCCACCTGAATGACGGACTCTCGGGTGGAGAGCCAACGCGCCATCGTTTGCACGTCGTCAACGTTGCGTTTGGCGAGGTTCATCCAGCCGAATCCCTCTTTGCCCGCAGCCGCGTTCTCGCGCAGCCACGCATCTCCGGCCTGGAATCTGGGCGTCAGGGCGGCCAGGTCCGTGAAGGCGACGGCCCCTTTCTTCTCCGGGAACGCGGCCCCATAAGCAAGCGACAGCAAGGTCTTTTCAGTCATCGTTAACCCCTCCAAACATAAGCACTCAAAACGTCTACGCCGCACTCAGGGTCCAGTTTCTTTCAGGGGACGCGGCCCCATCCTGCGGGTATCTTAACATATTTATGAATAGAAATACAGCAGCGACAAAGCAATGAAGGACGTCAAAAAGGCGCGCCGGCGAGTTGAGGGGCCTCCAATATGTTATTTCAATTTTAAGAATTTAAGGCTTTTTGATGCATAAACGTATCTGGATTCTTGTTTTATGTGGAAGAATGGCTTATCATAGGAGGGTGCAGGACGTCGTCCTGTTTTTTGTCGTAGCAGGTCATATTTTCGAGAGCTCTTTGCTGTGAGGCTCTAACGGAGCCTTTGCAGTTCAGCAGTGCATATTATCTTGGAGGGGGAAGGTCATTTGCATAAGATACTGGAGAAGAGGCAGCTCTCTCATGACCTTGAGAGGGGTCAGAGCGTCTACTACTTCAAGGTGACGGCGCCGGAGATCGCGCGGAACCGGAAGGCGGGGCAGTTTATCATCTTCCAGATCGATCGGGACCTGGGAGAGAGGGTGCCCTTGACCATCGCGGACGCCAATGCGGAGGAGGGCTGGATCGCCCTCGTGTTCCAGACGGTGGGAGCGACGACGCTCAAGCTGTCGCAGCTTGAGGTGGGCGACGAGATCCCCGTTATCCTTGGGCCTCTCGGCAGTCCCACCCACATCGAGAAGGTGGGGACGGTGGTCTGCGTGGGCGGCGGCATCGGCGTCGCGCCCATGTACCCCATCGTGCAGGCCCACAAGAAGGCGGGCAACAAGGTCATCACCATCATCGGGGCTCGGTCTAAGGACCTGGTCATCTTCGAGGATGAGATGCGGGCCATCGCGGACGAGGTGATTGTCGTCACGGACGATGGCACCTACGGGCGCAAGGGCCTGGTGACCGAGCCGCTGAAGGAGATCTGCGAGGGCGAGGACGGGCACGCCCTGCCCAACGAGGTGGTCGCCATCGGGCCTCCCATCATGATGAAGTTCTGCGTGGCCACCGCGAAGCCCTTCGGCGTTCCCATCACCGTGTCCCTGAACACGATCATGATCGACGGCACGGGCATGTGCGGCGGCTGCCGCGTCTCCGTCGGGGGCGAGACGAAGTTCGTCTGCGTTGACGGCCCGGAGTTCGACGGCTACAAGGTGGACTTCGACAACATGATGACGCGCATGGGGGCGTTTCGCGCCAGGGAGCAGGAAGAATACCACAAGTGCCGCATTGGCTTGGACGCGAAGGCGGGGGCATGACGATGGAACACAAGACGACCGAAATGTTGGC
>ERZ773065.1203-NODE-1203-length-13264-cov-8.621319_pt1 | contig 13264 bp, 15 predicted proteins | sample MGYA00580623_ERZ773065 | MGnify/ENA primary metagenome ERZ773065 (study PRJEB29015, sample SAMEA2738017) | human oral metagenome | biome: human oral; feature: human-associated habitat; material: dental | place: China | collected 2047 ...
CGGCCATGACCAGGAGCAGCCCGAGCCCCGCCCACTCGGTGGTTCCGGTGGTGGTGGGCTCCACGAAGCGGTTCTGGGTGATGAGCTGCATGACGAGGCCGGACATGGACATGGCGGCGCCCGCCAGGACCAGGGCGATGGTGCGCGGCACGCGGACGTTGAGGAACATCTCGGCGCCGTCGCCGTGGGAGAGGATCGAGTACTCGCCGGTGAACAGGCTCACGACGAGCAGGAGCGCGACGACCGCCGCCCCCGCCAGCAGTCCGACGGTGAGCAGCGGACCGCGGGTGCGGTTCGCGGGCGCCTCGGGGCGCCGGTTCGGGATCGAGGGCATGAGGGCTGCCCCGTCCGCGCGGGCCTCGGCGGGCCGCGCGGACGGGCGGCTGGACGAACGGGTCAGTTCCCGGCCTTGGCGGCCTCGAAGGCGTCGGCCATCGAGTTGAGGATCTCGGTGTAGGTGATGATCGACTCGTTGGTGTAGGTGTCCTTGGGGGCGTAGACGGTCTGGCCCTTGGTCACCGCGGTGACGTTCTGAAGGGCGCTGTTGCCGGCGATGACGTCCTGGGCGGGGGTGTAGTCCTCCTTGTCCGCGGAGATCGCGCCGTCGCGGTCGAGCACCAGGAGCCAGTCGGGGTTGGCCTCGGCGAGGGCCTCCACGGAGATGTCGTCCCCCTTGTGGTTCGAGCTCGCCTCCTCATCGTCGACCGGCGCAGGCTTGAGCCCGACCAGGTCGTAGAGCGGCCCCCAGGTGCGCCCGACCGTCGGGGCGACGTAGCCGATCTCGCCCCCGGAGACGTTGAGGGCCATGACCGTCGAGCTTCCGTCGTAGGCCGCCTTGGCCCGCTCCAGGGCGTTGTTGAAGTCGGTGACGAGCTGCTCGGCCTCGGTCTCCTTGCCGAAGACCTGCCCCAGGGCGGTGACCTGGCGGGCGAGCTCGGAGTCGAGGGGCTGCCCCTCGCGCGGCTCCAGGTCGAGCAGCGGCACGTCGGGGTTCAGCTCGGCCATCTGGTCGTCGTACCGGGAGAAGCGCTGGCCGGAGATGATGAGGTCGGGCTGGGCCCCGGTGAGGGCGACGAGGTCGGGATCGCGGTGGTTGCCCATGTCGGCCACGTCGTCGCCGTTGTAGGCGGTCACGGTCGACGGGATGAGTCCCTTGGGGGCGGCGACGAGCGGCACGTCCCACTGCGCCAGGACCTCGAAGGTGCGGTTGTCGGCGGAGGCCGCGCGCTGGACGGGCAGGGCGACATCGACGCTGCCGCGGTTGTCCTCGATGGTGACCGACGAGGTGTGCGACTCGGCGCCCGTGGACGTCGAGTCGCCGCCGGTGGTGCTGCCGCAGCCGCCCAGGGCGAGCCCGGCGGCGGCGATGAGGGCGAAGGCGGCGGGGATCTTGCGGGACATGTCTTCCTTCGGTGGTGTTGGGCGCGATCCCGGCCGGGAACGGCGGGCAGTCGCGCGGAGCACTGGGCGAGCGGAGCGCCGGGAGCACCGCGCGAGCGGAGCAGCGGACGCATTATTAGGTCAGGCTCGCCTCGGTAAAAAGTAGTGGCAGACCGATCTCAGGGGCAACACCCCCGGAAATGCGTTCACGTGGCAGTCGCCACTGCACGATGACCCCCGTCTCGTCGTCGGGACCGGACGGAGTCGGCGACCAGACGGGGAAGAGGGCGGAAGCCGAGGAGGGAGGGAATGAGGAGCGGAGGTGGGAGCCAGGGCGCGGGATCCTCAGAAAGCCGCCACGGCGGCGGCCTGGACGGGCAGGGCCCGCGCGAAGACCTCGAGGGCGCGGGCGCACTCCTCGATCTGCTCGGGCGGGGGGTGATCGTGACGACCCTCGCGTCGCGGAACACGACGTCGGCCAGGTACTCCTCCAGCGCCATGCCGTCGACTCGCAGCATGCCGTCGACTCGCAGCATGCGGGCGGCGAGCAGCGCCATGCCGCGCGTCTCCTCCGGACCCCCGTATGCACGTTCGTTCACCACGGCCGATGCCATGCCGCGGCGAAGACGGCAGGGTGGGCAGCGTCCGCAGGATCCGCCCGTTCCGGGGCGAGCCCCACGACCGGCGGAAACCGGTGAGGAATCAGCGAAAGATAGGAGAGGCATCGTGTCCGAGTCATCCAAGTCGTCCAAGCCGTCCAAGAGGATCGTTCTGTCCGAGCTCGACGCCGAGGTGCGCGAGGCGGTGGCCGCGACCCGCGAGAGGGTGGCACTGCTGCACGCCGAGCTGCCCCGCTGGGGACTGGTGGTGTGGACCGCCGGCAATGTCTCGGAGCGGGTCACCTTCACCCGCGGCGGCGAGACCGTCACGACCGATCTGTTCGTCATCAAGCCCTCGGGCGTCTCCTACGACGAGCTGACCGCCGGCACCATGGTCGTGTGCACCCTCGAGGGGACCAAGATCGACGACGGCACGCCGGAGTCCCTCTCGCCGTCGTCGGACACCGCCGCCCACGCCTACGTCTACCGGCACATGGAGCGGGTCGGCGGCGTGGTCCACACCCATTCCACCTACGCCACCGCCTGGGCCGCGCGCCGCGAGCCCATCCCCTGCGCCCTGACCATGATGGGCGACGAGTTCGGCGGCCCCATCCCCGTGGGACCCTTCGCCCTCATCGGCGACGACTCCATCGGGCGCGGCATCGTCGAGACCCTGGCGGACTCGAAGTCGCCGGCCGTGCTCATGGCCAACCACGGCCCCTTCACCATCGGGAAGGACGCGCGCGCCGCCGTCAAGGCCGCCGCTATGTGCGAGGAGGTCGCCCGCACCGTCCACATCGCCCGTGCCGGCGGCGAGATCACGCTCATCGACCAGGATCTGATCGACCGGCTCAACGAGCGCTACCAGAACGTCTACGGGCAGCACTGACATCACAGACAGCACCGACAGCACCGAGCGGCCCCGCCGAGATCGGTTCAGTTCCGCACCGAGATCGGTTCAGTTCCGGCCCGAGATCGGTTCGGAGCGGAACCGGTGAGCCGACTGACCGCAGGCCCGGCCCCGTCCGTCCTCCGCCCTCGCAGCCGCCGCCCCTCGGCTTCCGGTCTCGCAGGTGAAGGGCTCGATGTCGGCCTCGCGGGTTCCATCGGCCGTGCCACGCCGCCGGGAATGGTGGCGAAGGACGACGTCGGCCTCCACGGGTCACGGCCCCGAGGACGTCCGGCCGCCGCCATGCTGCGGATCGCCGCAGCCCCTATCGGCGACGGCGGTTCGTCACATGAACGGAGGCTTCTCCCGGACGGCTGAGGGTGAGCATCGGTCGTCCGGGAGAAGCCTCCGTTCGAGTTGCAAAGGTACGTTCGCGCGCTGAGTCCTCGGGCGGACGGCAGCTCAGGGCTCGGCCGCCGCACGACCCCGCGACGGCGCGGCGGGTCCCACGACCCCGGACGCCGCGGCTCTGCGTGACCGCGGACCGCACGAGCCGCGGTCACCTTGCACGGGAAGCTCCCCTACTGCGCGATGACATCCATCCGGGGCATCGTCCGCCACCGGACCTGAGCAGCACCGGCCCCGACGTGGGCGAGGACGAGATATCTCACCCTCTACGCGCCGGAACCGGGCCACTCGACCGATCTCGGCGCGGAACTGAACCGATCTCGAGCCGGAACTGAACCGATCTCGGCGCAGGCCCGGCCGACCCGCGCCGGCGCGGAGTGCGGGCGCCGACGACGCCGGCGCCCCAGGACACCCAGTCCCTCCGCCCCGACACATATGTACATGTGCACCAGGTCAGGTCTCGGCGATCTCAGACTTTTCCCCGGTTATCACAGATTGTCCAGAGGCGACTCCTCCGAGTCGGGTACATATGTACATGGAGGGTCTATCGCCTCGCCTTCCTCCCGCCTATGGTCGAGGCCGTGCTCGAGGAGGAGCCCCGGCCGGAGCGAGGCGCACTGCGGCGCACCGATCCCCCGGCACGATCGAGGAGGGAACCATGCAGCGCGATCTTCTGAAACGCGATCTCGTCCAGCTGGACTGGGAGGTCGCCGATCAGGACGAGTTCTTCAATCGGATGAGCGACAAGCTCCTGGGACTCGGCTACGTCGAGGAGTCGTTCCCGGCAGCCGTCAAGGCGCGCGAGCGGGCCTATCCGACAGCGCTTCCGACGCAGCCGGAGGCCATCGCCATCCCGCACTCCGATGCCGAGCACATCATCGAGCCGTTCATCGCCTCGACGAGGCTCGCGTCCCCCGTGACCTGGCACGAGATGGCGAACAACGACGAGACCCACGCGGTCCGCTTCATCTTCATGCTCGGCTTCACCAAGGAGGACGGGCACGTGGAGGTCCTCCAGATCCTTCTCGAGAACTTCCAGGACCCCGGCTTCATGCAGAGGCTGGACCGAGCGCGCACCGAGGACGAGTACGTCGCCGCGCTGGCCACCATGTCAGGCCTCGACGCCTGATCGGCTCCATCGCACCCGCTTCGACCGCGCCCGCCACGACCTCGACCACACCCATTGCAAAACCCCAACCCCACCCCACCATTCGGCAAAGGAGCCTCACGATGAGCGCCAAAGTCATCGTCGCCTGCGGAAGCGGCGTCGCCACCTCCCAGACCGTCGCCAGCAAGGTCGACCGCCTCCTCAAGGAGGCGCGCATCAACGCGGACGTCCAGGCGGTCGATCTGAAGTCCGTCGATCGCCACCTCGAGGGGGCGGCCGCCTATATCACCATCGTCCGCGAGACCAAGCAGCGCGACATCCCGGTCATCAACGGCATCGCCTTCCTGACGGGGATGGGGCAGGACCGGGAGCTGTCCAAACTGATCGACGCCATCAGGGCGAACGGCGACCGCTGAGTCGCGAGCCGCGCCACCGCACGACCTCGGAAGGAGAACATCATGCAGATTCTTCAGGGCTCGGTGAACTTCCTGCTCTCACTGGGAGCGGCGATCTTCGTCCCATTCATCATCATCGTCGCGGGTCTGCTCGTGCGCATGAGGGTCAAGGACGCCGTCTCGGCGGGCATCACCCTCGGTGTCGCATTCTCCGGGATGACGATGCTCATCAGCTACATGACCGCCGCCATCACCCCCGCCGCCCAGGCGATGTCGGAGACCGTCGGCGTCGATCTGCCCATCACCGACGGCGGCTGGACGACCATGTCCACCATCTCCTGGTCATGGCCCTACGCCTTCCTCATGTTCCCCCTGGTGATCGGCATCAATATCGCTCTCATCCTGCTGAGGCAGACCGAGACCTTCAACGCCGATCTGTGGAACGTCTGGGGGAAGATCTTCACGGCGGTGGCCGTCTACTACATCACGGGCTCGGTCGTGCTCGCCTTCGTGATCGCAGCCGTTCAGACCGTCTTCGAGCTCAAGACCGCGGACTTCCACCAGTACCGCGTCGAGACGATGTCGGGGATCCCCGGCGTCACGATCACGCACCGCATGGTCTTCCTCGCCGCGCCGATGTATCCGGTCGACTGGCTGCTGCGCAGGATCCCCGCGCTCAACCGCTCGTTCAATGCGAATGACCTGCGCGACAAGGTGGGGATCTTCGCCGAGAACCACATCCTCGGCTTCATCCTGGGCATCCTGTTCGGAGTCCTGGCGCGATTCGATGTGGCCGCCACGCTGACGCTCGGCATCCAGGCGGCAACCGCCCTCACGCTCTTCCCGGTGATCTCGAAGTACTTCATGCAGGCTCTTGAGCCCATCTCGAACGCCATCTCCGAGTTCATGCAGAAGCGATTCAACGACCGTCAGCTCTTCGTCGGGCTCGACTGGCCCTTCCTCGGCGGGGCGAACGAGATCTGGCTCGCCGTCATCTGGACGATCCCGGTGACCCTGCTCTACTCCTTCTTCCTGCCCGGGAACAAGATCCTCCCGTTCGCGGGCATCATCAACGTCTGCATCGCGGTGGCCGCCTACTTCGTCTCCAAGGGGAACATCATCCGGATGCTCATCCAGTGCACCATCTTCGCCCCGGTGTTCCTGTGGGTCGGCACCGCCTTCGCCCCGTTCATGACCGAGCTGGCCAACTCCACCAAGGCCGTCGATCTGGCCGACGGCCAGCTCATCTCTAACTCGTCGATCGATGCGCCGGTCTTCACCTACGCCATCTCCCACCTCATGCAGGCGGTCGAGGGCAACGTCCTGCCGCTGATCGTCCTCGCCGTCTGGCTCGTCTGCTTCGTCCTGTACTCGCGCGAGCTCGTCGTCGAGCGCAACGCGGCGCGCCGGGCCGAGGCCGATACCGGCACCGCCACCGTGTCCGCGTAGCGCTCTCATCGCCCATCCGCGGAAATCATCACCGGCAGAAATCTCGCAGCAACCTCATCGAATTCCTCAAAGGAGCACGTCATGCTGGAACCCTTCAAGAAGGACCTGTGCACCATCGCCAAGCGCGCCCAGCGCGACGGCCTGTGCAAGCACAAGTCCGGAAACTTCTCCATCCGCGATGCGGAGAGCGGGCTGCTCGTCGTGTCACCCACGGGCCTCGACCGCGAGGAGATGAGCCCGCGCGACGTCGTCGTCATGGACCTCGACGCGCAGGTCGTCGAGAACGACTCGGGGCTGCGCCCCACCTCCGAGGTGCTCATGCACATCGAGATCTACAAGGCCCGCCCCGAGGCGCGCGCGATCGTCCACACCCACTCGCCCTACGCCACGTCCTTCGCCGTCCTGGCCAGGCCGATCCCGGCGATCGTCTACGAGGTGGCCAATCTGGGTCTGAGCCGGGGCCGGATCCCCGTGGCCCCCTACGGGCGCCCGGGAACCCCCGAGCTCGCGCGCCACGTCCGCGAGGCCGCCGCCGAGGCCGACTGCATCCTGCTGGAGAAGCACGGCACCGTCGCCATCGACGATCGCACCATCTACGAGGCCTTCCTGAAGGCCGCCTATATCGAGGAGCTCGCCGAGCTCTACCACCACGCCCTGACCGCGGGCGGCGGCGCGGAGCCCGACTGCTTCGATCAGGCCGAGCTGCGCAAGTGGGAGTACCCCGCGCAGATCGGCCTCCCCCGCGGCTGAGCCCGGCCCCGGGGCCGCGCGGATCGGCCCCGGGACTGCGGGGAGAAGACGAGACGACGCAGAGAATGAGGACAGGAAGAATGAAGAAGATACTGAACAGCGCGGACACGTTCGTGCGCGACACCATGGAGGGCATCGAGGCGGCCTACGGCGATCGCGTCGAGCTGCTGGGAGGCGACTTCCGGGTGCTCGTCTCGACGCACCCGAAGAAGGAGGGGAAGGTCGGCATCGTCACGGCCGGGGGCTCGGGGCACCTGCCGCTGTTCCTCGGCTACGTCGGCCAGGGCATGATCGACGGCTGCGCTGTGGGGGAGGTGTTCGCCTCCCCCTCGGCGGAGAAGATGGCCGACATGATCCGGGCGTGCGACAGCGGCGCCGGGGTCCTGTGCCTCTACGGGAACTACAACGGCGACATCTTCAACTTCCGCATGGCTTGCGAGGACGTCGAGTTCGACGACATCGAGACCAGGCAGCTCCTCGGACGCGACGACGTCGCCTCCTCCCCCGCCGAGAGGGCGGACAAGCGCCGTGGCGTCGCCGGGATCGTCTACGCCTACAAGATCGCGGGCGCGGCCGCCGATGAGATGCGGAGCCTGGACGAGGTCGTCGGGGTCACCGAGCGGGCCCTGGCGAATATCCGCACCATGGGGGTGGCGCTCTCCCCCTGCATCGTCCCGAAGGCCGGGGAGCCCACCTTCACCATCGGCGACGACGAGATCGAGATCGGCATGGGGATCCACGGCGAGGCGGGAATCGCCGTCGAGCCCATGATGACCGCCGAGGAGATCGCCACGCGCATGATCCGAACCATCGAGGCGGACATGCCGCTCGCCGACGGCGACGAGGTCTCCGTCATGGTCAACGGCCTGGGCGGCACCCCGCTGGAGGAGCAGCTCATCGTCTACCGGTCGGTCTCCTCCCTCCTGAGGCAGCGCGGCGTGACCGTCGTCATGCCGCACATCGGCGAGTTCGCGACCTCCATGGAGATGGCGGGGCTGTCCGTCACGGTCTTCAAACTCGACGAGGAGCTCAAGCGACTCCTGCGGGCCCCCGCCTCCACCCCGTTCTACACGAACGCCAACAAGTGACGACGAGGGAGGACATGATGCTCAACGCACGGACTCTGAGCCGGATCTTCTCGTCGATCAGCGAGCTGATGGAGCAGAACCGGGACTATCTGGTCCGTCTCGACCAGGTCAACGGGGACGGCGACCTGGGGATCTCGATGGACGACGGCTTCAGGGCCGCCGCCGCCTTCTTCGCCGAGTCCCTGGAGTCGGGCGAGGAGACCGATCTCGGGCGGCTCCTGCGTCGGGGCGGCAAGGTGCTCAACGAGGCGGCCCCCTCGTCGCTCGGCACGATTCTCGCCTTCGGGCTCATGGGCATGGCCAAGCGCCTGCGTGGAAACCAGGAGGTCGACGTCATCGCCGCCGTCGGCGCCCTGGATGCGGGCGTGCAGAACATGATGGACAAGGCGGAGTCGAAGCCCGGGGAGAAGACGATCATCGACGCCCTGGTGCCCGGCGTCGAAGTGCTGCGCGGCGGGGCGGCTCGGGTCGCCGGCGACGCCGAGGCCGAGAGGGCCCTGCTGCGCGACGCCGCGGCTGCCGCTGCCGCCGGATCGGAGGCGACCCGGCAGATGGAGGCCGTCCACGGACGGGCCGCCTACTCGGCCGAGCGCAGTATCGGGGTGCTCGACGGCGGCTCCGTCGTCGGGCGCCTCATCTTCGCCGGCATCGCCTCCGCTCCGGCCGAGACGCGGCCGGAGCGCTGATCCGGCACCGGCTCTGGCCAGGGCGAGGAGCCGCTCGCCGGCCCGGCGCTCCGGGCCGGCGGGCGACGTCCGGCCGAAGCGCTGGCCCGAAGGCGCTGCGTCCGGCCGGGGCGCCGGGCCGGCCCGACCCCGACCGACCGACTCCCCGCAGCAGGCCGCTCGTGATGGAGCGACCGGCTACAGGGCCGCGAGGATCACCGCGGCCGTCTCGTAGTCCGTAACGAGCGAACTGATGATCCTGCCCCGGACGGCCCCGATGATGGCATCCGCCTTCTCGGCTCCGGCGGCCACACCCACGACCGTGGGGATCCGCTTGAGGTCCTCCAGCGGGAGCGCGAGCGTGCGCCTCGACAGGGGCGTCACCACGTGATCCCCCTTCATGTCGTAGTGATGGTCGAGGATGTGCCCGACGGCGCTCCCCCGCTGAATCGCCTGCACCACATCGGGCGTGAGGTACTCGGCGAGGATATTGCCCGGACCGCGCGCCTCGATGCCGGCGACGCCGACCATGGCCATATCAGCGCGGGCGCCCAGGGCGAGGGTCGTGGCGACCTTCTCCTCCCGCATGAGAGAGGGCAGGAGGGCGGGGTTATCGACGATCAGGGGCATGGACATCCGCGACATCTTCGCCCCGAGCCTCTCCGCGATCCTGCTGCACACGGTCGGGGCGTCCCGCCCCCACTCCGGGAGCCCTCCCGGGATCGATCCGAGCAGCTGCACGACGGTGCAGTTGACCCGGGTGAGCGGCTGGAGGTGGCGCGCCACCGCGGCGATCGAGCGCCCGTTGCCCACCGCGAGGACCTGCCCGTCCAGCAGGGTGTCGGCCAGCAGCTCCGCGGCCGCCCGACCGATCGCCCCCATCGTGTCGGAGTCCGGCACCTCGGCGACGCGGATGCTCGCGATGGGCAGACGACGTCGCAGGTCCGCCTCGATCGCGAGGATCCGCTCCAGGGGATGGGAGATCGAGACGCGGACGATGCCCCGCTCGCGCGCCTGGGCGAGCAGGCGCGACACGTGGGGGCGGGAGTACCCGATGCGCGCTGCGATCTCGGACTGCATCAGGCCCTGCTCGTAGTACATCCTGGAGACCCGCAGCAGGATCTCGACATCCGCGCGCCGGCTCCCCGCGACCATGGAGCCATCCTAATGGGCCATCGCCCTCCCCCGGCCCGAGTTCGGGCGGCCTCGGGAGCCGGCGTCCGGGCGTCCAGGCCAGCCTCGCGCCGCGGCGATGCGTTCCAGCCGCGCGCCCATGCGCAGGCGACGGAGCGGCCCCTCACCCCGGCGGCCAGGACGCGTTCCAGCCGCGCGCCCATGCGCGGGCGACGGAGCAATTTGTTCAGAGTATTGCGTATGTGCATAACGCACGTGTCGCTCAAGCCTTGGCCGACGAAGGGCCATCCGCGGACATCGGCAGGGAGCGATCGCTTGACGCAAGGGTGCATGGAGTCTCGAACAGACACTGCGCGAGATCCGCGAGAGCAACCTCGCGACCGAAGCCGGTCCGAGTGGTAACATCGACGTTTGTTCAGGATGCGTTGTAACTTGTTGCGCCCATGCTGCTGCAACGGGAGGTCGTCGGATGTCGGATCGGCTGGCGTAGAACGGTGAGCAGGTGTCGCAGGCCGTGAAGGACCTGGACGCCGCGAGTGGCGAGATCAGCGGTAAGACGGTGGAGTCGCCGTCGGGGTGCGGGTGGTCGGCGTCGTCGGCGGCGACGGTGGTCTCGAATCTGCAGTCGGGGCTCTCGTCGCTGCAGACCAACATACCGCTCAATTCGAGCAACCTGTCGACCGCCAACACCACGATGCGGGACACCGATGAAGCCGTCGCCAGCAGCGTCCCGTCGGCGGACAGGGGCTGACCGGAACCGCACCGGCGCCCGCGAGGAGGGCGCGCCGAGGACGACCTGATCAGCGCCCGTAAGGACCTGGCCGGGGAGAGCGGCGAAACGATCACGACCGCCACATCCTCGATCAGCGCGATGGCCACCAACTGCGAGGAACCGATCGGGGATATGGACAGCTACAGGACCGCGCTGAACAATCTGGCATGCGCGCTGAGCAGTATCAAGACGGAGCTGGAGGGGATCCGTGAACAGGCCACCACTGGCGGACTGACGGTCTCCTGGGAGACCGCCCTCGAACCGATGTCCTTTTTCCCTCTCAAGCCCGATCCGAGCAGTTCCGCAGCAATGAAGATATATTCCGACGAGCAGGACAAGAACTCCCTGTACGATACGCTGTCGACTCAGACCAGCGAGATCCGCGATCGGGAGACCGAGGCGCGTCAGGCCTTCACGAATGCATGCTCTGCGCTCACGAATGATCGCGACACGAAGGATCCCGTGACGAAAGCAGCGGAGGAATTCTTCTCTCCCCCGACACCAAGAACGGCGGCGCCATCGGCGCGATGAGCGTCACGACGTGGGACGTCAGCCGCGCTAAGGATATCAATAAGCTCGCGGAGAGGATCGGCCTGCATCACGCCGACCCGCGCCTGTCGACCAAGTTCAAAGACGACACGGCGATCGGGGCCGCTCACAAGTCCAACAAGGGGAGGGCCGTCGACTAATGGAGGCACGCGATACGCGACGGCAAGCTCTCGAACTAGGATCCCGCCAAGTCCGCCGAGGGATCCGTGGGAGCCAAGGCCGTCAATGCGGCACGGAGAGCCGCCCCCGTCCCGAAGTGGGCGGGACGCGCCAGCAATGCGCTCTCCTTCGCGGTCAGCGCCCACGAGCAGTGGGAGAAGGACTCGCACAATCCGTCCATCGGCGAGGAGGAGAAGGTCACTCGGGCGGGGCTGTAGGCTCCACCACAGGAAAATCGCTTGCCGATGCAGCCAATAAAGGAATCCATAATTTGTTTCACCGACAGAAATAGATCTAAGGACCGCATATGACTGAGAGCATGTGGGCCGGCATCGGCTGTCTGGCGATGGGCGTGATGACGCTGGTGAACTAGTGGTTCGAAATGTTCTCGGACTGCGACTACGCCGACCTGCACCATTCCATAATGAAGGACTCTTTCGACCTGGGCCAAAACACCATCGCGCTCATCGAACCTGCCGGAGGCATGATGTTCATATTCAGTGGGGAATACTGTTGACGAACCCAGAAGGTCTTACGGAAGAACCCTGGCAACTATTTCTTTTTTTGGCACGGTTTCGTCGATGGCACTGTTCTTGCTGGGTCTGATCCCGTTCCGGCTACCGAGGTGGATGTATCCCGACTGGCAGGCCGACAAGTGCTGGTGGCGCGCCGAACGAGCCAGACTGGAACGCAAAGCGGAACAGGCCAGACAAGCCGAACGAGCCCAACAATCCCAGCAGCCCCAGCAGACCCACACGCCCGACGCGGCAGAACAGGCAGAACAACCCACGTGACCCGAGACGGCAGGCCTCCCCCACCCGACCGAACAACCCCGACCGCCCACGAACCGCCTCGCCCGTTACCTTGTTGGTGGTCCCTGGTGGTAGGTGCCGGGGGCTGGGCCAGCTGCTGTGGGCATGATGTCTTGCCCCTGTCCTTAGATGATCCGGGGGCGAAAGTCACCCGCGGCAGCCGGGCGCTGGTGACCGCTGATAAGGGGAACGGCCCGCTGCGTGTGAGGTCTAACGCATACGTGGGTGCGGGACCGGTCGTCCACTGGCTGGCCCTGCACCCATGCAACGAGAGGTGGCAGGAGAGATGGATATCGAGGACATCGACGTCTTCATCGGTATCGACGTCGGTAAGGCAGAGCACTGGGCTACGGCCCTGAGCCAGGAAGGGCGGAAAGTCCTCGACAGGACCCTACCCAACGACGAGGAGCGCCTGCGCGCTCTCTACAAGAAGCTGGCCGATCATGGGAACCTGCTGGTGGTGGTCGACCAGCCCGCCACCATCGGGGCCCTGGCGGTGGCGGTGGCTCAGGACATGGGCATCACCGTGGGCTACCTGCCCGGACTGTCCATGAGACGCATCGCTGACCTGACGCCGGGCAGCGCCAAGACCGACGCCAAGGACGCTGCCGTCATCGTCCAGGCCGCCAGGACCATGCCCCACACTCTGCGTGCCATTAGCACCTCGGACGAGGACGCCGCGGCGCTGAGCATGCTGACTGGCTTCGACCTGGACCTGGCCCGCCAGGTCAACCAGACCGAGGGCCGGATCCGGGGCCTGTACACCCAGATCCACCCAGCCCTCGAGCGGGTGCTGGGGCCCTGGCTGGAGCACGACTCCGTCCTGGAGATCATCGCCGCCCGGCACCGCCCCAGCCGACCTGAAGCGAGCGGGCAAGGCAAGGATTGACGCCAAACTCAAGAAGCACGGGTGCAGGCGGCACGCCACCTGGGCAGCCCAGATCGGCTCGGCCCTGGAGCACCAGACCGTGGTGGTCGCCGGCACCGACGCCGCAGCAGTGGTTCTGCCCCACCTGGCCAGGCAGCTCATCGCCCTGCACGCTCAGCGGGCCGATGTCGCCGCCCAGGTCGAGACCCTGGTGCAGGCCCACCCTCTTTACCAGGTCC
>ERZ773065.1207-NODE-1207-length-13219-cov-7.927530_pt1 | contig 13219 bp, 7 predicted proteins | sample MGYA00580623_ERZ773065 | MGnify/ENA primary metagenome ERZ773065 (study PRJEB29015, sample SAMEA2738017) | human oral metagenome | biome: human oral; feature: human-associated habitat; material: dental | place: China | collected 2047 ...
CCCATGTTCGACGAGCCGCTCGTCGTCCTGGTCCCCCGGAACCACCCCTGGGCCGGACGCACCGACCTGAGCACCGAGGAGCTCGAGGAGCAGCAATTGCTGCTCCTGGACGAGGGCAACTGCCTGCGCGACCAGACGCTGGCCCTCTGCCAGCGCTACAGCTCCCACCCGCCGGCCGCCGTGGCCACGACCCTGTCCACGGTCGTGCGCATGGTCGTCCATGGCGTGGGCATCACCGTCGTGCCCGAGGGGGCGCTGCGCATGCTCGACCATGAGGACTACGCCGTCGCGCGCTTCGCCGGTCGCGGCCCGGTGCGCCGGATCGGCATCGTCCACCGCACCTCGTCCTCGCGCTCGGAGGATTTCACCCGACTCGCGAAGGTCCTCACTCGACTGGCGGCCGACGCCGGGCTGCCCATGCTCCCCCTGAACGGCTGAGCGCGTACAACGGCGGCGGGCCCCGTCGAGGTCGACTTTTTCGAACGAGATCGACGGTGGCGCCGTCTGTTTCGTGCGAAAAAGTCGATCTCGACGTACAGGCCCCAGCGCGGACCCGATCTCGCGGCGAGTTGCGACCGATCTCGACGCGGAACCGGACCGATCTCGAGCCGGAGTACGACCGATCTCGACGCGGCCGCTCCCCCGCGGCCTCCCTGCCCCAGAATCGACTTCGCCCGTACGCTGGAGCACATGACCACGCACCGGGACACGACGAGGGCACGCACACGCCCCCTGGCCTGCGTCGTCGTCAACCCCAGCAAGCCCGCGGCGACCGACGCCGTCAGACGGCGCATCACCACCTCCCTGCGCAATGCCGGCTACGTCGAGCCGGTCTGGCTGGAGACCACGCCCGCCGAGCCCGGCGTCATGCAGGCGCGCCTCGCCGTCGCCTCCGGGGCGAGCCTCGTCGTCGCGGCCGGCGGTGACGGGACTGTGCGGGCCGTCGCCGCCGGCACGGCCCGCACCGGCGTCGACATGGCGATCCTGCCCCTGGGCACTGCCAACCTCGCCGCGCGCAATCTCGGCCTGCCCATCGGCCGCCTTGAGGCGGCACTCGAGGTGGCCGCGCACGGCACAGCCCGGCCCGCGGACCTGGCGTGGGTGAGCACCGAGCCCGGCGGTGCCTCCCTTCCCGCACCGCCAGGCGGCTGGGCGCGCCCCACGCTGGGGAGCGAGCACGTCTGCATGGTGGTGGCCGGGATCGGCTTCGACGCGGGCCTGGTCGCCTCCACGCGCCCCGAGCTCAAGGCACGGATCCGTTGGGGCGCCTACGCGGTGGCCGCGGTCGCCAACCTCGACTCCCCCCATATGGACATGGTCGTGCGGGTGCGAGAGACCGACGGCGGCGAGCGGGTCGAGCGCCTGCGCGGGCGCACCGTGCTGGTGGCCAACGGGGGTCGCCTGCCCGCCGGGATCACGCTGCTGCGCGAAGCGCGCATGGACGACGGCGTGCTGGATGTCGCGGTGATCGACACGGTCGGCGGGGTGGCCGGATGGAGCTCCCTGGCGCGCCAGGTCCTACCGCCCTTCGCCGCCACCTACTCCGACCCCGCCCGCGCGCTGGGACGCGTGACTCTGCGCCGCGGCACCGAAGCGATCATTCGGCTCACCGACTCGGCACCGGTCCAGGTCGACGGCGAATTGATCGCGCCCACACGCGGCCTGAGAGCGCGTATGGATGCGGGCTCGCTCCTCGTGCGGCGCCCCGACTGAGCAGGCGTCCGGCGCACTTCTCTCCCCCCCCCTCGCCGAGATCGGTCGAGTTCCGCGCCGAGATCGGTCCGCTTCCGCATCGAGATCGGTCCAGTTCCGCATCGCGAATGTGGTGTGTCAGAACATCTGAGACAGTTTGGGCGTCTCCGGATGTGGTGATTCTGGTGGGGTGGCCTCAGGTTTGGTGGGTGTTATTGAGATTTCTTGGGTGAGGCGGCGTGCGATCGCTGCGTTCGATTGCGATGGGCCGGAGCCGTTACTGCGTTCCGCCGCAGGCCCGGACATCATGACGTCTACTCGTGCTCCCGAACGAGCGTGCTCAGCAACCCTCTATAGACCAGAACGCCCACCAGGTGGAGCAGCTGCGCCCGGTTGGCACATGGGAACGAGAGCGCTTTCGTTGGCAAGAAACTGTTTATCGGCATGATTTTGCGATTTTTAACGGATTTCGCAATGGCTATCACAAGTGTTTGACCACCTCCCATGTGCACCAACAGGAGGCTGCGCACATGGGAAGGACGATTCATCCGCCGTCGGAATATCGCTTCCGCATGATTCTGCGGTTTCGTACGCCATGGGCCGCGCTCCTGTGTGCAACGCCCGATCCCCCGCGGACGCACATCCCGAACACGACCAGCGCGTGAACCATCTCGAGCACCAACCATTCGGAAAACCTGAACCGATCTCGAGGCGGACTACGACCGATCTCGGCAAACCCCGAGAAACCTCAGAGCGTGCGGCCCGCCAGGACGTCGCCCACCCAGGCACGGGCGACAACGAAGTCCTTGTCGCTCGTCCCGGCGGGCACCACCACGGGGCGGGCGTCCAACCGCGGATAGGAGCCCAGGAAGCGCACCACCGGGCACGTGCGGTGCAGGCCGATGAAAGCCGCCTGCAGGCGCTCCTCGCGGATATGCCCCTCGGCGTCGATGGAGAACCGGTACCGGCCGAGCGAATCCCCCACCGGCCGGGACTCGATGCGGGTCAGATTGACGCCGCGAGCGCTGAACTGCTCGAGCATGCTCAGCAGGGCGCCCGAGCGGTTGTGGGAGAGCTGGACGAGCAGCGTGGTCTTATCGGCGCCGGTGGGCTCGCCGACCCGCCCGGGTCGCGCGACCTTGACGAAACGGGTCACGGCGTCGGGGTTGTCGGCCACGCCCCCGGCCAGCACGTCCAGACCGTACTGCTGGGCGGCCAGCGGGTTGCACAGGACCGCCTGATACCCCAGGGCCTCGGCGTCCGCGGCGCCGTCGGCCTCCGCAAGGGCGCGCGCCGGCGCGGAGGTGGAGGTGCCGGCGACGTAGCTCGCCTCGGGCAGGTGCTGGTGGACCCAGCCGCGGCACTGCGCCCAGGCGTGGGGGTGGGTGGAGATGGCGCGCACGTCGTCGAGCGCGACGCCGGGGCGCCCGGCCAGCACGAAGGTGATCGGCACGGCCATCTCGGCGGTGATGACGAGCGGCGCACCCGCCACGAGGTTGTCGAGGGTCGCGTTGACCCCGCCCTCCACCGAGTTCTCGATGGGGACGACGGCGGCTTCGGCGGCCCGGTCGCGCACGCGATCCAGAGCGGTGGGAACGTCCTGGCAGGAGTCGAGGACGACGTCGTCTGGGGCGACCTGCCGCAGCGCCATTTCGCAGAAGGTGCCGGAAGGCCCCAGGAAGGACCAGGTGGGAGCGGGGTTCATGGCGCCAAGCCTAAATTGTCGATCCGGCATGTGCGGGATGCCTGACTCGACGCAACTCGACGCACGCCATGATCGGGTGCGCGACTCCGCCGATCCGAAACACGCAGTCCCGACGACGTCGTTCCCCGGCCTCTCCGAACCCGTGAGCATTCGCGCGCACAAGCGGCCGCGGAATCATCCGCCCGGACCGATCTCGACGCGGAACCCGACCGATCTCGAGCCGGAATACGACCGATCTCGACGCGGAGTACGACCGATCTCGAGCCGGAATACGACCGATCTCGAGGCGGAATAGGCTGGGCGGGTGAGCAACGCCGGTCCCACCTTCCGCAAGCACGACGATCTCCCTGGCGCCACCGGCCTGGAGGCCCTGGGCCTGGAGTGGCTGGCCGAGCCCATGGCCGACGGCGGCGCCCACGTGGTCCCGGTGACGACCGGCCCGGGTTGGATCGATGAGCCCCGGCTGGCCGCCGGTTCCGTGACCGCTTCCGCTGCGGAGGCCTTCGGACGAGCGCTCGCGGTCACGCACGCCGCGGGCGCCCCCGTCTTCGGAGCGGCTCCGCCCGGTTGGGACGGTCGCACGCAGATGGGCCGCTCGAACGAGCGTATCCGACCCTGCCGGAGCGAACCTGCAGGAACCGCGCCCCGGCGATGGGGCGAGTTCTTCGCCGAGGACCGTCTGGCCCCCTACCTGGCGCCCTGTCTCGATCAGGGGTCGATGACGGCGCGGGATGTCGCTGTCATCGAGAGGGTCTGCGAGCGCCTGCGCGACGGCGCTTTCGACGCCGACCAGCCCGCGCTCGTGCGCCGAGCGGCCCGCGAGCGCGGGGACAGGATCGCCGTCGCCCGCACCCATGGCGACCTGTGGACCGGCAACGTCATGTGGGTGCCCGAGTGGACCATCGACTGGGCGCCGCCCCGGGCGGGACGCGGGCCGGGAGCCGACGACGCAGACGCCCCGGCGACCGCTGACGACCCCGCAGCACTCCCGGACCCGGCTCCACGGGGAGGCGACGTCGTCGGCGTCCTCATCGACCCGCTCGCCCAGGGCGCGCACGGGGAGACGGATCTGGCGGCCCTGGGCGTGTTCGGGCAGCGCCATCTGGAGCGGATCGTCGCCGGATACGACGAGGCCTCGCCCCTGGCGGACGGATGGCGCGAGCGCGTGGGCCTGCACCAGCTCCACATGCTCATCATCCACGCCTTCCTCTTCGGGGGCTCCTACGGCGCCGAGACGGCGTCCGTGGCCCGCCGCTACGCATAGGCGCCCAGCCGCCCGCGCGGCGGCGCACGTACCCTGGCGCCATGAGCACGTCCCGGAGTAACCGGAGCAGACGACAGCAGCGCTTCGTGCGCGCGGTCGTCTACATCCTCGTTCTGGCACTGGTCATCGGGCTGATCGCCACCATGGTGAGCTCGGCCCTCGCCTCGCCACGCCCCACGGCCTCGATGACGCCGGCCGCCGCTATAGAGGGCGCCACGCAGAGCACGACGGCGAACACAACGGCAAGCGCTGCTCCCTCCCCGGCGGCAGCGGGCGGGGACACAGCAGATCCAGCAGACCCAGCGTCAGCCCAGGCGTCGGAGCCGGGCGGTCAACAGGGCGAACACAGTGAAAACGGTGAACACGGTGAGCGCGGACCCGTGGTCGTTCTGGGCACCGTGGACCTGACCTGGGCCGACCTTCTGGCCGCCGCAAACGCCGACGACCCCTCCCTGTCGTCCGCGGCCAAGGCCCTGCTCGCCTACGCGGGCGCCGGACGGCCGGTCAATCTGGTCACCCGCACCGTCGGGGAGCGCACCTGCCCGGCGGACGGCTGGCTGACGCTCGGCGCGGGAGCCCGGGTGCGGGCTGCCGAGCACTCCGGCGACGGGAGCGCCGGATGCCGCTGGGCGGAGGCCGCGGAGGCGGGAGGATCAGCGGGGACCGCGGGAACAGCGGGACCGGCGAACGCCATCAACGCGCAAGCCGTTACGCTCACCGGAGTTCTGGCCCGCACGGAGGCGACCACGGCGGCGGTCGGGCGAGGAGGCGTCCTGGCGCTGACCAACGGCGACACGATCCCGGACGTCGGCGACTCCGCGAGCGAGCTCCTGGCCCGGGAGGATCCGCCCGACCTGATCATTGCGGACACCGTCCCGCAGTCCGCGGACCCAGGTGATACGGGGGATGCGGCGGATCCAGCAGGCACAGCGAGCACAGCAGGCTCCGCCCCCGACGCTTCCGACGCCGACCGTATCCTCGCACTGGCCGCCGCCCTGGAGCCGCTCGCCGATGCCCCTGCCGGCACGCGTGTGGTCGTCGCCTCGGTCGCCGACGCCACGGACCCGGGCCCGCAGCTGGCGATCCTGCCCCCGGGAACGAGTTCTCCGCTGAAGACGAGCACGGGGTTGCTGGTCGGCCCATCCACGCACCGCCGGGGCCTCATCCAACTCACCGATCTCGCCCCCGCGCTGTTCCTGGGCGTCACCGGCCAGAAGCCGGGCCCATACTGGTCGCAACCGCTGGAGATAGCGCCCGAGCTCCGTGAGCAGCCCACCGACGGCGCGCTGGGCACCGGCTCTGTCAGCAGCGGGGTCTCGCAGGCCCGGCCGCTGGCCGACGACGCCCTTCATGCCCAAGCCTCCCAACGCGCGAACGTTCCGGCAGGCCTGGTGCTCATCGGCGCCGCCCTGGCCCTGGGGCTGGCGGCGGCCCGGGTGCTGCGCGCCCCGCGGGCCGCAACGGACGAGGAGCCACAGGCCGCAACGAGCGAGGAACCACAGCCCGCAGCGCGCAGCCGGGCGGGCGGCAAGCGACCCCGGCCGGTGACCGCCCCGGCTCCCTCAGAAGCCCAGGGCGACTCGCCGGCCGCAGACTCCACAGGCTCCACCCCATCAAGCACCGGGACCGCCCTTACCGGGCCTCCGAGGAAGCGCCTGCGCGCCCTGGCCTGGGCGGCCTGCCTGATCACGGCGCTGCCGGCGGGGCTGTGGCTGGCCAACATGCTGCCCTGGTGGCGAACCGGCAACGCCACAGCGATTGCACTCGGCATCGCACTCGTCTTCGCGGTGGGGGTCGTGGTCGTGCTGGCGACGCTGGCACGAGCGGCGCTGGCCCTCATGCGGAGTCTGCGGCCGCAGGCGCCTCGACGCCTGCTCACAGAACTCGGGATCGCGGACGCGGGCAACGGCCTCGGCACCCTCGCACCGGGGGCCTTCGCAGCGCTGATCTCATCACTGCTGCTGGCGGCGCTCACAGCAGTCGTCATCTTCTACGACGCCGGGTACCGGGCACCTATCGCCTTCAACGGGCCGCTGGGAATGAACGCCGTCGTGGCCGGCCGGTTCTACGGCATGTCCAACACGGCCTTCGCACTGGCCGCGGCCTCCCTTCTGGTGACGATAGCCTCCTGGTCGGGTCCATTGGTCGCCGCACAGCGGAGGTCGAACGAAAGCATGCACGCCGCAGCGGTTGCGCTCGTGGCGGTTCCCGGAGTCATGGCGCTGATCCTGGACGCGGCGCCTGAGATGGGCGCCGACATCGGCGGGGCCCTGACCCTGGTGCCGGCCCTGGTGGCGCTGGGGGCCGGACTGGCCGGCGTCCGCCTGGGCTGGCGGCGGTGGGTCGCTGTCGGGGCGGCCGCCGTGGGAATCGTGCTCCTGCTCGGGCTGATCGATTTCCTGTTCGGAGGTTCGAGCACTCACCTGGGAGGCTTCTTCAACCAGTTGCTCACCGGCACTGCGGGGGCGACCCTCACCCGCAAGGCGACGGCCCTCATCGCGCCCTTCATCTCCAACTGGCTCGCAGTGGCGGCGCTCGCCGTCGGGGTGAGCGTGATCGCGCTCATCGTGTGGGCCACACGGCGCGCGGTGCGCGAGGCCCGGCAGGGGTGGGGGCCCTACGCGTGGCTCACGGGACCGGGTGTGCTGCCACAGTGGCTGCGCCCGCTGGGGCGGGCGCTGGCCGTACTCGTGATCGTCGAAGTGCTCGTCAACGACTCGGGGCTCGTCATGCTCTGGTTCTCAGCCGCGGCGGCGGTGCCGGCGCTCACGGCGATTCTGGCCGCCAGGCTCGCAGCAGCGGGTTCAGCGGGTCCAGCCGAGGCGGCAACCGCTCCTGCCTCACCGTCAGCCCCGACGGCGGCCGGCGAGTAGAGACGAGTAGAAAATTCAGGAGGCCGGGCCACCAGGTCCGTCCCAGGCCTTGTAGGCGCGGAAGGGCGACTGGTCGTGCACGGCCTCCTTGTTCATGGCCTTGGCGGGCACGCGGCGTCGGCGCAGGCGGCGGCCGGCGACCGCCCGCAGGACATCCTTGTACTGGGAGGCGCGGTGCAGGCGGCCGGCGCTGTCATTGCCGGTCACCCGATGGGTGATGTCGCAGGGGACCTCGATCACGGTCATTCCGGCCACGAGCACGTCTATGGTCAGCCCCACCTCGACCCCCCAGCCCTCGGCCAGGGGCGCCGCCGCCTCGTAGGCCTGCCGGGTCAGGCAGCGCTGCCCCGACAGCGGCGCAACGGGCGACCAGCCGGTGGTGGCCGCGATGGCGGAGCGCGCGAGCCGCACCACGCGGCCGCGCCCTCCGGCACCGGGTTGCTTGGGCGGGACGGCGATGGCCATGTCGGCGACGCCGTCGACGATCGGGGGGACGAGCTCGGCGCAGGCGGCGGCGGAGTCGCCCAGGTCGGCATCGATGAAGAGCAGCAGACGAGCGGGGCCGTCCACGTAGTCGCGCATTCCCACCACGCTGGCCCCGGTCTCCAGGGCGGAGGCCTTGCCGCGGCCGACGGAGTGCCGCACCGTCACCGCACCGGCGGCTCGAGCATGATCCTGGGTGCCGTCGGCAGAGCCGTCATCGACGACGACGACGAGATCGACGCGGGGAATGGACCGGCAGGCCCGCACTGTGGCGGCGATGCGATCCGCCTCATCCTTGGCGGGGATGATGACAGCCACTCGTTGCTCAGAGCACTGGTCGGGCTTCGGCTCATGCGATGGCGTCGGACTCACAGGGCCAGCGTAGCCACAGGAAGGCGAAAGTCATTGTTTCGGTCTGTTCACGCGTGCCGCTTGATCCTCAATCGGAGTACATGGAGCACAGGAGCATCAGGACCACAGCGGGTGCGCCGCGCGCGCCTGACAGCAGGACCGCCAAGAAGGCCGAAGAGATTCCAAGCGGCTCTATGAGGACCTCAGTCCCTGGAAGACACGGCTGGAGTGATGTCGGAAGCTGACAGATTGTACGACTTTCCCTAGTTTCCCCCTAGTTAGTGGTTTTCGTCACAGAAAGGTAACGTTGGTCATGAGAGCCTTGCGCCACAGGGACCCGTCAACGGCGCCGGGTTCCTCCCTAACTGCACATAACTGCATATATGCGATCCCGTCCGGATCCGCACCCCACGACTCGCACCGAGGAGCGTGCAGCACGCGCAACACACACGAAGACACGGAAGACACGGGAAACACGGAAAATACAGAAGACACGGAAGGCACCAACAATGCGGCGGATGCCTCCGCCGCACCCGGCTCCGCGACGGCGCGGACACCTGCGGCAAGCCGCCCACGACGCAGCGCGCCGCACCGCGAGAACCACCAGAAGCGCTTAAGGTGGGGTCCGCAACACCTGCGACGTGCCGCGCGTCGTCAGCGAGGGAGGTCTGCACCACCCTATGATCACGATGTGGTAACACACGATGCGGTAGCGACGGACCTGACGCCTCAGCAGCATCTTGAGCTGCAGTTCAAGGCGTCCTCGTCCAGCGACCTCATCGACGACGGGCTGAGGACCATTCGCAACGGGCGCCTGTCGACGACGAACCGCGATCAGGTGCTGGCGAGCCTGGCCACCGGGCTCGGCCGGCTCTACACCCTCGCCCTCGACCTGCACCGACTCGAGATCGATCATCTGCCGGAGCGCCCCGACCCGACATCCTCCGAATCCGGCCTGGCGGATCTTCACGCCAGGCTCTTCGACATCCTGGGACTTCACCCCGAAAGATCAGGAAGCGCCGCCGACCAGTGGCTGTGCCGCCTGAGCGCCGACCCGGTCGCCGATGCGCTCATCGAGGCGCTGGACGTCTACCGGGGCGCGACTACCGGCGAGCACACGGCACCGGATGGCGCCTGGGACCGCGTCCGGGCCGCCGTCGACCTGGACCCGGGCGTCGGGAGCCGCCGGATCACATCGCAGCCGGACGATGAGCCTGAGCCCGAGACGGAGACGAGCCCCGTACCGACGGGGGCCTATCAGGAGGCGTGGAACAGTCGGTTCATCTCCACCATCGAAACCATCAGGTCCACCATCGACGCCTGCAGCCAGGACGGCCTGCTCGGCGGCCCCGCCCAGAACCTGGGCGCCGCGCTCGCCCACCCGCGTCAGGGAACGGCAGCGGCATGAACCCGCGGGGCGCAGGAGTGCCGAGGCGGCCTCAGCGGACCGGGGCCGGACCGACCGCACCGGGTTCTTCGCCGACGCAGCATCCGCCCAGACGCCGGAGGGCATCGGCAGCGGCCGTCCAGCAGCTCGGCGAGCAGCAACCCAGTGATCCACTCCAGCGCCCCGCGCGGCGAGCACGACAGGCACGAGCACGTGAGGATGATGAACAGGTGCAAGGACGCTCACAGGCAGGACGAACCGGTGAGACCGTGAGCGGCGTCGTGGTGCCACCGCTCTCAGGTCCGGTGCGGGTGGGCGACTACGCGCGCTCGGCATCCCTCGGCGACGGCGGCGCCTCGGCGGAACGACTCCTCCCGGCGGGCACGGTGGCGCGGTGGGACACGTTGGCGGCGACATGGCAGTCGTCCGGCCAGTCCTGGGGAAGCGACTTCGATCGCTACACGCTCCCCAGCGGCGGAGCCTGGTCGTTGCTGGTTCCGCAGACCGTGGAGCGCCCGAGCGGTTTCTCGACCTGGGCCGATCACGGCGCGTGGGGGCGGAGGCTGCCGCGGGAGGCCACTGTTGACGGCTTCCGGGCCGCGGCCTCGGCAATGCTCGACCGCACGCCGGTGCGGCTGCTCGACGTGTGGGGGGACAAGGCGCGGGTGAGCGCGGATGAGCGCGATGCGCTCGGAGACTGGGTGGACCTGTCGAGGCTGACACGGGTGGTCGTGGAGCAGACCCGCTCCCTGACGGCGATCGGCGGTGAGCTGACGGCCTCCGTCCCCGATCGCTTCATGGACTGGCGGGTGGTGCTGCCGCAGGGCTTCAGCGGGCTCGGGACCTCCGGCTCTGCGCCCGAGGCGCCGCTGGAGGGCTGGACGCCGTCGTACGTCGGGCCGGTGCCCGCGTCGGGGCAGACGTTCGCGGTGCTCGGAGGCATGCCGTTCAAGGCCCAGGAGTTCCACGACCGCGACCACGTGTACCCCGAGCCGGTGACTCTCCTGAAGGCCGACCCCTACTACCCGTGCCCGCAGGGTTTCGGCATCGATCGGAACTACTCGAAGTGGTGGATGACCGATCCGATCGCAACCTCGCAGCTCGACGGGACGTTCTCCGTGGCCCGGGTGCGGGCCGTATGGCGGGGCAGGCACGTGGAGGTGCGCCATGTGGCCTACGCCTACGCCTACGTCCGCGAGCTGGAGACCATTCCGGAGCGCCCGCGGCCGGCGCGCCAGCCCGGGCTCTCCGAACTGGACGCGCTGGAGGGGCCGATCCGCCTCGACGAGCTCGAGCACGTCAGATTCAGCGTCTCAGTCAAGACCCGGCACCGCGATGGCGGCCCCTGGCGCTTCCTGGAGGCGTGGGGACTGAACCCGTACCTGCGCACCTGGGCGGCCGTGCACATCGAGCGCGGCGCCTGGCAGGCATGGCCCACGCCTGCGCCCGCAGCCGCAGCGGCCCCCGCGGCCTCTGCAGCCTCCACGGCCTCCGCATCCTCCGCAGCCCCGGCCGGCCCCACCCGGATCACCAGGAGATCGCGCACCGGCCACCGGGTGTCGTCGTACGCGGGTTCCTGAATCGCAGACGCCGAGGCACGCCCGACGCCGGGACCAGGGCACGCCCGACGCCGGGGCGTCCCCGGGGAGTGCCGGTTGATCGATTGCCGGGGAATCTGGGGGATCACGCGGATCGGGGAGGATCCGGGAATGCGGGACGGCAGGATTCGTAGCGCATTCACAGGTTGCGCGGGGGCGAGCGTTCAGGTGCGGCCGGTTGCATAGTGACTGCCGCCGGACGGTGCGGGTCGTGAGGAACAGGATTCCCCACAGACGGGCCCGACCGAGAATCGCCAGGGTTTACAGGGAGCCCCGGCGGATTCGCTCCGGCGAAGGAGGATGTGCTCCCCGGATATCAGGGAACCCGGAGGTGAGCCCCTCGACGCCGCAGGCCCGCGGGCCGGGAGAGACAACCCGGTGCCGCGGGCCCGGTCCCTGAGGGCGGAGCGCCCCCGCTCGTGCGACGAGCCGCTCGCCCTGTAATTCACGATGAATGCACGACGAATGACTGCGCCACGACGGCCCGGATCGACCCGGGAGATCGGTTTCCTAGGCATTTCTCAGGCTTACCGGAGCGACTTTCCAGTCCGGTACTGTTACATAATCGTTACCGCCGGGCGGGGCGGACCGCGAGGGTTGGGGAGCCCATTGACCGGTTCGTCGCCGAGGTCAGGATGGGTCTTAGGGAGCCCGTCGCTGACCGTCCCGGCGAAGGAGGTGCACTCCCCGGGGATTGGGAACTCCGGGGCAGGGCTCCTTGATGACGCAGGCCCGCGGGCCGGGGGAGATACCTCGGCCCGCGGGCCGAGTCATTCCCTGTCGCTCCCCGTCGCCCGTTACCTTGGTGGTGGTCGCAGGGAGGAGTCTTGCGGCTGGGCCAGCGGTGGTCGGCATGATGTCTTGCCCCTGTCTATCGAATGATCCGGGGGGTGTTGTCACCGGCCGTCGCGAGGCGAACTGGTGACCGCTGATAAGGGGAACGACCCGCCGCTGCTGGTGAGGTCTAACGCATACGTGGGTGCGGAACCGCTCGCCGAGGGCTGGCCCCGCACGCGCCGAACGAGAGGAGCCTGTCATGCAGGTGGACGACATCGACGTCTTCATCGGTATCGATGTTGGCAAGAGCGAGCACTGGGCGACCGCCCTGACCACGGCGGGCGAGTGCCTGCACGACAGGCCTTTGCCCAATGACGAGGCCCGCCTGCGCGAGGTCTACGAGCATCTCGGCGAGCACGGCCGGCTGCTGGTGGTCGTCGACCAGCCCGCCACTATCGGGGCCCTGGCAGTGGCGGTGGCCCAGGACATGGGCATCACTGTGGGCTACCTGCCTGGCCTGTCGATGAGGCGCATCGCCGACCTGTCGCCCGGGTCTGCCAAGACAGACCAACGCGACGCAGCCGTGATCGCTAGCGCGGCCCGCACCATGCCGCACACGCTGAGGTCGATCACGTCCAGCGACGAGGACGCCGCCGCGCTGAGCATGCTCACCGGCTTCGATCTGGACCTGGCCCGCCAGGTCAACCAGGTCTCCAACCGCATCCGCGGCCTGTACACCCAAATCCATCCCGCCCTCGAAGGAGTGCTGGGACCTTGGTTGGAGCACGACAGCGTGCTGGAGGTGATCGCCACCTGGCCCACCCCGGCGGCGTTGAGGAAGGCAGGTAGAGCCCGGATCGATGCCAAACTCAAGGCCAACGGGTGCCGGCGCCACGCCGCCTGGGCCCAGGCCATCGTCGAGGCCCTGAGCAAGCAGACCGTCACCGTCGCGGGGACCGACGCGGCCGGTGTCGTCCTGCCGCACCTGGCGCGCCAGCTCATCGCCCTGCACACCCAAAGAGCGGATATCGCCGCCCAGGTCGAGGCTCTGGTGGAGGCCCACCCTCTTTACCCGGTCCTGACCTCCAT
>ERZ773065.1210-NODE-1210-length-13212-cov-8.347952_pt1 | contig 13212 bp, 9 predicted proteins | sample MGYA00580623_ERZ773065 | MGnify/ENA primary metagenome ERZ773065 (study PRJEB29015, sample SAMEA2738017) | human oral metagenome | biome: human oral; feature: human-associated habitat; material: dental | place: China | collected 2047 ...
CCTCACCGAAAACATAATCAGGGTAGGTGCCACTGCGTTTCACTCATCCCCGCCCACATCGCCGATTCGGAAACAGCGCAACAGTCCGATCTCCACAGCCAGAACACGTATCCACAACACGCCCCGCATCCGCCAACACTCCCGCCCTCGGCCGCGTCCTCGACACTCAGACGCTCAGAGCTGAGACAATGCGATCATGTCTGGTCCGAACGGAAGTCTCAGCCCAAAGCCCTGGTGGAGAAGTCGTCGAGAGCACTCCGCCGCAGGAGACGGAGGCATCGTCCTCGCATATTGCGATCGAGTGACTTCGGTTTCTGAAGCGGGTGCCCACCTCATCGATTCAGTGACGCTGGGATTTCGCACAAAGTCCTACAGCGCAATCCTTGACCCAACCCTTGCGCGCTCGCGCGCACTGTTCCTTCTGCTCGCAGGTCTTTCCCTTGCAGATTCTGGCCGCGTCACCGTGAAGCTTCCGGCTTCGGTCCGCAAACCTGGTCGGACCGCTTCCGTCTCCCTGATCCACGAGCATTCCCCACTGGATCCGACGATGACTGTCAACCAGACTCTCATTCTTCCCCTCGCAGAGACGGGAACCTTCGCAAGTCACAGCCAGTTTCACGCCGCTCTGGCCGTCACTGGTCTGAAAGACAAGGCCGCGATTCCGGTCTCGGAATTGTGTGCACTGGACCGCTTCCGACTCACGATTGCCCGTGCGATCGTCGGCGGCGGTGATCTGATCCTCATTGAGGATCCAACACACCTGCGAAACGCTCAAGATCGCCGTCAGGCGCTTGATCTTCTGCCGATTCTCGCTTCGCAGGGTTCGGCTGTTGTCCTCGCGACCGCAGATCCTGCAGCTGCCGCTCAGGCAGGACGCGCGATCCTCTTGACGAATGGGCACTTGAGCGCAGACTTCGTGCGCCCCAAGGAGGAGGATCTTCGTCAAGCCCTCGGCGATGGTGTGGAGGATCCGACAACTCTGCTCGGCCCCATCCCTCTTGCTCTTGCGCGTATCGAGAACGAAGACTCAACTCCGGCACCGAGCGCCTCTCTTTTCCCCGCCGACGACGAGAGTTCAATTTTCGAGGTCGACCAGGGGACGCACACTCGTGACCTTGCGTTCTCTAAAGCTCTTGAGCGGAGCGAAACCACGCCCCAGGAAACCCTGGAAACCCTGGAAACGGTGCAGGAATCCAAGGCAGAGACAACCCCCGGCGAGGCAGCGATTCACGACGCAACACCGGGCGACGCCGCCAATCAGGACACAGAACCACCCCGAGAAGAGGAGAGCACTGCGCTTCCTCCCACTCCCCCTTCTTCTGCAATCCCGCTGCGGCGACGCCCGAATTTCCATCCACTGACCGCAGCAACACTTCCAGCTGCTGAGCAGACGCCCCCTCACGCGAAAGCGGAAGAACCGCTCCCGAATGACGCCGAGCAAGCGTTGGAGACCGCGCACGAAGACTCGGCCGATACGAGCACGGCGCTGGATGACAGTGCCCCCTTCGTCTCCCTATCGCTATCTGAGGTTCTCGCAATCTCCCAGCCCCAGGGAATGCACGCCAGTGCCAAGATCTTTGACGCTGCACAGCCGAAGGCAATACCCACCGAAAGCGTCACACCCGACGCTGCGCAGTCGGCCATCTCACCATCTGAAAACGAGAGTCCCTCGCAATCCGAAACGGCACCAGCCGAATCACAGGTCCCCGTTCAATCCACCACGGTCCCCTCAGATGCTCAGCCATTTGAAACCGACGAAGCTTTTGCCTCCTCACGCTCACCCCACGACGTTGGAGGGCCAAGGGAAGACACCCCGCCCAACTCATCCCTCAATGACCGCCCCTCAGCGGATCAATGCCCCGTCCTCGACGATGAATCAGATCCGATTACGCGAGCGATTCGCACCCTCGAGCTTGATGATGTCTCTGCCCGACACGCCCGCCCCAGAGCGAACGATGCGCGCACCACTCATCTTCCGCAATCCGCACCTGTCCCCCTTGCGCCAACACCCGAAACTGCGGCGGTCATCGATAAGGCTCGCAGAATCCTCAAAGATCTCCCGGGGCCAATCGTGCCGGAGGAGTAGACTCAGCTCTCCAGCCTGCGGGATCACCCAGAAGGCGAAGACTCAGCCTCTGAACGCGCGGGTTTGCAGAGCGCACGGGCACTCCCCGTAGAGGCCTCGACCTTCAGCGTCTGAAGGCCGAGTTTGCGAAACTCTCATTATTCTTCGGCCCATCGGCGGTTTTCAGGATCCAAGGAACTTTTCGCAGCTTAGGGGTAGGAATGTGCGTACAAGATTGACGTTTTTCGGCGAGATTCCGCCGGAAATGACGGCATGAACATCCTCTGAGAGCATGCTCGCTGAGCGTGAGGAGGAATCCACCGTGTCGTGGTGTATGTGGAACGAAGATGGTAAAGAACGGTCAGGCGAGCTTGAACACGATTCAGTGGCGATGCACGGCCTGCGAGGCATCAACTCTTTAGTGCCGCCCCAACGTCACTCGGCGCCCCCAGGCTGACTCGTCCGTCACTCGACTTGTGGATTCCACGCCCCGACCTCGTGATTCGCGGGTCGTCTGCAGATGCATGCGAGACATGAGAAACTGAGACGAAGCGCGGAACACCCGCGACCATCGAAAGAGGAAGCGAGTGCCTCCGATGACGACACCGATCGAACCGCCCTCCACGACTCAGCGCGCTCAACGCGCGGCGACTTGGAGCGCCGAGCCTCAACGCCCTGCGAGCATGGGAGAGCTCTTCTCCGCCTTATCGACGCAGGTGACGACCCTCGTCAATGGTGAGATCGAGCTCAACAAGCTCAAGGTGAAGAACTTTGCGAAGAAATTCGGTGCGGGCGGCGCACTCCTCGCAGTCGCACTCGTTTTCTCTCTCTATCTTCTCGCCTGGGTGTTCCACACAATCGAACTCGCGATCGCCATTGCCCTCCCCGCTTGGGCGGCTTCGCTCATCACCACTGGCATCCTTCTCATCATCGTGGCTGTCCTCGCGGCCGTCGGCGCGTCCCTCCTGGGGAAGAGTCAGGCGGACGTTCCCGATCCAAAGGACGGCCTCACTCGTGACATTGACGCTCTCAAGAAAGGTCTGGGGAAGTGAACACTGACAACCTCGAACGCACAGAAGACCAGATCCGCGCCGAACTCGAAGCGGTGCGCGAGCAGATGACCCAAACCGTTGACGAACTCTTCGGCCGAGTCCAGCCCGACTACATCGTCGGTCAGGCGAAAGACAACGCGAGAGCGAAGTTCGACGAACTCAAGTCTTTCGCTGCACAGACCGTTGATGACGCGAAGGACGGCGACTCCGAAGCGCTCAAGCGTGTCGGATACGTCGCTGCCGGTGTCGCCGCATTCGTGGGACTCGTCGTAGTGAAGATCGTCCGTTCGAGACACTGAGTTCACATTCACTGCGCCTCGCAGATCGCCAGGATTTAGCCGATCTTGCTGGGTTCATCACCCCGTGCCATACGCAGATCACGCTCTTCGGGTACGTAGCGCCGCTCGAGGTATGGCTATGATGTTCTCACGACACATTTCTAATCATCCAGGGCACCGCCTCGCGCGGACCCGAACGACGCGGAGGGGGTCGACGCCATGGGGCGCGGCCGTCAAAAGGCCAAGCAGACGAAAGTCGCACGGAAGCTGAAGTACTTCAGTCCCGACACCGATCTCGATGCGCTGCAGCGAGAACTCGCGTCGTCGGAATCTCACTCGTACGAAGACTACGAGGACGAGGTCGAGAACCCCGAAGAGGACGAAGACCTCTACTCGAAGTACGCGGACTTCGCGCAGGAGGAACCAGAAGACGACTCTCCCGAATTGGACGAGGAATTCTGGATCTCCCCGAAGAAGTGATTACACGCTGATCGCAGAGCCACTGCTCTGCTGAGACTGACTGGGGCTGGGCGCACTCGCGTGCGCCCAGCCCTTGTCTCATTACGAGGACACGGCTCTCAAGCGAACACGGTCGCCGATAGTCGCAAGATCTCTGCGCGGGGTCAGGCAGAGGCTGGTCCGGGTATGAAGAGGCAAGTGAGGATCTCCCTTAAGCTTGTCGACTCAGCGACTTTCATCAAGGATTAAGGTTTAAACTTGATGAAGAGAGGGGGGACAATGGCGGGCTGGGATGAGCAATTCTGGGAATCTCGAATCGAATCGGGGCTTCCCCGGCGTGCACGCCGCTCAGGCGCCTACCGTTCATATGTCCCGGACCTACTCGTCGGATCCCCTCTTGTCCTCACTTCACCCCTCGATACCCTTGTCGCCGACGCCGAACGCGCAGTTCGCGTGGTCGCGACAAGCGATGATCTTGCTGGAATCGCCCGTTTCCTCCTTCGCTCCGAGGCAATCGCCTCGTCACGAATTGAGGGATACGCCCCCTCGTCCAGACAGGTCGCCTTCGCCGAGCTCGAAGAGTCCGAGGGAAGGCTCACAGCGTCAGACCAGGCGCGTCTTGTCGTCCACAACATGACGGTCGTCGAACAAGCCCGCAGAACACTCGTCACTAAGCCTCGAATCGACGCGGAAGACCTTGTGCACCTTCAAGAGTCCCTCCTCGCTGATACGCCAGAAGTCGGTGGTCTTCGAAGAGTGCAGAATTGGATCGGAGGGGACTCCTACACGCCTCTCGATGCGGATTTTGTTCCTCCAGCACCAGAACGCATCAAGGCACTCCTTGCGGATCTCGTTGACTACGCGAACGGAGCAGCGCACTCTCCCATCATCCAGGCCGCTCTCGTTCATGCCCAGCTTGAGACGATTCACCCCTTTGTGGATGGGAATGGACGGGTCGGGCGCGCCCTCATTCATACGATCCTCATGAGGAGAGGACTCACTGAGAAGGCTGTGCTTCCAGTAAGCCAGGTTCTTTCAACAACCAGAGACGGCTATGTCTTTGCCCTCGGTGCATACCGCTACAGCGGCCCCGTTGGAGGAGAGGCCTTCCACGAAGGACGCGCCAACTGGATCTCTTTCTTCGCTCAATCTGTCATAACCGCTACTGAACAGGCTCAATCGATCGAGGCAGAGCTCGGGCGCGTCCGGGATGAATGGGACGAAGAACTGGCTCGCTATTGGAATGCGAGCGGCCACACCCGTGCAATGAGGTCGGATTCTGCATCGGCACGAATCCTCACAGATCTGCCTGCAACCCCCGTGCTCACAATCACCTCGGCAAGTCGCATTCATTCCGTGTCACGGCAGGCGGCACAGCAAGGCCTCACTCTTCTCACCGAAGCGGGGATTCTCGAGCGCCGCGAGATTCAAGGAAGGTTCTTCTACTCAGCTCCTCGGGTTCTCGAACTCGTCGATCTATCCGTGCGAAGGCTTGCGAGTACGGCCTTCGACACAAGAATCAGTCCACCTGCCGCTCCGGTTCCCGTCATCCCTCGATAGAAGAGTTCTCAGATGCTCCTCCTCTTCCCACTCCTCTGCAGCCGCAGGTGAAGGATTCGCCTTAAGCTTGTCACCCCGCCAGCTTTCATCAAGGATAAGGATTTAAACTTGATGGTATTTCTGCATAGAACTCTCGGCAGGCCCCTCAGGCAGTCCGAAACGCCCCTCAGGCAGTCCGGAAGGCTCTTCAGTCGATGCGCAGGGTTCTTCAGACAGTCCGACAGTTGCCGCGCGGGGGCACTGAGCGCTCAGACGATCCCCACCGTCGCTCGGGCAACCCCGACCGTCCAGCCCGCCCGACACCTCAGGGTCCCGACCACTCGGTCAACCCGACCACTCAGCCGAACCCCAATTCCAGGTTTCCCTGCGCAAACACCGTCAATACGACAGGAATCAGACGGGAACCCTGGAATACAGGTGCAAATGGTGGCGCAGGCGAGGCAAGTAACGGGCACACGTGCGACAAGCGATGGGCGTACGGGCGGCCAGCACTCAAACGGGCCAACCATCCACTCGGTCGATTCCACACACCCAGCGAATCCCGCCCACCCAGGGAATCTGTCCGCCCAGCGAACCCCGCCCACCCGGGTAACCTGGCCGCCCAGCGACCCCCCCACCCGGGCGAACCCCTGCGTTCAGCCCACCCGGTAGTCGCCCCTCAAACGCACCGCGCCGCCGTTGACTCCCTTCGTTCCCGAAACGACGCGTCCCTCAAAAGTCCCTGAGTCCACCGGGAGCTCAGAGGGGAAGGAGACTTCGCCGAGCACCCAGGCATCGACCCCCGCTGCACGGGAAATGCGCAGAACTTCCTCAGCGGACTGTGCACCGACGACGCCGACCATGCCGACACCGAGGTTGAGGGAGTCCTCCATGCCCGTCCAGGTCACCGAACCTCCACGACGGACCCAGTCGAACACCGGCGGGACGATCCACGAAGCGCGGTCGACATCGGCGACGGCACCAAGAGGCAGGACTCGCGAAAGATTCGCCCCCAGGCCACCGCCGGTGACATGCGAGAAGGCGTGAATCCCGCTCGCCCCCTCGCCCGCGCCCAAGGTGTCCACCATGTCGAGGCAGAGCTTCGTGTAGAGACGGGTCGGTTCAAGAAGCTCCTCACCGAGGGTACGGCCGAACTCCTCGACCTTCGCTTCTAGGGGAAGGCCCGTCCTCGCGACCACTGAGCGCACCAAGGAGTAGCCGTTTGAATGCAGGCCCGAGGAGGCCATCGCGATGAGGACGTCGCCGTTCGCAACCCGGTCAGGGCCGAGGAGCTTCGAAGCGTCAACGACGCCGGTCGCAGCGCCTGCGATGTCGTAGTCGTCAGGGTCCATGACACCAGGGTGCTCCGCGGTTTCACCTCCGACGAGGGGAGTGCCCGTTGCTTCGCAGGCTCGGGCGATGCCGGTCACGATTGCCGCGATGCGTTCAGGGATCACGTGGCCGCAGGCGATGTAGTCGGTCATGAGGACGGGACGCGCACCGATGACGACGATGTCGTCAACGACCATGCCGACCAAGTCCTGGCCGATCGTGTCATGGATGTCCATCTGCTGCGCGATGGCGATCTTCGTTCCGACGCCATCCGTCGAGGTCGCCAGAAGTGGACGCTCCATTCCCAGCAGTGCGGAAGCATCGACCAATCCAGCGAATCCGCCCGTCGCGCCGAGGACGCTCGCGTCATGCGTGCGCGACACGGCCTCTTTCATGAGTTCGACCGCGCGGTCACCCGCGCAGGTGTCGACTCCAGCGGAGGCGTAATCGAGGGGGGTGTCGTCGCTCATCGGGGCTCCTTAATAGGATTGGGCGGGGAGATTCTCAGGATAAAAGGAAAGGAAAGACGAAGTGTGGGGTGAAAGACGAGGGGCGCTGCGGTGGACAAATAGGGGAATTGGAAAGACGAATGAGAAGCGGACAAGAGGGGACGGAGCGGAAGGGCAGCGTGACCGGTGGTCCAGCAGGATCGGAAAGACACGTGCGAGTCGAAGGAAAAGAGCGAGAACAACAAGCCAGCAGAACCAGCGGCCAGCAGGATCAGAAGGACAGGATAGGGAAAACAGAAAACGCAATGACCAGAAAGGCATCAGCCTCGGGCTCAACAGGCGAAGGCGCCGGGCGTGCCCGGGATCGGAGTGCCTTTGGGGATCTGCTCCGGGTATGCGCCATTGAAACAGCCCAGGCACAAGCTCGAACCCTGACGGGTCGCGCGGATCATCCCCTCCATTGACAGATACGACAAGGAGTCTGCGCCAATCGAGGCTCGCACCCCCTCCACATCCATTGAAGAGGCGATCAGCTCCGCCCTCGTTGGAAAATCAATACCGAAGAAACACGGCCAGGCGACCGGCGGGGAGGAGATCTTCACATGGACCTCGGCGGCCCCGGCTTCGCGGAGCATACGGACAAGGGCCCGCTGCGTGTTCCCACGAACGATCGAATCATCAATGACGATCAGACGCTTGCCCGCGATCACTTCACGCAAAGGATTGAGTTTGAGACGGATGCCGAGCTGTCTGAGGGATTGGGTCGGCTGGATGAAAGTGCGACCCACATAGGCGTTCTTCACCAGGCCCTGAGCGAAAGGGATCCCCGAAGCTTCGGCGTATCCAATGGCGGCGGGAGTGCCCGATTCAGGGGTTGGGATCACAAGATCCGCATCGACCGGCGACTCCTGGGCGAGGATCGCCCCCATTTCTCGCCTGGCTGCAACGATCTGGCGATCCCCGATCACCGTATCCGGGCGGGCGAGGTAGACGTACTCGAAAACGCACGTGTTCGAACGCCTCACCGCGAAGTGACGCGAATGAACGCCAGTAGAGTCAATCGCGACAAGCTCACCGGGTTCAATCTCACGGACAAAGCTCGCACCACACAGGTCCAGGGCCGCAGTTTCGGAAGCGAGGACCCAGCCCGAGTAGAGACGCCCGAGCACCAGCGGACGATACCCGTGCGGGTCGCGCGCCCCATACAGCGTGTTCTCATCCATGAAAACCAAGGAGAAAGCGCCCTTCAGACGGGGCAGGACCTTCAGTGCAGGGGCGACGAGGGCGGCCGGTTCGGCATCAACGCTGACTGAAACCAGCTGCTCACCAGGGGTTGCAGACGGCGCATCGCCCTCTCCGATCGGATCGGCGAGGGCGACAGCAGGAGGGATGAAGGGGACGGGGCCGGGAATCCGTTCGGCGAGGCCCAGCAGGGCCGTCACAACGGAAGTGTCGGTGGAGGCGCCCCTTTCGACGTCCTCGCCCTCGTCCGCGATTGAACGGGCCAAGTCTCGAAGCTCGGCGGTATTCGTCAGATTCCCGTTGTGGCACAGCGCAAGAGTGCCGCTCGGTGTCGGCCCGAGGGTCGGCTGCGCGTTCCTCCACGTGTCCTCGCCCGTTGTCGCGTAGCGCACGTGTCCGAGGGCGAGATGCCCCTGCAAGCCCTGCAGGGTTTGTTCAGTGAACACCTGATTCACTAGGCCCTGGTCCTTGTAGACGAGGATCTGTTCCCCATTCGAGGTCGCGATCCCCGCGGACTGCTGTCCACGATGTTGGAGGGCGTAGAGGGAGAAGTAGGTAAGGCGCGAGACGTCCTCGCCCGGCGCCCACACGCCGAACACTCCGCAGTGGTCGTGTGGGCGGTCGTCCTCGAAGATCTCGCGGTCGGTCAGTGTCTGGTCCATGTTCACGGATTCAGAGAGCACGGGACCACTGTCTCACACAAGGGCGAGATGACGCTACGGGCGCCCACGGAGGAAGAAGGCGAGATACACGACTGAAGCGAAACGCACGACTGGCCGCGATGCGCGAGTGAAGCGAAACGCACGATCGCGGAGAAAAGCGCGACTGAATCGACATGCACGAGTAAATCGGCAGACGAGGACGAGGGCGAAGGCAAAGTCCGGGCGGAGGGTGAGGTGACGGCACAGCACGGGCCGGAGCCCATCGCCCCATATGGCGAACTCCATCGCTCACACGGAGCGGGCGACGGCGTTGACAACGGAAAGAACGCCAGGAGCCGAACTCCACCCCTCGAACTTTGCGAACTCGACCTCATGCACAGGCCGACACCCACCCCACCAGTCCGAAGCGCCATAATTGAGGGGGCGCACGCCCGCGCGAACCGACTCGAAAACCCCTTGGAGGAAGCCCATGGCCTCGCCCGTCCTCAGCGTCGTGAGTTGGGCGTTCTCACTGCTCGTGACCCTGATCGGCATTCTCGCTCTGACGCGCGGTGTCATCTCCTTGGTACGACGAGTCCGCGAGGGCACGCCCGAGCCCGGGCGCATGCGCCCCGTCGGGAAACGCACGTGGATGCTGCTCACGACTGCACTCAGTCACCGCGAGTTCAAGGGGCGCCCCTGGGTGAGGCTCGCGCACTGGTTCGTCATGATCTCCTTCCCACTGCTGTTCCTCACGCTCATCACGGGCTACGGGCAGCTGCGCAATCAACACTTCACACTGCCCCTGATCGGCCATTTCATCCCCTGGGAGTGGCTGACGGAGTTCTTCGCATGGGGTGGGCTCTTCGGAATCATCGCCCTGATGATCATCCGCGCCAGATCAGGCCGAGGCTCCGCCGCAGAAGCGGCCCTTTCGAATGACGAGCCCGATCAGGCCGCAGCATCCCTCGGCGCCCGCAAGGGCGAACTCCCCTCAGATTTGTCGCGCCCGCATCCGCGCGATGGCTCCCCCAAGGGCACGGCCTCCCGCTTCCTCGGTTCAACCCGCTGGCAGGCTCTTTTCGTCGAGTGGGTCGTGCTCATCGTCTGCGCCTGCATCATCACACTGCGAGGCCTCGAGTTCGCCCTCGAATCTGTGACGCCCGGGGCTGCCCTCGGAGTAGGACTGGTCTGGCATTTCCCCCTCACTTCGTGGATTGGCACTCTCCTGATCGGAGCGGGCGCAAATGCAACGGGCATCGCGAACGGCGTCGTCCTCGTCGCAACTTTGAAGATCATCACCTCAATGCTGTGGATGATCGTCGTCGGCGTTCAGACCTCCATGGGCATCGCCTGGCACCGCTTCCTCGCCGTCATCAACGTGTATGCGCGCCGCAAAGCCGACGGAAGCAAGTCCCTGGGCGCCGCCGACCACATGCTCATCAACGGCAAGCCCGTCACCTCCCCGGACGTCTTCGATGACCTGGACGAGGACGCAGTGCTCGGAACCGCGAGCCTGGCCGAGCTGTCCTGGAAAGCGCGTCTTGACCTGTACGCCTGCACTGAATGCGGCCGCTGTCAGGAGCTGTGCCCGGCGTGGAACACCGCTAAGCCCCTCTCCCCCAAGCTCCTCATCATGTCAATGCGCGACCACATGGAATCCGCATCGAAGAAGGAGATCGTCTCTCAGCAGATTTCAGACGCTCAAGTGCCCGGGGAGCGAAGCGCCGAAGAGCTCGCAGCATCTGGTGAGATCATGCTCGATAAGGGGGTTGACCCGAGTCCCCACTCCCTTGACCTGCTGAAGGTCTTAGCCGCCTCGGGGGCGACAGGCCCGATGGGGGTCGCCGATGTTGATGCTCCCCTCGTTCCAGAGGTTATTTCCGAGGAAGCCCTGTGGGACTGCACTATGTGTGGCGCCTGCGTCGACCAGTGCCCTGTCGATATCGAGCACATCGACCATATCCTCGACCTGCGTCGCCACCAGGTCCTTATGGAGTCCGCTTTCCCGCGTGAACTCTCCCGAGCTTTCCGCGGCATGGAGTCCAAACAGAATCCCTACAATCAGCCCGCGCGCAAGCGCCTCGACTGGGCGAAGGATCTTGACTTCGATGTTCCCGTCGTCGGCGAGGACCTCGAGGATGCTTCTGAGGTTGACTACCTGTTCTGGGTCGGGTGTGCGGGAGCCTTTGACGACTCGGCGAAGAAGACGAGCGCCGCGATCGCCGAGCTCCTCCACACTGCGGGAGTGTCCTTCGCGGTCCTCGGTTCTGGTGAGTCCTGCACGGGCGATCCTGCGCGCCGAGCCGGGAATGAAGTCTTGTTCCAGATGCTTGCCGCCCAAGCCATTGAGACTCTCCACGAGGCGAAGCCGCAGAAGATCGTCGTCTCCTGCGCGCACTGTTTCAACACGATCGCAGGCGAGTTCCCCGAGCTCGGTGGCCATTTTGAGGTCGTTCACCACACCCAGCTCCTCAACCGCTTGGTCCGGGAGGGACGCCTCACCCCTGTCGCTGCCCCCGGCGTAGCCAAGCGCAGTGCTGCCGCCTCCGTCACTGCCAACCGCGGTGCTACCACCCCCGTCGCTGCCGAGCCCGGTGAGCAAGGCGAGGCGCTCGGAACTCCCCTGCACGTCACCTACCATGACGCTTGCTACCTCGGGCGTCACAATAAGATCTTCGCGCCTCCCCGCGAGCTCCTTGCTTCCCTTCCCGGAGTGGAACTCGTGGAGATGCCCCGTCATGCAGATCGCGCCATGTGCTGCGGCGCGGGTGGTGCCCACGCCTGGTTCGAGGAGTCACGCGGCACCCGCATTGCGGATGCTCGTATTGCCGAGGCCGCGTCCACCGGCGCGGATGTTGTCGCGACCGCGTGCCCCTTCTGCTCTCAAATGCTCGGCTCTGCTTCTGGCGCATCCGCCGGGCTGTTTCCCGTGCTTCCTTCCGCTTCTTCTGCCTCCGCTGGCGTGGAGGATTCAGATTCGGCTGGCCTTGCTCCTGACGCGAGCACAGGCGAGTCTGGCGGTGCAGGGGCTCAAGCTTCAGCGGGTTTGGGTGCGGGCGCGCCGAAACTTCCTCTCGTCAAAGACGTCGCGATCATGCTGCTCGAATCCGTTCGCCGTGGACAAAAAGAACACCCTGGCGAAAGGGAGTGAGTGCCCCGGCCACTGCCAGGAGTGTGCACGCTCCCCTTGAGTTGATCGACAGCCCCGGGCCTGTCCCATGTGGCGGCCGATCCTCCGTCGAATCAGTCGACACCCCCGGCCTCGTCCGCCTTCGTAGCCTACGAGCTAGCGAAGTGCCCCTGAAGCTGTGAAGGAGTAGGATACGCCGTTGATGCTCTGTGTTCCGGTCACCATTGCGCCCGAAGAATCCAGGTAATACCAGGTGTTGCCAAGCAGCAGCCACCCGGTGCGCATCGCACCCGAAGCATCCAGGTAATACCACCTGTTCCCAAGCTGCAACCAACCGGTACGCATCGCACCCGAGCCGTCCAAGTAGTACCAGACATCCCCGAGCTGCAGCCAGCCGGTACGCATCTGGCCGCTGTCCGGCTCCATGTAATACCAGGTTCCATTCACGGCCACCCAGGTGGTGAGCATTGCCCCGTCACTGGGATGCAGGTAGAACCAATTGCCGTTGTAGGCGTACCAGCCATATTGGAGTTGCCCGTTTCCGGCGAGGAAGTATGTGACCCCATTGATGCTCAGGCGTCCGCTCTTCATCACGCCGGTTAGCGGATCGAGGTAGTACCACTCGCCCTCGACTTTCGCCCAGCCTCCGACTTGGGCACCGTCGGCCCCGTAATACCGCCAGCCGGATTCGTCCTTGACCCATCCGCTCGCCATCTCGCCACTCGAATAGAGCAGGTAGGTCTTGCCCGCGATTGTTAGGCGCCCGGTTTGCATGATCCCGCTCGCAGGGTCGAGGTAGTACCAATTGCTTCCCACGGCGGCCCAACCATAAGCGCGTGCACCGTCGGGCTTATAGTAGCGCCAGCCCGCTCCTTCCAGTTTCCAGCCGGTGAACATGGCACCTGTACTCTCGTCGAGCATGTACGTGCCGGACTGAATGGACAGCTCACCTTTGTGCAGCGCCCCAGACGGGTCAAGGTAGTACCAGTTCCCTCTGAAGGCATACCAGCCGGTGAGCATCC
>ERZ773065.1211-NODE-1211-length-13205-cov-5.025171_pt1 | contig 13205 bp, 10 predicted proteins | sample MGYA00580623_ERZ773065 | MGnify/ENA primary metagenome ERZ773065 (study PRJEB29015, sample SAMEA2738017) | human oral metagenome | biome: human oral; feature: human-associated habitat; material: dental | place: China | collected 2047 ...
CCTCCTTGTCGCTGCTGCAGTTGGAGAAAGGAGGCTGGGTGGCGCACTCGGAGAGAATCTTGGCGAAACCGGCGTCGTTGCCGCCGATGGAAAAGGTGACCAAGCCGGTGGAGGCGTCCAGGTGATCAAGCTGGGCGGGTTCCTTCCAGGGAGTCCGGGCCTCGTAGAAGTGCTTGGTCCAGGCTCCGGAGCAGGCGCCGAAATCGAGTGTTTTGCCGGTCTTGTCGGCGATCTGGTGGGCGTATGCGGCCGTGGCCCGCTTGCACTTGTTACCGTTCTCCATCTGGACGTTGGTGCCCTTGGCGTAGGGAGGAGCCCCGACGCCGGAGGCGTAGGAGTCTCCCAGGGCCACATAGCCACCTGTCGGTAGGGACGGCGCCAGAGGCACGGAGTGGACTGAGGGGCCGACGGCGGTCAAGACGGCCAGTACCGTGACCAATAGGCCGAAGTGGAGTGTGAGGCGCCGTGTACGGCTGACAGTGGTGGTCGGTGGTGTAGATAGACACATCAGTCGGTTCGAGAGTGATAAGTGACGTGTTGACATCAACGATATCGGACCTTCTTGCTCAGTCCTATGAGGGCTTGTATCTGCTGTGAGGATATGCGTTTGTCTAGGTCAGAGACTGGTGCCCCATCACCAAAAATGTGGCCAGTCAAGATCTTTGCTGAAAGGGGCAAGAGCGAGTGAGAGAGCGAAAGCGAAGTGAAACATCATCGTTCCTTTCCGGATATCGGTGCTGGTGACGCTCTAAGTATCTCCTGCAGGATAGTGGTGTGAATCACCCATCCGGATAGGTCGATCGGGTGATTCCGCTCAAATCAGATTGTGCTGCAGGGCGTATACTACTGCTCCCACCCTGTCCTGGACTCCGAGCTTGGCGATGATCGCGGAGACATGAGTCTTGACCGTGGCCTCGCTGAGCCTCAACCGGGTCGCAATCTGCTTGTTGGTCTTGGCGTCGACGACAAGCGTCAGCACCTCCCGTTCTCGTTCTGAGAGGGTGATTCCGTGGGGGAGGGGGGAAGTGCTCTGCTGTGTCTGAGTCTGCTTCGAGGTGGACTCTGAGGGCTGGGCAGAGCCGTTTGCCCATAGTCTGGCCTGGTCGCTGATGATGGCCGATGAGGTTGGAGACAGGACGAGATTGCCTGCGACCGCCTGTCGGATGGCGCCGGCCAAGGATGATGCGCCATCCTCCTTGGCAACGAATCCGCGTACCCCCAACGCCATGGCGTCGTCGACGATGGAGTCGGCCGTGAACGTGGTCAGGATAAGGATCGCAATATCCGGGTTCTCCTCGAGAAGTGCTTTAGCCAGCGCAAGGCCATCCATCTTGGGCATCTGGATGTCCACGAGAACGGCCTGGACCTTGCCGTCGACCTCCGAGGAGTGGAAGAGGTCGAGGGCCTCCTGGCCGTCCTTGGCTGTCCAGGCAACGACAATGTCGTCATTCTTGGACAGGAGATCTGTCAGCGTCTGACGAACCAGGGCGTCGTCGTCCGCGATACCAATGCTGATCATGACTCATCCTCGATAACGAGTGTGGGTGACTGTGAGAGAGGGATGGAGGCGGATGTCAGCCAGGTGCCGTTGTCCATCAGTGTGTCCAGTGAGCCGCCGATGGTTGAAAGTCTTTCTTTCATACCAAGAATCCCCATCCCGGAGGAGGGGAGTCTGTGCTGCGAAGAGGAGACCCCATTGGTCACCACCAGGCGAGCCTTATCCACGTCCTGGCTCAGGGTGATGGTGACTGGCTGATCGTGGTCCGCATGCCTAAGAACGTTAGAGCTCATCTCCCGAAGTACCCGGGAGAGGATGGCGGCTTGAAGACGGTTGTAGTGCCCATCTCCCCTGCACTGATAGGTCACGGAGTAGCCGGATGCGGACAGGTCGTCGGCGACGGCGCGTACAGACTCTTCAAGATCCAGCACGACGGTCCCCAGCCCGGTGATACTTGCACGATCGGTGTTCTCGTCCTTGTTTCGTAGGGCTCGAAGCACGAGGCGTAGTTCGTGAAGCGAGTCGGCCGCGGTGGACTCGATCGCGGCGAACTCTTGCCGTGCGGCGGCGGGGTAGGAGGAGTCCGCGGCTGCGCGTTGCGCCCGCAAGGCGGTCTGGGACATCGAGTAAGCGACGAGGTCATGCATCTCACGTGCGATCTCCTCGCGGATAGAAGACAGCTGCTCAGTGGCAGCGGAGATCTTTTGACGTAACGTCGCCTCCGTGCGACGCATCATTGATCCGGGAAGAAGGGTGCAGGCTGCGAGGAACAGTTGTGATGCCGCCACTGAAATAGGGCCTGTAGGGGTGATGATCGCCAGCGGGATGATGAGAGCAAGAGTCAGCGCAATCCGCAGAGGGAGGAACAGTCCCAAGTAGAAGAAGAAAACGGCGTTGGTTATCACCGCATCGCTGGCGGGAACGTGCGGCACCTGAAGGAGCACGATCCAGAGGGCCAGATAGCTGATAGATCCCGATATGGGGTACGCAGGAATGAGGGACAGGGTGATAACTGTTAAGAGAAGAAAGATGAGGCGTTCTGTGCTGGGTGAGTTGACGAGGGTGAGCATGAGTACCAGGTTGATGACACCAACTATGGATCCGATAGCGGCATATCGCTGCCGGGATCGGGATGCACTCCATAGATGCACGCCCGACCACCAGTGGTGGCGGGTAGTGGTAGCATCCGAGGAGTTGCTCACAAAACTTTAATACCGGATGGATTGTTGGTGTGTCAAGCGGTTTTCGTGAAAATGAAGGTGGGATTGACATAGTCCGTCGCGCCGTTTATCTTGCCGAGGGTTGGGGCCGGCTGCTGTGGTTACACGGGTGTCGTGCCGCTGCTCGTGGCGGTGGCTCAGGTTGTGGACACCGATATCGTCATGGGCTTTCCTGTCTGGGCTGTCCATGAGACGCATTGCGGACCTGACGCCGAGAGTAACGCGAAGGATGGGCGGTGATCATCCAGGCCGCCGGCACCCTCCGTACCCTGCTGCAAGTTTTCAGCACACCCAATGAGGACGCGGCCGGCCGGTGACCGGATGAGATCGGTTGTCTCATCCATCGCGAGAGGGATGCCCTCATTGGAGTGTGTGTCACCGTCGATTGACAGCGCCGAGGATGACGCTGATGTGGTGGGGTAGAACTGGATCGGGGGTGGAGCGTTGAGCAGCCAGAAAGAGGCTGGCGTCCTTGAGGTCGTTGACGAGGTCCTCGGGCGTGACGAGGTAGCGCTCGGAGACGTACTCCTTGTCACGGCAGCGCAGGATGGTGCGCCGCCTGCGACCCGCATGGTCGATCTCCTCGGTGAGGTACGTATCTGGCCGGAGCCGGATTGTGCTGGTTGCGGCTGCCGCAGGGAGCACTCGATCAATGGAGGCGATGAGGGCACCGCCGATCGCCATATGGGCGGCCACGCATCGTATGGTGGCTCGTCGCTGTTCAGGGTTCAGGAGGGTGATGGATGCCATGGGGAGGCAGACGGCCTTGAAGGACTCCTTGATGTCGAAGGAGACCATGTCCGCCTGCTGGATCTCCACCCGGCCTGCGATTCCCGATTGGATGGCCTGTTTTTCAGTCAGTCGTTCGGCGAGAAGACTGAGCACATTGATGCTGAGGTCGGTGGCGAGCACTCGGTGCCCAGCGGCCGCCATGGGCACGGTGACACGCCCCGAGCCGCAAGCAAGTTCGAGGACCCGCAACCCGGCCAGTGCCTGATCGGGCAGGATCTCGAGAAAATCGAGGATTGAGGCAATCTCAGTGTCGTCCCGGTGCGTAAGCTCGTGGCGACGTCGAGCACCGGTGCCGAAGGAAAGGCTGGATTCATGGCCCGCTGCTCGTACCTCAATCATGTGAATCACCTCCTGAGGTTCTGTGGGGTGGTTGGCCGACTTGACCTCCAGATGCAGCCCTGAGCAGCAGGGGGCTTCGGTCGGATCGAGCCAGCGGTAATCGCGCTGCGCAGGGCTCCGAGGGAACAGGTATGGGCTGCGGCGGTTGCGGCAGGCCGGAGTCTGGCCCGCACCTGGAGTGAGTAACAAAATTGGCGGCAATGGCGTTTGGACATCAGTTTGTCCTTCCTATCGGAGGAGCAGGATGCTCCCGATGTCAGAGTTCAACGGTAAGAGGCTTATTCATGGAGTGAGGAACCTCAGTGTCCGAAGAGCATCCAGCAGCAGTCCACCAGTCAGTCAGTGCTGCTTCCTTCTTAGCGCTCGCCTGCTGAGGAGAACGGTGGCAGTCATGAGGATGGTGTTCCAGATGAGGAACCAGGCGATGCTCGTGGGTGTGGGTGTGGCCATTGTGCGGGCCTGCATGCCAATGGTGACCTGGGAGTACGGGTAGAGAGGACTCAGTGGCGGAGCGACAAGGAGGATGGCCAGGCTGAGGAAGGAGGCGCCTATGCCGGTCAGGACAGTGGTGGCGAAACTGGGGACGTAGATGCCAACGAGCAGCTGGGCGGCGGCGATGGTGACGGCTCCGAAGGTTCCCAGGAGGGCCCAGGTGGTCATGGTGGCGACATCAGCCGGGGTGAGGTGGAATCCCAGGGCTGCGCTGGCAGCCATGACGAGCAGGAGGAAGGCCAACTGGCAGTAGAGGGCGAACAGGGTGGTCAGGATGAGCTTGCCGGTGTAAGTGGTGATGGTTGCGCCGTAGGTGGCCATGCGGCGCCAGTTGTCGTGCTCGTGCTCCATGCGGGTCAGGCCGGCGGCGCGGAAAGTAATCAGCATGGGGAGGAAGAAGGTGCTCCACAGCAGCCCGCCCTGGCCCCACACTGCCAGCCAGGTGACGCCCTGATCGCGGAAGATCTCGGTGTTGCGCAGGTATTGAAACACACCGTCTGCGGTGTTGAGGGCGGCCAGGATCAGAGCGAGGGTGGCCAGGATCCAGGGCCGTCTGGACTTGGTGCGCTCGATGGCCAGGGGCAGCAGAACCTGCTCTCGCAGCCGACTCGTCCTGGTGATGGTTGGGCCCGTCCGGGGGAACTCGGGTGTACCACTGGGTGCGGCGGTGCTGATTGCTGCGGTCATGGTGGTCTCCTTTTCGTTCTGGGATGTCTTGTCCTGGCGAGTTGGGGTTAACGCGTGATCTGTCGATTAAAGACGGCCTGGGCCAGGGCAGTGGCGGCCAGACCCATGACGATGACGATGACGATGTAGGTACCCGAGTGGTCCAGGGGTACTATGCCGGCGGTGGTGCCCCCGGTGAACTGCAAACGCACGGGGGAGAGCAGAGCAGGGTACTGCCAGGGCAGAGCGGCGGCTACTGAACTGGGCACGACGATATCGGTGGAGGAACCGAGCAGGCCGCCCAGGGCGCCGACGCTCAGTGTCAGGGCCTGGCGATGGACGAGCAAGGCCAGGACCAGGTGGATGGCGGTCATCGCGATGTTGGCCACAAGCAATCCGCCCAGCCAGCTCGCGGTCATGCCCAGGTCGGTGGGTACGCCGCTGGCGGTGGCCACCAGAGTGTTTGTGGACACCAGGGCGATGACGGGTATCGAGCAGATGGCCAGGGCCGTAGTCAGCTTGGCCAGGAACAGGGAGGTGCGCGGCTGGCCGTCGGCAAGGAGCTGGGACAGCATGGTGCTGTCGTGCTCGGTACTGGCCAGGCGTGAGGCCACCACCGCGGAGATGATCGGAGCGAGCAGTTTGTGCACGGGTGTGGCACTCGCTATGACATAGCCTGTGGTCACCGCGACCCCATTGGGCTTGGCCAGGCTGAAGGCCATAACTGCTGTGGCCCAGGCCACTTCGAAGCTGGTGACCAGGACGAGGGGCAGCCACAGACGCGACCTCTTGAGTTTGGAGATCTCCAGTCCTAGGGCTCTCATGCTCCCACCCTCCTCATCCCCTGGTAGGCAGTCTGCTGGGCTGATGCTTGGTAAGCAGCCTGGGTATAAGTGGGAGCCGGTTGTGCTTGGGCGTGGCGGGGTCCTTGGGCGCTCGGGTATCCGGATACTGGTGCCTGGGACGGAGTGCTCTGCCTCTGCACTGGCGCCTGACGGGCGTAAGCGGGCTGGTGCGGCGCTCTGCTCATTGGCTGCTGCTGGGTACTGGGCTGGCCCTGTGGTGAGGGAGCCTGCTCGGTGATGTCGAGGAAGATCTGCTCCAGGGAGCGGCGTCTCAGCTCGACTCGATAGATGCTGGCGCCTGCGGTGACCAAGGTGGTGACCAGCCGGGCAACGTGATCGTCGTCGTATGCGGGCATGATGATCTCGCTGTCCTGGACTGAGCTGACCCGCCATCCCTGAGCGGCCAGAGTCTGGGCGGTGGGGACGGCCTGCTCGGGGCGGGTGCGCACCACGATGTGGCCGGCCTCGGCCAGGGCAGACAGAGGACCTTGGTAGAGCAGGTGGCCGTGACTGATGATGCCGATGGTGTCGGCCATCTGCTCGATCTCGCTGAGCAGGTGACTGGAGACCATCACGGTGATCCCTCGCGAGGCTGGCAGACTGGTGATCAGCTCGCGGATCTCGTGGATGCCGGAGGGGTCCAGCCCGTTGGTGGGCTCGTCCAGGATGAGGAGCTCGGGCTCTCCCAGCAGGGCCATGGCCAGACCCAACCGCTGCTTCATGCCCAGGGAATAGGCCCGCGCTTGCTTGCCGGCGGCGTGGGACAGGCCCACGGTATCCAGGGCTTGGTCGATGCTGGCTGCGCCCAGATGCTTGACCCGGCGCACGATGTCGAGGTTCTCCCGTCCGGTCAAGTGACCGTAGAAGGAGGGCTGCTCGATCAGGGAACCCACGCGAGTCAGCGTGCGCCCTGGTGAGAAGGGCTCCCCAAAGACTTCCACACTCCCGGCGGTCGGGCGGGTCAGCCCGAGCAGCATCTTCATTGTCGTGGACTTACCTGCTCCGTTGGGGCCGAGGAAGCCGTAGACCTGCCTGGCGGGAACCTCCAGGCCGACACCGCTGACTACCTCAGCATTTCCGTACTGCTTGGTCAGCCCCGTACTGCGCACCACCAGGTGCTGCCTGGTATTCAGCATTGCTGCGCTCCTTTCTGATTTCGTCGCGCCAAGTGCGGCGACATCGACTGCATGATTTGAGAGGCGTATCCACGATAGCACCGTTAAGAAAATCCATGAGGATGATTCTGGTCCTACGAACGGGTTAGTCGATCGTCGTATTGACGTCCCGAACCTGAAGTGCTCGACGACATTAGTTCTCGGTCAATGGTAGTGAGATGCCGTCCACATGTTGTGTTGACGTCAAGAACGAGTGGCGCCATCGCGCGCAACACATCGGGAAATATGTCCAGAAAAGGGATCGCCCATATGGATCACCATTCTCGCTCCCTTGACGGTGCGCAGGGGTGTGCCTAGCGTTCTTACCAAGGTTCAACTCCTGAGTCGCCAGTCTCGGAAAGCCTGGCGTCCGTTGAGCCGTCACAGGATTCATCGATGATTCGTCGATGAGCCGACAACATGAACGGCGCCGCTAAAGGGCGGTGCGAACTCGAAAGGAGAACATCATGAGCAACATCAACACGCAGGCGGCAGCGGCCCTCGATGAGCTGAGTGACGCGGAGCTTGACCAGGTCCTGGGAGCTGAGGGTGTGGTCCCCACGATTAGCCATGAGTGCCACATGAACAGTTGGCAGTTCATGTTCACGTGCTGCTCGTAAGTGCGCCCCGTCCTTAGTGGGCCTCGGAACTGATTGTGGGTAGGCCGGGCCGCCTGCCCGGTCTACCCACAATGCGCAAGCATCGCACACTGACAACATGAATGGCGCCGTTGAAGGGCGGTGCGAACTCGAAAGGAGAACATCATGAGCAACATCAACACGCAGGCGGCAGCGGCCCTCGATGAGCTGAGTGACGCGGAGCTTGACCAGGTCCTGGGAGCCGACGGCGGCGTGCTCTCGTCGGTCACTCACAAGTGTCCCATGAACTCTTACCTGCGCCTTTTCACGTGCTGCTCGTAAGTGCGTCCGTCCTTAGTGGGCCTCGGAACTGATTGTGGGTAGGTCGGGCCGCCTGCCCGATCTACCCACAATGCTCATCAAGTATCGTCAGTATGAGCGGAGCCGCTAAAGAGTGGTGTAAACCCGAGGGGAGAATGTCATGCGGTTTATTTACAGGCTGAAACACGTGCTCCCTGGTCTGGGTAAACGTAAACGATTGATGTAGCTGTCAATAATACTCTGGGAGTAAGATTATGGGTCATTCACCTGAGATTCCATTTTGTACCTATGTATCCCTGTGGGGTGAGGATGTGGGTTCCTTAGCTAGGCGGTTCCTGCCTCCCCAGTATCTTCAGGGAGAAATTCTGGCCATAGTCGGTCCGGTTCTGGTGTATCTCATCAATGAGTACAGATTGCAGGACCAGCTTGATGGGGACTCCCCGCAGAAACGTTACCGGGACTTCGAGGCCTCAGCTCGCCAGAAGGTGGTCCCTGATGTCGCCTCCAGGTTCCCGGAAGTTCTTGAGCGCCTCCATTCTCGGCTCGACTCTCTTGAGTCCCTGTGTGCCACAGTGCGTCAGCGCTTCAATGAGGACTATGAGTCGCTGGTAGCCGAGTCAATCATCCCACCGGAGGCCTCCGATCTTCTCCAGATCAAACCGGCGGGAGACCTCCATGACGGAACCGCCACGTGCCGGCTCTCCCTGAGTGGGGATGTGACCCTGTACTACAAGCCCCGGGAGTCCTCCGGCGAGCTCCTGGTACAGGCGGTCTCAGACACGGTCGCAGCGGCGGCTGGAATCAGCGCGCTTCGGGTAACGCCACGGCTCAGCGCTCGTTCCGGGTACTCCTGGGTGCAGGAGATAAAATCCGAGCCGTGCTCAAGTAGAGACGCGGTGAACGCCTACTACGAGAGGGTGGGGCACCTGCTCCTCGTGGCCTACCTGGTCGGGTTGACGGACCTTCATCACGAGAACATCCTGCCCGGAGACGGCACCCCCTGCGTCGTCGACGCCGAAACCATGTTCAACACGCCGTTGCGGCAGCTGGTCTCTGTCACACAGGCGACGCGGGACGTCAACGACTCCGTCATGTCATCCGTCAGCGGCTCAGGCATGCTTCCCGTCGGTACCGGCAACGAGATGTACGGGGGTGACGTCAGTGGACTGTCCCAGGGCAGGTGGCGAACGGAGTCGCGAGCGCTTGTCAACCTCGGCCGCGACGACATCAAGTTCGCCAGGCAGGTTCTGGAGCGCACTGACACGGCTCATCTGCCGCATGTCGTCGATGACGGTGAGTCCACCGCTCTGCAGCCGGCGAACCACGTCGATGCCATAGTCCGGGGCTTCACGCGGTCTTACAGAGCCGCAGTAGAGGCTAAACGGGACATAGCTCTGTTGGTGGCGGACCGCGCCCCCAACGTCCAGTGCCGGCTCCTCGCCCGCAGGACCGCTGAGTACAGCATGTTCATGAGTTACCTGTGGTCCGTCACCAGGATTGGTCGGCAGGAGGAGATCTATGAGTACCTTCGCCGCCGGTCCGAGGGCCTTTCCGAGCAGGTCGTCTCCTCTGAGATTACCCAGATGAACGAGGGTAGCATTCCGATCTTCTGGTGCTCGGGAGACTCCACGGACGTCTATGACCCGAGCGGGGCGTTGGTGGCCAGCCTGGAAGCACCTCCTGCCCGCGGCGTGTACGTGTTCCTTGACTCGCTTGGCGATGACGACCTTGCCCTCCAGCAGAGGCTCATCCGATTCGCCTTCGACTCCGAGACGTCGCTGTCTCTCCAGAGTCCCCGGCGTATGAGGTACGAGCGCGGGCTCCAGACACCCGCACGCTCTGCGTACGAGGGAGCGAAGGACCTTTACCGGACCATATGCAAGTCCGCGGTCAGCTCGGAGACTGACGGCTCCGTCAACTGGCTGAGTCTGGCTGTCGACGACCACGACGCGCTGGAGCTGCGCCCGCTCACGGGGTCGCTCTACTCGGGAACACCGGGGCTCGCTGTGGGGCTCCTGAGCTACCGTGAGCTCACTAGCGACCGCAGCATGGATCCCGTGCTGCGCAGCATCGGCCGGGAGGCTCTCGAGTCCTACAGACGAGGTCTGGCCGCGAAGCAGACGCTCTTCTCCTACTACGACGGGACCCTGGGGTACCTTCCTGTTCTTCGGGCGCTGTCCGCCCAGGGCCTGACGGACGCTGACGCGGACCAGCTGACTCACGACTTTGTGGACACGTGCGCCTCGGTCCCTCTGGACGACCTCGATGCGGACGTCATCGGTGGGGCCGCCGGAACGATCATGGCGCTGGCAACTCTGCCGGACCGGCAGCAGGCAGAGCCAGTCATTGCTCGACTAGCCGACTACCTGGCTGGCCTACGTGACAGCGACTGGGCGGTCCCCAGGCCCGGGGCCATCGACAACGCCAGCTTCGCCCACGGTGCCAGTGGGGTCGCCACCGCGCTGCTTCATGCCGCCGCGGTCACCGGTCGTGATGAGTACCGCGACTCCTGGAGGGCGGCCTGGAAGCACGACGAGCGCTTCCGACGCCAGGACACTTGGGTGGACATGCGCCGCGACGACGGGCTTCCGAGCGCCAACTGGTGCCACGGACTCACCGGCCTCATGCTGGCCAGGTGCCGGTGGCTTGACCTTGACGACGAGCACGACCTGTTGTCCTCCGACGAGCGTGCAGCCGTCAGTGACGAGTTGCTGCGCGCTGCAGACGGGGTGGAGAAGTACGGGCTTGGGCTTGACACCTTTGCCCTCTGCCACGGCGTGGCAGGAAACCTTCTCGCCCTTGAGAACGTCGCCCACCGGCTTCCAACCAGGTCCTGGGAGGATGAGTGGACGAGCATGAGTAGCTTCGGGATCGCCAAGGACTGGCTGTGCGGCCTGAGTGACCACTTCCAGTCGTACTCCGCGATGAGCGGGCTGCCCGGCATTCTGCACGCACTCGCCGAGCACGCCATGCCGGGCAGTCCCATGTCACCGCTGCTCCTTCCAAGCCTTGACTGGGGTGGTACCCGTGCGCGTTAAGTTCCGGATGCAGACTGGAGAGCAGGACTGCCTTCTTGCCTGCTACTCCATGGCAGTCTCGTCCCTGGGGATCGACCTCCTCCCTCACGAGCTCTACGACGGTGATGCACTGCCTGCGGATGGACTGAAAGCCAGCTACCTGAGGCAGATCGATCAGTCCATCGGCACCCGCACCCGCGCCTACCGGGATCCCGGGGCAGAATGGACACGTGAGGTGTTCACCTCCTTCAACGGCCCGGCGATCGCGCACTGGAACTCGAACCACTTCGTGGTGGTCGCCTCGATGTCACGTACCCACGTCCGCGTGTTCGACCCTGCTCTTGGCAGACTCCGTCTACCGCTGGAGGACTTCTACCGCTCCTTCACCGGAGTGTGGATCCTCGTCGAGCAGGAGCGTCCTCCGGCTCTGGCGCCCCGTTCTCGGCCGCCTTCCGCTGTCCGGGTCTTCTTCTCCCGGCACCTGTGGCTGCTGTTCCTCGGTCTGACGATCGGACAGGCAGCCTCCATGGCAGTTGCCGCCGGGGTGCGCACTGTACTCGGTGCAGAGTATCTCTGGCCGATCACCATCGGCCTGGGGACAGTGCTTGTCCTTTTGTACCTGGCGTCCGGTCTGATGCTAACTGCTGCTCAGCGTGGTCTGACGGGCAGGTTTGAGCGGCGCTACTCGGAATCACTCTTTCGCTCGGTGCTGAGGCGCCCCTACCTGTTCTTCAAGAGCCAGACCGTCGGGTCCCTGATCGAGGTCATCAGCCTGCGGGGAACGATCAGGGACGTCATCCTCTCCTCAGCGATCCCAGCTGCCATCAACTTCCTCTCCGTCATGGTCCTGGTGGTCTACCTGGCGTGGATATCCATGCCCCTGACCCTCCTGACGTGCGGGGTATCGCTGCTGTTCAGCATCCTGGCTGGACTTGCCGTCCAGAGGGAGCGTGACGCCAGTCAGAACTATGTCCAGCGCCAGGTCGCCTTCACCTCAGCCATTCAGCAGGATATTCACTCTGTGGATGAGACCAAGGTGACCCGGACGGAAGAGCAGGTGGCGGCACGCTGGTCAGCGGAGAACAACCGTCTGGCCGAGGCATTCAAGACGACCCTGGGCGCCCAGAACCTCAGCGCGGGGGTCCAACGCGTCTACTACGGCGTCTCCCTGGTCGTCGTCGCGGCCTTCAGCGTCAGCCTCTACCGTTCGGGGCACGTCGGCATGCCGGATGTGGTGCTGTTTCAGTCGGGGGTGGGCATGCTGGCGGGGGCGACGTCGGAGCTTCAGACCTTCTTCGTCTCCTGGGCAAAGGCTGCGGTCTTTGAGCAGAAGCAGGCTCCTCTTCGGGAGGAGCCTGAGGAGCAGCGCCGCGACGTCGTACTCGCTGAGTCGCCGGCGTTCATCACGGCACGCGACCTATCCTGCACCTATCCAGGTGGTGAGCCGGTCTTTGCTCCTATCTCATTGACCATCGGTCAGGGAGAGCATGTGGCCATCATCGGGGAGTCAGGGTCAGGAAAATCCACCCTGCTGCACGCGCTCATGGGCCTGCTGCCGCACGACGGAACGGTCCAGTACGGGGACGGGTGGGACCGGTCAGGGCTGGGGGTGGTGCTGCCCGGCATGTCGCTCTACACCGGCACTGTGCGCGACAACCTGGTAGCTGAAGGCGTGGACTGCGCCGAGGCCGACATCTGGGAGGCACTCGCTGCGGTGAACCTCGCGGATACCGTCTCCCGCCTGCCTCGGGGGCTTGACTCCGCTGTCTTCGAGTCCGGCCGGAACTTCTCCTCTGGGCAGGCGCAGCGGATGCTCGTGGCCAGGTCCCTCATACGAGGCCGCTACGGCATCTTCTGGGACGAGGCGCTCAGTGGAGTGGACGCGAGCACGCGCGAGAGCATCTACCGGAACGTCTTCCAGTCCGACGCGTACCGTGGGGTCACGATCATCGCCGTCAGCCACCAGATGGACATTCTGAGCCGGGTTGACCGAGTCGTTTATGTCAAGGGCAACCACAGCGCGCCGGTTATCGGCGTGCCGACCTCCCTGGAGCACACGAGCAGGCGGTACAAGAGGTTCGTTGCCAGCGCTAATCTGCTCGCCGCATAGACGTGCAGCCGAGCGCCCTCTCCTTCGTCGGCGCGGAAGGTGTCCTCAGCCCCCTCGGGTGTCGGATCGCTCAAGCGTCACGGAGGTGGCCAGCACGACGACGGCGCTCAGGGCCGCACTGATACCGACCGTGACGGCAGCGCTCGTCCAGGTGAGGTCCTGTGCGGCGAAGA
>ERZ773065.1217-NODE-1217-length-13195-cov-3.881279_pt1 | contig 13195 bp, 12 predicted proteins | sample MGYA00580623_ERZ773065 | MGnify/ENA primary metagenome ERZ773065 (study PRJEB29015, sample SAMEA2738017) | human oral metagenome | biome: human oral; feature: human-associated habitat; material: dental | place: China | collected 2047 ...
CGACCACTTGTTCTTACGGATTCTTTCGGTCATCCAACGCAGGAATGGCGCACAGCCTGCGCTGTCAACCTTATACGGTCGTTTGGAGTTCTTTCGATGTTCGAGGTAAGCCCGTTGCCCACGCCTTGCCGTATATTGTGGAGACCGCCCGCGAGCAGCTTGGCGTTCGGGTGTCCCCCGCTTAAGCTCATAGTGGATCGCCATGTGCGAGCATCCAACCCGTGCGGCTATGGCGCGAAGGGAGAATCCTTCGCGGTGAAGTGCCTGTATTTGCCCCCTTTCGTCAAGGGTAAAGTGCTTTCCCGATTTACGAACAGCTTCCATTGTGGTAGAATAGGCGTAATCCATAGTGATTGCTCCTTTGCTGATGTTTTGTAGCGGAACCATTATAGCACGGGATGTCACTATGGATTTTGTTTTTGTTTAGCTGTTCAACTTCATTTTACAACGAACCTTTTTTGTTTGACACTTAAAATTATACCAAATGGATGTCGCTCATGCTATTTTATTTGCCAAGACGATAGATATTTCAAGGGTTACAGCAGATTATTCATCTGCGAAGTTTGAGATATTTATCTTTTTTCAATGGTTTAGGTGTTTTTATGTTCGTTTTCGCGGTGGTATAAGTTCCCTTCTCACACACTCTCCAAAACCTCGAAAAACAGTAGTTCTCTTGTTGCAAATACTGAAAAACCAGTAGTGGCAACTGTTGGCAAAGGGCATAAAGAAGGGACTCCGGCGACGCTGCCATTCACAGGCAATCTCTCGGAATCCCTTGATTTCAAGCCTTTTAAGCACTCTTTATTTGTCCTTGCGTGACATCAATACCACGCACTCCACATGGCTCGATACGTCCATTTTGATGTCAGAGCCTCCCGACGTTCGCGGAAACAAATCCAGTCGTTTTCATCTGAACTTATCCACTTTTCGCTTCGTTCGCCTCAACCCATTCGTTAGCGGGAACATATCCAAGTTTTCGGAAACCCGCATAAAATGGGACTTTTTCAAAAACGGGGAGGCCCATCGTCTCAATCCTTACTGCTTCCGCGAGTGCATGGAATTTCATCGCCTCAACCCTGTTAGTCCAGAGAATAGAGGCTAATCACCCCACTCATCAAAGATCTCGTCGTACAACATCATTCCCTCAATACTGTACGGTCGGTTCTTGGCATCCTGCTTCATTTTCTAATAAGTCTTGCTGTCCACTTCGATTGTACGAGTCTCCATGATCGTTTTCTTAATTCCAAAGAGACCGCGCTTCGCAACCGGAACCTGCACTTTAACCTTGTGCTTCATCAGCTATTTCTATCTTTTCTTCCATGTGTTGAATACCATCATTATATTGTTCAACCGTAATTGCCTTACGCTCAAGCAACATATTCAGCATTCTTCTCTGTTTCAATAGTAGCATCGTATTTTTCTCTTGATATGAGAGGCTATCCCACGCTACTGTTTCAATATCTTCATTCACGTTAATTCGCACCTTTGACTTTTATATAAGATCGGTCGAAATCAATATGGTCAATCCAAACAGGTGATTTACTTCTCCGCGTTTTTTGATTTTTCACGAGTTTTTTTCGCTGGAGCTGGAAGCGTGAAATCTAATATGTATTCAAAGGTCGTCCCCATCGTAATATAACTACTCGGCCAACCGAATATTCCAATTTTGTTCACCAAATTGCGACGGTCCCATATAATTGTGTTTCTAAATTCATAACCAGCAGCACGCATCGCATTGATAATGTTTATATGCAGAGGCACTCGTTTTCCATCAATCCATGCATCCGTGATATTTATAAGAATATGGGCCTTCTCTTGAAAAACAGGCATCATGTCTCGAAAAATTTCGGATATTTGTGTTTCAAATGAATCTGCATCGAGTGTTCCTAAATCACGGGGATCTTGGCTATACTGCTCGACCTTGCCGAACTGTTCGTTTTCACGCAGGTCACCACGGCGACTTTTATTTTTGCGCTCCCTGTTCAATATATTGGCATATGGCGGCGATGTAAAAGCCAGTTTAACTGTTCCCTGTGCGACACGGTTTACAATATTTCTGGCATCATCACAAAAGACCATTTGTTTGCAATGACATTCAGCAGGCGGCTCCGAAACGCGAGAATTAGCGAGAGCAACATATTCCTGCTTTAAATCGAAACCTAATGCATTTCGATCCAGATCTTGAGCTGCAAGAAGCGTCGTTCCAGAGCCGACAAAAGGATCTAATACAAGTTCGCCCCTGTGGGTGAACTGCTCAATGACTCTTTTGGCCATGGCAATAGGGAATACGGCGGGATGAACTGACTTGTCCCTTATGTCCCTTGGCTCATACATAAATTGCCATACACCTATTTGATTCTTCATCCAATCTCTGGCCTCAATGCATGAAAGAAAACCTTTCTTACAATCACAAAGTCGTGCGTTATCAATGCTTATGAAATTGGTAGTTGACATTGTTCAAATTCCCTGCTTTCCTTAAACCTACTCTGTGCAAAATCAAAGAACTCTTGGTTAATCTCAAACCCGACACAGCTTCTTCCAAGCCTGTCGCTTACGATCCAAGTTGTGCCTGTTCCTAAAAAAGGATCAAACACAACACCGTCCTTCGGGCTTCCACACAGTACAATCTGTTCAACAAGCTGCTCTGGGAATGTGGCCGTGTGGCTACCATTTAATGGCTGTGTATTAATTGCCCAAACATCACCCGGATTCTTCATGCGACCATTTGCACCGAGAATCTTGATTGCATCCAAATCGAAGAAATAGTTCTTGTTCAGCACAAAGTGGAATACATGTTCATATGTGTTGTTCAAGCGATCAGTAACGCTGGCGGGAATCCTATTCGGCTTCTGCCAGATAATATCGTCACGCAACAACCAACCTCGCTCCTGCATTTCAATAGCAAATCGTGATGGTATGAGCAGAAGCTGTTTGTTTTGGTATAGCTTTCCGTTTTGCTTGATTTTCGGTTGAAGTGGTTTCGTCGTAAAATACTTCTCTTTACGGTCCTTTTGGGCCTGCGTAATGTTTCCTTCGTCATCCAAATACTTGCTCCAAGCACCGGCACCTGACCCGAAATATGTGTCGCCAACATTAATGAAAATGTTAGCGGTCGGTTTCAGGTATGGACGAAGTTCATCGAAAAAATCCGCAAGCCTCGACACATAGGCTTCAGGAGTTTCTTCGGAACCTATTTCTCCTTCGCCGTTATAAACTCGTTTAGCCCAATACGGTGGTGACGTTACCAACAGATCAATTGAAGCAGGCTCGACCTGTTTTATTAACTCAAGTGTATCGCCGCAGGCAATAATGTGTTTCATTCCGCTTCCTCCTTCGGAGCTTCCGCAATACGCAAGATCAGCTCACTCTTCTCCTGATCTAAATAAATTGAGAACCTTGTCGTTCCTTTTTCGACAGGAAGGTTATTCAAAATCGATTTTGGCAAGCGGATGCGCATATCTTGCTGCAGAGCATATGTGTCAAGATAAATAGGTTCTTTGGCCATGCTGGTCTCCTTTCGTCCTAAATTCAGGACAACTATAGCACAAATTTGGCCCAAAATCAACCCAAAGAAACAGGATTAATTATGAACCTTTCCTGATAGGGCACTATTCAAACGATTATATGCTGCTGGTACAGGTCGGTTTTTGCTGCAGGTCTAATCCTGAATTTCGTTCCGTGATTGTGGCCGGTACGTGCATCAAAATCAACGTAAATCGCTCCAGCCTCTACAAGGTCCAAAAATCTCTCCAGTGTAGGATCAACATAGGCTTCAATTTCATTATACTTGAAGCATTCATGGCCAGAGATGTATCGTGTTTCAGCTTTTACATACATAAGGTTGTTGAGTTTTGTGCTCAGCTTTTGAGAAATATCCGCAAAAGTCCAATAGGGATTCGGATCAATATCACCTGTGCCGACCCCATCTCTTATAAATCTGCGCCATTCAGAATGGCGATCATCAATCATTTGATAGTCAAAGGATATAAAAATACATTCAGCATTCCAGTCAACATTGACCATGAATCCACGGTCGCTGCAAGAGGTTGCATTAATGGTTTGGCGGAAACTTCTTTCGTTCATAGGATAGAGAGTCCCTGCATCTTGATGAGGCCATCCATAAAGTGGAAGAAGAATCTGCGGAACTATCCGTGCATTACGAGGCTTTGGCTCACTATGGAATAGAGTCAATAATGATCCCGTCTCGGCACGCTGACTTTTCAATTCCCAATCCCCAAAATCGGGTAACTGAAGGTTGTTTTCCGCAACATCAAGAAGATCCTCCAGCGTATTGCCTACGCCACCGGCATTGCCGGGACGCTGATTTCTGACCCATCCCATTTCTTTGATTTCTTGCAATCTGACTCTAAGCAAATCCAAATCGTGCTCTCTCATTTTATTACCTCCTACATGATCTTCTCGACACTGTCGAACAAGCTGTTTAGTTTTCTTATAGGTATTCTTATATGAGGCCCTCGATCATGAGGAGCCTTCTTTCTAAAATCTGAAGCTGGTTGATCAATACACAGGTCCATTACAACAGCCCCAGATTCGATTGCATCATAAATGTTTTTAGGCGAGCTCAGAATAAATGCCTCCACAAAATGAAACTCTTCGTCCTTAGAATTAGCAGCACCTCTCGTCTCGGCCAAGGCAAGTAAAACTTGTTTAATTTTTCCATGACCGCTTGTCAAATCCCACGTTGCTAAATATTCATCTCGAAAAAACAAATCCACATTCACATCGCCATTCCCACGCAGAATGAAACCGAGGCTGTTAACCTTGTTCCCATATATGGTGGTGAAGAGTTTTCGCTTGAGCGATCCGTCCCTCTGAGAAGGTTTCTCATAATTAAACCTATCAAATATTTGATTAGGTGTTAATCCTGCCGTGGATGTTTGGTGGAATAGAGTTAACGTGCTTGCCTTGTTTTTCTTTTTCCGCATTCCTTTAAGCTCATATGTACCCAAATCAGCAAGATGCAGATTATTCTCAGCAACGCCAAATTCACGTTCTAAAATCTGGCCGACGATTCCATCGTCCTTTCTAAACATATCCGCAGGAACACGAATGAATCCTTTATCTCTGAGCTCCTCCATCTTCTGAATAACTTTTTCTTTAGTCCATTCCATACGCTTAATCCTTTCCTTTAAGAGAGATACAGCCTGCTGATTTACACAGCAGGTTTGAGTCTCTCTTTACTTCATATCTCAAACTTCGCAGATAAATAATCTGCTGTAACCCTTGAAATATCTATCGTCTTGGCAAATCATGACCACCCGTCAAACGGGTGGTTTGCTCGCCCCTATAAGGGGCAGTTACCAGCCAGCGTCTAAAGACGCTGGCTTTCACTACGTTCAAGCCAGATTGCTCTTGACTTGACAATTCGCGCCATAACAAACTCCTTTAACTACAATAAATTGATAGACTGTAAAAGTGCTTTTCTTTATGTACCACCTTTCATCATCTCAAAATGTTGCTCCTGTCCCATGTGCCGGAAGATCATTCTGAAGGTATCACGACACACGCTGGGATCAGAGCAATCATCCACATAATGCATATCATCATTGATGCCGTGTGCTGTGCTTGAAATATAGGAGAGCATGGACGAAGCCATATCGAATTTCGTGTAATCATCGTCGCATATGAAATCTTCCTTGTGATCCTCGAGAATCCGCTTTCGCAGCGACTCTCCTTCATATCCGCAAAGCTGAAGGAAGTAATACTCCAAAATTCGACGGATGATATTCATCAGCGGGATAGGAGAGGAGACCTCTTTGTATTCCTCCCACAATGCTGCGTAGGAATTTTTGACCGGGTTTACGTTCATCTGCTCTGAAGGGCAGTTGGGATTTTGGCATTCACACAGACGGATGAAGGATTTTCCATCACGTTTCTGAATGAGATAGAAGGACACAAACTTGTATCGCTTCACATGAGGGTAGGAGACTTCCCTATGGAAATACGCATTGTGTGTGAGTATAAAGATCTGCTTGATGAAGTTCCCTGCAACGAGGGCGTTCCGATTATCGGCATTATTTCGGCAAATCTCGATCATCTTTCTGACCAGTGCGCCCACGACAAACAGCGCCTTGCTGTCCATGCTGGAAACGGGATCGTCAATGACAACAATCTTATCTTTGTGCTCTCCGTCGGCAGTTGTGCTCCCGAATACCATCTGTTGAAAATAAAGGAAGGCGATAAAGTTCTTTTCGCCTTCACTTAGGTTCTTGGCGATTTCGCCCGTATCGGTGCGGATGACCTCATAGTTGATGGCGGCTTTGTTCTCTTCTTTATGGGGGCGTACCGCAAATCCTTGGAATCCGGTATCGCGCAGTATCGTATTAATGGCGTTCATGGCAGTTCCGGTTTCTACAGTTTTGCTGCTCAGTGCACGATATTCTGTTCGAAGTCTTTGTAGAACAGCGCTCTGTTCATCGATGATTTTTTGTTGTTTTGTCAACTCCTGCTCAAAAGCCTTCTCGCTCCTTGTATACCCGTCGATGACGTCTTTGAGAGTAAAAGCAATATGCTCAAACACAGTTTTTGTGCAGTCCGCTTTCTTTTTCGGTCCGGCTGCAACAAGCTCGTTATTTGCGTCGATGAGTTTGTTGTAGTCTTGAATCATCGTCGACAATTCAAGTAACAGAGGCGCAGTTTCTTCCAATGTCACGACCAAGGCGGGGGATTCTACTTTATCTCTGATTTTGTCGATGTTTGATTGAATGGCTGCTTTTATAACAGTGAGCTTCTCGTTATAGGGCGCTACATCAACCGAAGGGTATATTTCTGCCGGCAGCTTACTTAAAGACATGAAGAGCTGATTGGCGGATGCTCTGTATGTCGCGAGGAATTCATTGAGTTTTGAGAGACTTTCGTTGTACTGATCATCGAAGCTTGCGGACAGCATCTCTTCAAAATCAGAAGGAAGCTCCTGCATACAGTAAGGACAGTGCCCCCCGGTCCTTGCATGATACGCATCATGTCCCTGACGTACCCATTGGCTTGAACCGACCTTTTTTAGAAAGTCTGCAAATGGTGTATTTGATGTGTTTACGATTGCTTGACCTAGAATTTCCTGTCCTGCCAGAGAATCCAGAACAGCAGGATTGTCAAGCTCACTGAAGCGGGGATAGGTTTTGGCGGATGCCGAATACACGGATTCGTACATGCGTTTCATTTCATCTATGTTATGTTCGATAGGAGAATGTGCTGTTACAGCCTCGGTGAATAGCTTTGCTCTTTTCTTTCCATCCTGGGTCTTTTCAAAAACAGTTCGTAGTTCGCCTGACTTTTTCCAACACTCCTTATACATTTTGTCGAGGAGATTGTTCTTCTCTTTTGTTTTCTCATCTTTTTTTGCTGCCGCCTCGGCAAAGAGTTTATTTGCAACAGTTTGCTCTTCTGTATTTTTGTCGAGCTGCTTTTGTATGTCCACATTTATTTCGTTGATCGTGAAAACGCCCGGAAGATTATGGTAGCGATTCATGTTACCATCAATGAAATTTTGATCAAATACATGGATGATGTAATCCGAGAACGATTTTCCCGGGGCATAGGAGACGCCGATACCTTTTCCGATTGCACCGGCGAGGGTGGATTTTCCTGTTCCGTTGTTGCCGAAGAAATAATTGATATAGGTAGGAAAAACCTCAGTCGTGGTTCCTTTGTAGCTGGCGTCGTCCAGTACGATTTTTGTGATCTCGCATGGAAGTTTTGTTGACATAACGCTTCCTCCTTTATCACTACGGTCGCGGCATATTTGAAAGGTTGATGACATCGAAAGCCTTAAAAAGATTCACTTTATGAACCGACCATGCACTGCGGTTTAAATCTGTAAGAGCACATCCCATGTTGAGGTCAAAGTAAATAGAGGCGGGATTTTCACATAACTTTTGTTGGGAAAACACAGCTAGGGGACAAAATGAAATTTTGATATTGCTGCCTTCTTTTTTTATTCGTTTGATATAACCGTATATTGCCCGTTGTTTGGCATCTGTCACGCCGTGATATTCTGTATTTTCGTTACATATCAGAGCTGGAAATGTTTTCAACTCCTCAATGCCAGCTTCAGATAAGGCGGCGCATCGGTCGTATATTTCCGAAGGAGCATGGCTTGGGGTCAAAGCTTGGTCAACGGGAATGATGAGATCGTTGCTCGTGAAAATATCTTCTGTCGTTGTGACAATCAGCTGATAGTATTCTTTGCTGAAGTTCTGTATGGCAATAAGCTGCTCGGTGCTGTTTTTCGCATCATGCTGAGGCACTGTTACGTTAAACGTAACAGTGCTGTTATTAATATTGAAATTATTGCTCTTGTCTTTTTTTATGTAAGTTGTGGTGGATGGAAGGCTGTCATGACATACCGCAAGCTGGTTATTGCTCATAGTTTACCTCTATAAATTGAAGGTGATATTACTGTGCTCGATGTTGAAGGTCTTGGACTCGTCATGTCCGATGTTGGTCTGATTGCGGATGAAGGTGATGTTGGTCTGCTGTTTTTCATTAATCGGTGCATCCACGACTTCAGCTTCCGCATATTTATCTTCATATATTTCGCTTTCTTCATGTCTACTTTCATGGGGAGGAGTGGCAGTATCCGGAATTGAAAAATCCATTAAAATTACAATATCTCCGGAAATATTGCCAAGGCTCTCCTTGATAGAATCTTTCATTTTCCATTCCGATTTCGGAGTTGCTTGGAAGTACCAAGATTCGAAGGTAGGTCTGCCTGATTCGCAGTCCGGGAAATACTGTAAGACATAATCAAAAACACTTAAGAAAAAAGGAAGAAAGATAATCTGTTCAGTCGTGTGCAGTTCAGATACGGGCATTGTTTTATCATGCCCGACAGCGATTTCGGTACCATTTGGAATTAATGTATCTTCCTGCATGATCTTAATCAAAGATTTAACAAGCCATTCGCATTTTCCGGTATTAAGGAACTGGTCTATGAACCCCACCGTCTTTTCGAAGATGGCGGGGTCTTTTCTTTTGTAAGAAGCATGAAATGACAACCGGGTAGCCGGATCGGTGAACGGGACATAATCTCCGGTGCTGCTCAAGCACTTTTTGTAATTTGAAACGCATTTCTCAATTGTTTCACCTTGATAGGTTTCAGTATCTTCGCCGTTGACGATTGACGCTAGGGCGATGTACAGGTTCGGTGCGGTTAGGCCGTCAGAGCCTCCTTGGAGTTTGTTGCGAGCTTTGCGCCGGTCTTTCTTTGTTTCAAGCAACAAATCAAAGAATATGCCACCGCAGAGGTGAGGAACGTTTTTTGAGGGCATCTTTTCGTAACCTCCTTAAAATTGGTAACCTTACGCAACCTTAGTAACCTCAAGTAACTGTTTTAGATGGTTGACAGTAACCTTATCTACCTTAGGGTGGAAAATGTAAAAGCCAGAGAAAAAGGCTGAGAAAAATCTATAGATCGGATGTGAAAATTATATCATTTTTTATTGAAAATTTCTACGCGACTGAAGGAATACATTTAAGAATACGAGGTGGAGTCAATGGCTGATAAGACGAAATCAATGATGCCGCTAAAGGTCGTCCCGTATGCACATCAAAGAAAAGCGTTCTCCTTTGCGTGTGACAAGTTCGGCGTATTTGATGAGCGCCTCAAGAGCAGAGGCACCGCTTTGCTGATGGAAATGGGCACTGGCAAAACGATAGTGAGCATCGCCGTGGCGGGCTGTATGTATCAGCGAGGAAAAATCAATCGTGTGCTGGTCGTCGCGCCTCTTTCCATACTCAGTGTATGGAAAGAAGAGTTCGAGAAGTTCGCAGACTTTCCATATACTCTGACCGTGCTCAAGGGTACGGCGGCGAAGAAGAGGGGGAACTTGTCCCACTTGCCTGCCGAGGGCTTGCAGGTCGTGGTCGTAAATTACGAGAGCGCATGGCGGCTCGAAAAGGAGCTGCTTTCCTACGATGCAGACCTCGTGATTGCAGACGAGGCGCACAAGCTGAAGGAGAACCGCACTTCCCAGAGCAAGGGGATGCACCGCATCGGTGACAAGGCAAGATACAAGCTGCTTCTCACGGGAACGGTCATCATGAACCGCGAACTGGATGTATTCTCGCAGTATCGCTTCCTCAATCCGGCGATTTTCGGCACATCGTTCTATACGTTCCGCAATCGGTACTTCGATATGTGTGGCTACGGAAACCATACGCCGATCTTCCGCAGGCAGATGACCGACGAGTTTCTGCAAAAGCTTCATTCCGTTGCCTATCGCGTGACGAAAGCGGAGTGCTTGGATTTACCGGCAGTGACCGAGGAAGTCCGTACAGTTGAGATGGAAGCATCTGCTGCGAAGATTTACGGCAAGATCGAGGCAGAAAGCTATGCAGAGCTTGAAGCGTCGGAAGTCACGACGGTGAACATTCTCACGCGCCTCCTGCGCCTGTCGCAGATTACGGGTGGGTATTTGACCGACGACGACGGCACGGTAAACGCCGTGAGCCGCGCCAAGCTGGAGGCGCTGGCAGATATCCTTGATGCCGCGATGGCAGAAGACAGGAAGCTCGTCGTCATGGCACGCTTTGTAGCGGAACTCGATGCCATACAGGAGCTTCTGGAAAAGAAAAAGATCGGCTATGCCGCAGTGCGCGGCGGCGTAAAAGATCGGGGAGAAGAAATCCGACGCTTCCGGCACGATGAAAATTGCCGCGTGTTCGTGGGGCAGATTGCAGCGGCAGGTCTCGGTATCACCTTAACGGCAGCAAGCGCGATGGTCTTTTACTCGCTCGACTACAGCATGAGCAACTTCGAGCAGGCGAAGGCTCGTATCCATCGAGCCGGGCAGGAAGAGAAATGTCACTACATCTATCTTGTCTGCAAGGGAACAATCGACCGCAAGGTTCTGTACGCACTGCAAAAGAAAGTGAACCTCGCCAAGATGCTCGTCGACGATTACCGCAAAGGCGGCAATCCCTTGAAGGCCAAGGGTGTTACGCAGAGGGTTGAATAATTCGTCAGTAAGTGAAAGGAGCGAAATACCCAATGGACAATACACAAATCTTTGCCATGGCAGATCGGCTCAAGGCTCTGCAGGAAGAGAAAAAATCTCTGGAAGCAAACGCCAAGGCTCTGGGGGCAGAGATTGCCGACTTGGACAATCAGCTTTCGGATGCCATGGCGGAAGCCGAGCTTGACCGTTTCTCACGCGGCGGCTGCACCTTCTACTTGAAGAGCCGTCTTTTCGCCTCTCCGGCGGCAGGGCGCAAAGAAAAGATGATGCAGGCGTTGAAAGACCACGGCTTTGGCACGCTGGTCGTCGAAACGGTCAACGTCAACACGCTGGCCTCGTTCCTCAAGGAGCAGAGAGAAGCGACGGGAGAGGATATTCCGGCATGGCTTGAGGGGATCGTCAACACCTATGACAAGGTGTCGGTCGGCATCCGCAAGTCGTAGGATGTTGAAACATCGCATGGATGAAACGTATCAAGACAACCATTTAACAGGAGGAAAAAGAAAATGATGAACAACAAGAAAAACATGCAGAAGGCAAACAACGCGGGATTCGCCGTTCTCGCACAGCAAGATGTGCTCAGCGAAGTCATGGCGGAGGACTGCCAGGGCCTGGAGTTCTCCTTTGACCGTGTAAAACTGCCTGCGGGCGGCGGCACGACCTTTGAGATTCCCTCCGCTGAAAGCGAAGAGGGCGAAATGGTGAAAGCCATCACGGGCGTCATCGTCTACCATCATCCGGCATATGCCTACTATCGAAGCAAGTATGCAGGCGGGAACAATCCGCCGGACTGCGGCTCGTTCGACGGCAGGACGGGCGTGGGAAATCCCGGCGGCAGCTGCGCGGACTGCCCGTATAACAAATTCGGCAGCGCCGAAGGGCAGGGCAAGCTGTGCAAGAACAAGCGCACGCTCTACCTCCTGCGCGAAGGAGAAATGTTTCCGCTGATGCTTTCTCTGCCTGCAGGCTCGCTGAAACCTTTCACGCAGTATGTGAAGAGTCAGCTTTCCAAGGGAAGGAAATTGAGCAGCGTCGTTACGAAAATCACGCTGAAAAAGGTCGTCAATGCGTCCGGCATCGTCTATTCCCAAGCCGTATTCAATTTTGAACGCATGCTGACAGCAGAAGAACGTGCGGCACTCACGAGCACGGTGGAGATGGTCAAGGCGTATGCGGCGAATCTCACGACGGCATCGCTCGCAGAAGATGGCGGTATGCCTTATGCGGACGCAGGGGAAGTCATCGAGCCTTTGCGGTAAGAGATAAAAATGTTCGGAGGAGTCCGCTCCTCCGAGCAAATATAAAATGGAGGAACACATCATGCAAGCAAAATATCAATGCGTAACTACTGTGGAAGGCATACGTGACTATATCGGCGGCAGTCGTTTGGTGGCGTTCGATTTTGAAACCGCGCCCGATGAAGCGTATCGGGACGAAGAAAAGGCGGCGCTCGATTCGGCGAAGGCGCACATCGTCGGCTGCTCCTTCTCAATTGAGGAGGGTACGGGCATCTACGTTCCCCTTGTGCATCGTATTGGCGAGAACATCGAAGATGCAGAGTTCTTCGCATTCCTATCGGAATTTCTTTCGGACAGGGAAATTGTAAAAATCGCCCACAACATCGCGTTTGAGTCCGCAATGGCATATTCGAAGGGGATCGTGATACAGGCTCCCGTGTACGACACAATCTGTGCAGCGCAGATGACCCTCAAAAACGCCTATGAATTTCGCAGGTTGAATGAGAGTGGCTTGAAGCGCCTAGCAGAGGAATTGTTTGATGAACAACTACCTTCATTTCTAAGTGTGACGGACGGCAGGCACTTTGATGAACTGGATGCGGGGGATGCGGAAACGGTGCGCTACGGTGCTGCCGATGCGGATTTTGCCCTGCGTCTCTATCATAAGTTCAACGACTGGTTCGACCGTTATCTTCCGAAGCACAGAATCCTCGTGGAGGAAGTGGAAAGCCCGACCGCCGTATATCTCGGCATCATGAAGAAGAACGGCATCCCCGTGAATCTTTCGCTCATGCAGCAGAGAAAGACGGAGGCAGAAGCCGAGATGGAACGGCTGCGAAAAGAGATTTTCTTCATCATCGGCGACGTGAACATCGGGGCGAACTGCTCCACGCAGGCATTCAAGAATTATCTCTATCGAGATTTGCACCTGCCCGTATTGAAAACCACGGAAACCAACCGCGAGGCGGCGGACGACAT
>ERZ773065.1221-NODE-1221-length-13164-cov-7.890381_pt1 | contig 13164 bp, 12 predicted proteins | sample MGYA00580623_ERZ773065 | MGnify/ENA primary metagenome ERZ773065 (study PRJEB29015, sample SAMEA2738017) | human oral metagenome | biome: human oral; feature: human-associated habitat; material: dental | place: China | collected 2047 ...
CACCGCCGCTCATGCCGTAGCCGTCCCAGAACTCCTCGGCCATGGCGGTGGCCCATACGCGGGCGCGCCCGCGCAGATCGGCGCGATCCATGACGAAGGCGGGGGTGGCGAAATCCGCGGCGATGTCGGTCAGGGCCACCCCGCCGACCTCCAGGACCCCGTCATCGCGCCGTCGTGCGGTCCACGGCCACAGGTCGGGACGGTCCGCGGGCTCGGGGCAGACTAGGGTGCCCGGAGCCGACTCTCCAGCGGGAACGGTCGCAGCAGTCATGATTCTCCTTCTGGCTCTGGCTCGGGGGCCGTATCAACCGATCTCGGCGCGGAACCGGACCGATCTCGATGCGGATTACGACCGATCTCGGCGATCTTGCGGATCTCGGCAGGCGGGAGGGCGGTCGCTCACACGCTCACATGCGGTCCGGAGCGCTCACGCCCAACAGGTCCAGGCCATTGGCCAGCACCTGGCCGACGGCGTCGTTGAGCCACAGGCGGGCCACGTGTCCCGCGTTGACCGCATCATCACCCCGGGGGGTGACACGAGTGGTGCCGTACCAGGCGTGGTAAGCCGCCGCGAGCTGCTCGAGGTAACGGGCCACGCGGTGCTGCTCGCGGAGCTGAGCCGCCTGGGCAACGGTGGCCGGGAAGCGGGCCAGGGTGCCCAGCAGCGCGGAGTCGGCCGGGTCGTCCAGGGCGCCGGGATCGAAGGCGGCCTTCTCGGGGTCCCGGCTCACACCGTGCTCGGCGGCGTTGCGGGCCACATTGCAGGTGCGGGCGTGGGCGTACTGGACGTAGTAGACCGGGTTGTCGTTCGACGTCGAGGCCAGCAGGTTCAGATCGATATCAATGGCGGAGTCCATGGACGAGCGGGCCAGGGCATAGCGGGCGGCGTCCACACCAACGGCATCGACGAGATCCGCGAGCGTCACGATGGTGCCGGCGCGCTTGGACATGCGCACCGGGGCGCCGTCCTTAACGAGGTTGACGAACTGGCCGATGATGATCTGCATGTTGACGCCCGGCTCATCCCCGAAGGCGGAGCACATGGCCATCATGCGGCCGACGTAGCCGTGGTGATCGGCGCCGAACAGGAAGATGCAGCAGTCGGCACCGCGCTCGCGCTTGTCCAGGTAGTAGGCCAGGTCCGCGGCGAAGTAGGCGGCGTTTCCGTCGGACTTGATCAGGACGCGGTCCTTGTCGTCGCCGAACTCGGTGGTGCGCAGCCAGGTGGCGCCATCGCGGTCCTCGATGACGCCGCGCTCGCGCAGGATGTCGATGGAGCGGGCCACGGCGCCGGAGCTGTGCAGGGACTCCTCGTGGAAGAAGACGTCGAAGTCGGAGCGGAAGGCATGGAGCTCGCTCTTGATGGCGTCGAACATGAGATCCACGCCGTGGGCACGGAAGACCTCGGTGGCCTCGTCGTCGGGCAGGCCGATGGGATCGGGACGGCCGGCCGCGAGCTCATCGGCAATCACCTTCTGCGCGATCTCAGTGATGTAAGCACCGCCGTAGCCGTCCTCGGGGATCTCCTGACCGCGAGCGCTGGCCAGCAGGGAACTGGCGAAACGGTCGATCTGGGTGCCGTGATCGTTGAAGTAGTACTCGCGGGTCACGGTGGCGCCGCAGGCGACCAGGATGCGTGCCAGGGAATCGCCGACGGCGGCCCAGCGGGCCCCGCCCAGGTGCACCGGCCCGGTGGGATTGGCCGAGACGTACTCGAGGTTGACATGCTGACCGGCCAGGGCGTCATTGCGGCCGTAGGCCTCCCCCGCCTCGACGATGGTGCGGGCCAGCTCACCGGCGGAGGCGGCACTCAGGCGGAAGTTGAGGAAGCCCGGCCCGGCGATCTCCACGGAATCAACGCCGTCGAGCTCGGCGAGGCGGGGCACGAGGAGCTCGGCCAGCGCGCGCGGATTGGTTCCGGCCTTCTTGGCCAACTGCATGGCGACATTGGTGGCCCAATCGCCGTGATCACGGTTTCTGGGGCGCTCGACTCGGGGAAGCGGCACCTCCTCGACCGGCAGGGCGAGAGAGCCGTCGTCGACGGCAGTGGTCAGAACGGTGTGGATCGCTTCAGCGAGCTCTTCGGGAGTCACGAGCACAGAGTAGCGGAGTGGGGCGGACGAGCAGTTCCTTCGGGACGGTGGGGCATGCGAGGCACTGAGCTCAGTGCGCATCAGTGAGCGCTGAGCGAGCACTCAGTGAGCAAGAGCATATGCGAACCCCTCATGCGCTTCATGCGTCGAGATTGACTTTTTGGGATGAGATCGACGACGCCACCGTCGATCTCATCCCAAAAAGTCAATCTCGACGAAGGTTCATCTCGAGGCATGTCTCATCCGCTCCGCCGGGAGTTCGACTCGGTTTCGGTTTGCGGGCCGCGCACTGGTAGAGTTCCGCTCCGGGCCCCGGTAGCTCAGTGGATAGAGCGTCTGCCTCCGGAGCAGAAGGTCGCAGGTTCGAATCCTGTCCGGGGCACCGAACCAGAGCCCCCGCCGCTCCCGGCGGGGGCTGTCTCGACTCCGCGAGGAAGCAGATCGGCGGGCTCGACCCCGAGGAACTCCGCCGTTTCGATGAGGTCCTCCGTGCTCCAGCCCGTCGTGCCCTGAATCTTGCGACTTACCGCCGGCCCCGTGATACCCAGATGATCCGCGAGCCTCCGCCGAGTCGTGTGTAACACGAACAGGGCCGTGCCCCCGACTGACCGACTGACGTGTTCCGCGTAGCCGGTAGCTCGGTGATCGACGCGTGGACCGGCTACACCATCATCGATAGATGCGACGCGAGCATTGAGGGCCTGCTGAGAATCGCGCACAGCGCAGGCCGCCCGATCGACGTCGAGGTCGAAGCCCGCAGCTGGTTCTGCATCTGGCCCGACGGCTGCCAGGCCGCCATCCGCGAGCCGGCGTCCATGGCCTGCAAGCGGGAGATCGACCAGAAGAGACGCAAGGCGACAAGAAAATCGTGCGTGTCTGCGAGGTTCCAGTGTATCGGTGACTCGCGGCGCTTGCCCAAGCTCTGGTTTCGGCGATGCCGCCATGCTGTTCAGCCGTTCAGTCGGTGGAGCCAGTAACCCGGTTCTCGGCGCTCGTGGACGCAAGCGAGGATCAGGATCGTGTCCGGCTCCACTGTGTAGACGATGCGGTAGGGGTATCCACGAATAGCCTTGCTGCGGATCACGGTGCCATCGTCAGCGATCGTGAATGGCGGTGCGGCGTTCGGCCACTGGTCGAGGTCTTTCCGGGCTTGCCGTGCTCGGTCGATCAGCGCCAGGCCGATCCCTGGTTCCTGCTCTTCGTACCAGCGCACTGCGGCGTCGAATTCGGCGACGGCTTCGGGGTGCTCCCGCTGAGACAGGGTCATGCGGTGAGTGAGGCGCGCAATCGGTCGTAGTGCTCGTCAGCATCCACCAACTCGACCGCACCGGAGCGCACCTCGGCCAGTCGCCGGGTGGCCTCGGCACGCCAGGCTGCATCGGCCTCGCCCGCGTCGCCTGCATCATGGAGGCTTTCGAGCAACGCGTTAGCGACGACCGCGCGCTGGTCAGCGTCGAGCGCGAGGCCGTCTCGGATCAGAGTTGCGGTGTCGGGTGTCATGTCTTCAACTGTACGACGAACGGCCGACAATCACCCTGGACGTCTGTCTGTATCTCGGGTTGCGGGTCTGCTGTGAACGTCATGCCGACGCGACGTGCTGCCGATGCTCGATGCTCATAGGCCGTGTGCCGGCCCGTCGCGTTGGGGGTCGTGGCGGCGGTCGGCTTCGGTCGGCTCGCTGAGTTGCCATTCACGCTCGGCAAGTGCCTGCTGCCGTTGTTCCTGCTCGCGCTGCTCCCGCATCGCGTCACGGTCGCCTCTGGCGGCTTCGACCTGCTGGGCGACGTCGATCACGCGGAGATCGGCCTCGGCGCGGCCGAGCACATCGGCGTGCTCGTCGTCCTTGGCCTTGTGTGTCGCGCGTTGGGCGTCGAACCGGGTGGCGGTCTGCTCCCACCGCTCCGCGAGCTGTTCTGCTCGTTCAACTTCGGTGGCGAGGCGGGCGATTTCGTCGGTGACGAGCTGCACGGGACCATCAGCGACCAGGCCACGTACTGCGTCGATGGCTTGGGCGGTGGCGTGGTCGAGGCCACGGTCTGCCGGGTCGCGTTCCATCGCCTCAACGAACTGCGCCCGCGCGTCGTCCATGTTCTCCGCGACGACATGCAGTTGGTTCTGCTGACGGCCTCTGGTCATGCCAACGTAAACGTAGACGCCTGCCACGCTCGTCGCATCGGACAGCATCGTGAGCGAACGGTAGACGGTCGCGTCCTGGACGCCGTAGGCGGTCGCGGCATACGACCAGTGCGCATGCTCGCTCACATACTCGGCAGGGAGCGCGACCGTGCGTAGACGTTTGCCTCCGCTGTCGACTTCGCGGGCGTAGACGGTGCCGTTATCGGTGACGTGCTGCACGATCCACGGTTACCGGTTTGCTACGCCGAGGTCGCTGCTGTTCCTTGGGCGCGGTTCTGCTCGGCCGTCCTCATTTTCCGATGGGGTGCTATAGGCGGACAGCCTGCCCGGCCACGGACGACATTGCCCGCCGTGCCCCATCGGGCCGACGGCCCGCACCACCGCCCGCGACCCAACGCACCCGTCGCGCTCCTCGGACGGCGGCGAGCCGGTGGGCGGGTGGTCTGCGTGGCATGCTGGTGGGGCCTTCTTCGGCACCCTCCCCCCGAACACCCAGTGTCCTTGCCGGGGATGAATAGGGAGTCGGAAAGGAGGTGAGGGCCGTGTCCAAGCCCAAGGGCAGGCACGTCAAGGTTCGCAAGGACAAGGAGACGGCCCGGAAGGTGAGCGCCATGTTGATCAGCATCGCTCGCCTGGTCCGGGCCGTTAGTGTCCTTGCGGATGCCCTCGGCAGGTGGTTCGACTGAGCCGCCTGTCAAGGGGAGCCATCCGAAATTACCGGGTGGCTCCCCACCAGTATGCCCCGCCCGGGCCGCCGGCGTCCACACCCGGTGCGCCGTCACTGGGGGGCAGCGGTCACTCACCGTAGCTGGCGGCCGCCGGTGTGTCAGGTGAGGGAGTCCAGGGCCGCTCGCTACTGGCCGGCGGTGACGCCGAGGTAGCGGCCGGTGGTGGCCAGGGAACCGTGTCTCATGAGGGTCTGGACGATGCGACCGTCGACGCCAACGGCCAGCAGAGTTATGGCGTAGCTGGTGGGCGCTGCCCCGGTGCCGGCTCGGTCCAGAGCGCGGGAGATGACGGTGCCGACGGTTCGGGCACGAACGGGCTCGCCCGGGCGGGCGGGTGACGGGCACCCCCGCCTAAAGCCCTCGCGCCTCGACGGAGAGACAGCGCGGAACACCGGCAGAAAACCCTCAGAACCCCGGCTTTCCGGAGCGGGCTCCACTGCGCAAGCGAGCCGCTCAGCTCGTTCCTGTCTCTGTCGATTCCGCCGGCCTTGTATTCACTCCGCTGACCCCGCCGTCTCTGTCGTCGTCATCGTCGTCATCGTCTCAGCGAGTCGTTCCCCGGCCTCCAGCAGGCGCAGATCGATGGCGAAGACCTCGCCGTCGACGGCCCCTTCCGGGACCGAGCCGCGCGGATCCCCGTACGTCCGCCCCAGACCGCGACCGTCCCAGGGCTCCCACCCCGGGTCGCCGGTAAGGATGAAGCGCACCCAATCGCCGTGAACGGCATCGGCCAGCGCCTGAGGAGGCGCCGCCCGCAGAGTGTGATCGCAGTAGGGGTGGGACAAGCAGTCGAAAGCGAAGGGCACCTCGAAGCAGTGCGTCGACCATCCCGTCTCGGGCGACTCCCACGCGAAGCGGCTCACCCAGGTTCCCGCCGATCCTGCCGGCGCCCCCGCGGACGATCCCGCACGTGATCGAGCACGGTCGTCCCTGGCCCGGGCCCAGCCCAGAAGCGGGGTGTGGAACATGGTGTCGGAGATGAGATTGCCGAGGCAAAGGTGCTCACCACCACTGAGCTCGTCATGGGCGGCCACATAATCCGCTGCGAGCCCCGCGTCCATACCTGCTTGCACCATCACCTCCTCCGCACTGCGCCCGCCGAGCTCCCGGGCGAGCCCGAAGGCTATCCAGATGAATTCGTGCGTAGTGCTCATGGTCAGCAGCGGGATGTCCTCGCCGGCGCCCCGCGCCAGGGCCTCGCGAACGGGCAGGGGCAGAAGGTCGCCATCGACCGTGGGGCCGTAGACAATGCCCATATCGCCCATATCCGGGCCGGGAGTGATCGCGGCGCCGATGCGCTCGACCAGCGCATCGGGAACCTCCCGCTCGACGCCGTGCTCGTCGTTCCGCCTCTCGATCTGCTTCTCGAATTCCGCCGTGACGGATAGGACACGGGCGTAGTTCAGCTCGCGCCAGCCCTTAAGATTCGGCTCGATGCCGCAGAAGCGGGCCATTCGACGGGCAGTGGAGCGGGCGCGGTCGGCCGGAATGTCCGTCACGGCGCCCGACTCGCTGATCGCCCTGCGGAACAGGCCGCGTGCACGGGGGCAGGCCATCAGGGCCAGGACATTGCCGCCCCCGGCGCTCTGCCCGCCGATGGTCACGTTCCCCGGGTCTCCCCCGAAAACGACGATATTGCGCCGCACCCACTCCAGCGCTGCGATCTGATCCAGCAGCCCGCGATTGAAGGGGGCGTCAGAGTCCTCCACCCAGCCGTAGCCGTCGAATCCCAGGCGGTAGGACACGACCACCGTGACCACGCCGTCGCGGTTGAAAGCGGCGCCGTCGTACCAGGGGCTCGCCTGGCAGCCCGATGACCAGCCACCGCCGTGAATCCACACATAGACCGGCAGCCCGGCGTCCACGTCCCCGGGCAGCGGGGTGAAGACGTTGAGGTTGAGCATGTCCTCGCCCTCAACCGAGGGCTCGGGGATGGCGGAGTCCCCGAAGATCGAACCGCGCTGCGGCGTCGGGCCGGGTAGAACGGCCGGGCGCTCCTCCGCCCACCGGGCGCGGGGCACGGGCGCCATGAGGCGGCGCGCCCCGATCGGGGCCTCGGCGTAGGGGATGCCGTAGAAGGCGCCCGAGCGCTCGAAGCGGGCGTAAGGCGGCCGGGCTCGGGAAGCCGAGACGATCCGCCGCCACACCCCGCGCACCGGACCGCAGGGGGCATCGACTCGCGGTCCGGTCTCGCCGGTGGGAACGGCGATCGGAGTCGCCGAGACACTGTCGTCGCCACCACGACCGGTAGTGCCGATGGCGTCAGCGGGCCGAGGGCCGTCAGATTCCTGCATGCGTCCACTCTCCCCTACCGGGGATGCCGATGCGAGGTCTTCAGGGCCGTCAGTACCTTCGATGCCGCCAGGGCCGTCAGGGCTTTCAGCTCCCCAGGATCTCCAGGGCGAGAGTGGGCACGTCAGTCATGATGGCGTCGACGTTGAGCGCCGCCAGACGGCGCATCTCCTCGGGATCATCGATCGTCCAGACATGCACCTCGAGGCCGGCGGTGTGCGCCTGGGCCACGAAGCGCCGAGTCACCACCTGCATCCCGCGGTGCATCGGGGGCACCTGCACGGCGTCGACTCTTCCCCGCGTCCAGCCCCAGCGCGTGTGCGGCAGCGGCAGGACCGCCTCGCTGAGCAGCATCAGGCCCGCGATGTCGAACCCTCCCAGCGAGGTCGTCGCCCGCGGCTCCTGGCGGCGCAGCATCGCCAGACGGCGTGCGGAGAAGGAGGCGAACCGCACCCGGTCGAGGGCGTCGGCGGCCCGGACCACCTGCAGAGCCGGCTGCACGACCGCGGGCTCCTTGAGATCCACGTTGAGTGCGAGTCCCGGATGGGCCTCCAGAACCTCGTCCAACCGCACGAGGCCGCGGCCATCGCCGGCATCGAGCTCGGCGGCCTCATCCCAGGTCAGCTCCGACAGGGTCCCCCTGCCGCCGATCCGCCCCAGGTCGGCGTCGTGAGACAGAACCACGACGTCATCCGCGGTGGCGTGGAGATCGGTCTCCATCCACGTCAGCCCCAGCGACTCCACATGCTCGACGGCGCTCCACGTGTTCTCAGGAACCTCACGGGCTCCCCCGCGGTGCGCGATCACGGCACAGCGCCGCCTGGGTCTCATTGATCCTCCTCGCCCATCCGGGCTCTACCCGCTCAGGTGCAGTCTGTGGACAGCTCAGCAGCGTGGTGATCCTCGAGCCACTTCTCGGGATCGACCGTGGACTCATCAGCCGTGTCGTTCTTGGTCCGGACCTCGAAATGCAGGTGGGAGCCGGAGGAACGACCGGTGTTTCCAACGCCGGCGATGAGCTGACCGGCGGTGACCGTGTCACCGACCTTGACGTAAATGCCGTCCTCGTACATGTGCAGATAGCTCGTGTACCAGGTCTGGCCGTCGATCTGGTGCTCGATGGTGACGGTGCCGGCGCCATCGTCCATGCCGGCGAATACGACCTTCCCCGCAGCCGCCGCGTAGATGGGCGTACCAACGGGAGCGGCGAAGTCCTGACCGGCGTGCAGCTTCATGTAGCCCAGAGTGGGATGCAGGCGGTAGCCGTAGGGCGAGGAGACGGTGTAGGTGTCCGAGATCATCGGGAAGAAGATCTCCGGCGCCTTGTTGAAGGCGCTGGTGTCCCCCGAGGCGCCCCCCGTCTGCGGGGAGCAGGTCACCACGGCGTTCTCGCGGGCCTCGCGAATGCGAGTCCGGGTTGCGGCATCGGGGACGTTGGACAGGTCGGAGTCGGATGGGGAGTCGACATCGGCATCCGAACCGAGGACGGCGGCGGCCACCGAGGACGCCGGCGCGCTCGCCTCCGGGGCCGGGGTCTCGGACTGCGTGTTCAGTGCTGCGGACGCCAGGGGGCTGGGCGACACACGAGTACTGATCGGGGCGATGACGGTCACGAGCCCCAGCACGGTCAGAACGCTGATGCGCCCGGCCCAGCCCGCGCCGGTCCTGCGCCGGGGCGCCGGGGCGACTATGCGCTCGTCGTTGCTCTCCCACGAGGAGTGGATGTTCTCGACGGTCGGCGTGAGATCGCGCGAGCGCCGGGGCAGGACGATCTGATCGTCGGCCTCGTAGCCGGACGCGGTGCGCGCGGACGGGGTGCGCCCGTACGGCGCCTCGGCCGTCGGGCCGGGCTGCGCATCGGGCTCGGACTCCGGGGCGGCCGTGGCGAACGGGAGCGAGGCGGCAGAGACAGCATGGGTGGCGGGGATGGCAGAAGCGGCCGGGGCAGCTGGGGCAGCCGGGACATGAGGCGGAGCTGCCGGGGCAGCCGGAGCCGGATCGGGCTGCGCAGCATTGCCCAAGTTTCCGGTGACATTCCCAGTGACGCTCCCCGTGCTGCCGGTGTCCTGAGGCCTCGTCCCCGCGCTGTCCTTGGACCTGGACTTCGAACCGCGCCTGGGACGGGCGCCGGCCCTGGACCTGAACGGCCTCCGACCGCGCGAGGGCTCCGGGGAGGAGATGATGTCGTCCCATGCGGTGACATCGGCGGACGGCGCAGGAGGCGCCTCATCGGACTCGGAGGGCGCAACTGGGAAACCGCCCGGCGGTGAAGCCGGTGAAGCCGCAGGAGCGGAGAATGGCGAGACCGGGCCCGCGCTTCGAACCGCGTGTTCGGAGGACCGCCCGCCGGGGCCCGGATGCCCGCCGACCGGAGACGACGGGGAGCCGGTCCAGTCCGGCTGCACGACCATCGAAGCCGGGGGCTCAGCGGATACAACGGATGCTGAGGGCGCCGCGGGTGCTGAGGAAGCTGGTGATGCCCAGGACGCCGAGGAGGCCGCAGACGTTGCGGAAGTCGGCGATACCGCGGAATCCGAGGATGCCGAGGATGCTCGGGATGTCGCGCGCCTGGCGCGCCCGGTGGCCGGCACGGGCGGAACAGTCGGTCCGGCGGACCCGGCTTCAGGTCTGCGCCCGCTGCGCTCCTGAGCGGCATTCGCCCGCGACGCGGGCCTCGTGGCCCCTGAAGCATCAGCATGCGCACTCGTTCGCGCCGCTGCGCGCCTGCGGGACTGCTCGCGGACACCGGCCCGGGGCACTGCATGGGAATCGTATGAATCGTGGGACTGATGGGACTGATATGAGTCGGCCTCACGCTGTGCTTGTGCGGCACGCTCGGCCTCCCGGCGCTGACGCCGTGTCATCGACATCATCGACTGCTCGCTCATGTCCACATTGGCACTCTAACACCCGGCGCACATGTGATTCGGTGGGCCTGGGCACACTTCAGCACACTCCCATACATACCACATTCTGTCAGGATTCCAACGGAGCAACCGCGTGGGTACGCGGATCCCGTGCGGGTTTCGCTATCGGCATCACCAGCAGTTCTACAGCCGTCACAGGCGCAGCGCAACGGCAGGCTGCCGGCTTCAACCGCCGCCATCGTCGCCGCCGTCAGTTGCCTTCAGGTGCCGTCGGCCGCCGTCGGCCGCCTTCAACTGCGCTGCATGGCGTCGTTGACCTCCCCGACCAGCTCTTCGAGGATATCCTCGAGAAAGACGACGCCGACGGTGACGCCGTCGGCGTCCTCCACGCGCCCCAGGTGAGCGCCGGTTCTCTGCATGGCCGCGAGCACATCCTCGACCTCATCATCCGCACGCACGGGAACGAGCGTGCGGGCGTGCCAGGAGGGTATCGGTTCGCTGCGCTGGGCACCGTCGGCGTACAGGATGTCCTTAAGGTGAAGGTAGCCGGTGATCCTGTTGGTAGCGGCAGAGGCATCGTTGGCGTGGTTGGCGTCGTTGGCGTCGTTGGCGTCGTGGGCAGAGCGCGCTCCGCTCTCACCGGCCCCGTCGGCATCGCCGCCGTCCCCATCGCCCGAGGCTCCCGCATCCACAGCGACGAGCGGGAAGCGGGAGAAGCCCGTGGCGGCCACGGCCTGCTCGACGTCCTCGGGTCTGCAGTTCTCGGCCAGGGTGACCAGGGCGTCCAGGGGCACCATGACACTGCCCGCGGTCTCCTCGGAGAACTCCAGGGCGCCGGTGAGCAGTCCCGTGTCGTCCTCCAGGACGCCCTCGGCGGTGGAGCGCTCGACGATCGAGGCGACCTCGGCCGCATTGAAGGCGGCCGAGACCTCCTCCTTGGCCTCCAGGCCCATCACATGCAGCACCCGGTTGGCGAAGCCGTTGAGCCCGGTGATGACGGGGCCGAAGACGCGCGAGACCCACACCAGCGGCGGGGCGAGCAGGCGCACCGCCCTCTCAGGGGCGGCGATCGACATGTTCTTGGGCACCATCTCCGCGAAGACGACATGGACGTAGACGACCAGGACCAGGGCGATGACCACGGCGACGGCGTGCGCTCCGGCGTCGGCGATGCCGATCCTGGCCAGGAGGGGCGTCAGCGCATGTGCGATGGCGGGTTCGGCGACGACGCCCAGCCCCGTGGAGCACACGGTGACGCCGAGCTGCGCGGTGGCGAGCATTCGGGAGATGTGCTGGAGGGCCCACAGCGCGGTCACCGCCCGGGCATCGCCTGCCTGCGCGAGAGGCTCGAGCTGAGCCCGACGAGAAGAGGTGATGGCGAACTCGGAGCCGACGAAGAAGGCGTTGCCCGCCAACAGCGCTACGGTGACGATCAGGGCGACCGGAGTGCTCATCGGGCGGCCCCCGCCCCGTCATCGCGCCCGGCCGGGCCCCGGCGCCGCGGATGTCCCATTGACCGCACGTCCTCCTCAGCCTTCCCGGACTCGTCGGCCGCCCCGGGCTCTCCGACCTCCGCGGCCTCGTCATCCTCCCCGGCGGGGCACACCCGCAGACGGGTGACGCGCCGCCCCTCCATGGCCTCCACGGTGAGCCTCGCCCCCGACGTCGTCACGGTGTCGCCGATCCGCGGGACGCGGCCGAGCTCGGTCATGACCAGACCGGCGAGGGTCTCATAGGGGCCGTCGTCGGGCACATGGATATCGGTGCGCGCGGCCAGCTCGTCGGGGCGCGTCCAGCCCGGCACGAGCCAGTCCCCCGAGGCATCGGCACGCGTTCCGGCCCGGCGACGGTCGTGCTCGTCGGCGACGTCGCCGACGATCTCCTCAATGGCGTCCTCCAGGGTGACAACGCCCGCGGTCCCGCCGTACTCATCGACGACGACGGCCATCTGAGAGCCCTGATTGCGCAGCTCGACCAGCAGGCTCGCCAGGGGCATGGTCTCGGGCACGCGCGGAGCCGGCGTCATGAGGGAGGAGGAGGTCACTGGCACGCCCGCCCGCCGCTCGTAGGGCACGGCGATGACGCGGCGCAGGTGGACGATGCCCAGGACGTCGTCGGCGTTCTCGCCGACGACCGGGAAGCGGGAGTGGCCGGTGGAGCGGGCCAGGGCCACGACGGCGTCGGCGGTGTCCGCCTGGTCCAGGGTATGCAGACGGCCCCGGTCGGTCATGACGTCGACGGCGGTGAGGGCCCCGAGCCCGATCGAGCGGGTCAGCAGCGTCGCGGTGGAGGGGTCGAGGGCGCCCTCCTCGGCGCTGTGGCGCACAAGGGCGGCCAGCTCGCCGGCGCTGCGGGTGCCGCTGATCTCCTCCACCGGCTCGATGCCCATGCGGCGCAGGACCAGGTTGGCGGTGTCGTTGAGCAAGACGATGACCGGCCTGAGCACGACCGTGAACACCATGAGGAAGGGGGCGACGAGTCCGGCGGTGCGCATGGGGTCGGCCAGGGTCGCGTTCTTGGGGATGAGCTCGCCCACCACCATGGAGAAGGCGTTGACGACCACCAGGGCGATGACGACGGCGGCGCCGGTGGCCACGGACTGGGCCAGCCAGGCGCTCATGAGCCTGCCCAGAAGCCTGGCCAGGGCGTCCTGCATGGTGTAGCCGAGCAGGATGGTGGTCAGGGTGATGCCGACCTGGGCGCCGGACAGGAGCGTGGACATGCGGCTCAGGGCCCTGCGGACCGTGGCGGCGCGCCTGTCCCCCGCCGCGGCGCGGGTCTCGACGGTCGAGGGGTCCAGGGCGACCAGGGAGAACTCGCCGGAGACGAACAGGGCGGTGCCCGCGGTCAGCAGGACGCCCAGGGCGATCATGAGCCAGTCGGTCACGCCGCACCGCCCGCGGTCAGCGGCGCGCCGTACGCGACGTGCTCCGGGGCCCGCGAGCGCGCGGGGTGAGGGTGGTCAGGTTCCGGATGGTGGCGGGAAGCGCGTGCGCGCGCCCGCCGGGATGCCGATCGCATAGTGGCTCGCACGCTATCACCCGCCCC
>ERZ773065.1222-NODE-1222-length-13161-cov-3.783763_pt1 | contig 13161 bp, 8 predicted proteins | sample MGYA00580623_ERZ773065 | MGnify/ENA primary metagenome ERZ773065 (study PRJEB29015, sample SAMEA2738017) | human oral metagenome | biome: human oral; feature: human-associated habitat; material: dental | place: China | collected 2047 ...
TGAAATCTGCAAAAAAATACCTGACAGAGGATATTCAAGAAGCTGAAGTGGTTGATAAGAAGAAATAATTATCAACTATAATATCTAGAACTAATAAGAAGAAATAATATCTAAAAACAAATAGCTAATTGCAATTTGATAGGCTTTTTAGAATATTTTAATGCAAATATGTTAGAATATAAGCATGAGCGGTCCAATAAAAATACACAAGAAGATTAATCTCCGTGTCTCCAATAAACATTTTTCATTAAACCCCTTCTTTTCTCTTGCTCCAGTTTTTCTTGGTTTTATCATGATCTCTTTATTTGGTTTAATTTTCCTCACTACTCCACAGAAAAACGCTTTAGCTGGTCCCACTCCTCCCCCAACCCCTACTCTTTCCACTTCTGTCAGTAGTCCCAATGTGAATTTTCAGTTCTCACAGTCGGAGCTCAATTCTTCTGCCTTCAAAAACTCGTCAATATACGTAACGGTTGATACGAACAGCGAGACCGGTGCAACTTCTTATATCTCCAGTATTGATGAAGATACAAACCTCAACCACACTGACCCTGCAGTTACTGAAAAAATCTCTTCTATTACTTCTCCTATGCTCAGTTCCGCCTTTGCTCAAAAAAGCTGGGGATATCATGTCATTGATGGTTTAAACAATACTTTTAAGCCAGTCCCAAAAGCTAGTACTCCTGACACTATTAGTGTTACGAATAGCCCTTCCGGTAGTCCTTATTCTATTGGCATTGATTTTGGTGTTAAATCTTCTCCAGATCTCCCTTCTGGTAACTATTCAAAACAAATTCTCTTCACCACTATTACAAATCGCATACCCACAAAAGCTACTTTTAAAACAGGATCTGATTTTAATAGTATAATCAAAAGTCTTAATCCTGTTCATGATACAGATTATTTTAAGCATTCAGATACTCCCCCAGCAAATCTAGCTACGGCAACCATAATTTCGACTACTGATTCCGAAAGTCCAATTTATACTTGGTATAACTCGGCTGATAAAACTATCTATTGGTGGAGTGATGCAGATATTGCCTATGCAAATGATGATTCTAGCTATATGTTCTCAGGGATCAGTCCTTATAATGATAATGTTATGTCATTAGCGGATCTTCGAGGCATTAATTTTAGTAAAACCAAAAATATGACTAACATGTTTTCGTCTGGTAAATCTGGTTGTATTGAAAAAATAAATTTTGATGGATTTGACACCAGTAATGTTGAAGATATGAGTTCAATGTTTGAGTATTATTGTCCAAATGTAGATATTAGTACTTTAAATCTTGATGTAAATGTTTCAAATTTCAATACCAGTAAAGTAACAAACATGAAAAGTATGTTTAGTGGAAGTCCTTTTAAAAATTTAGATTTATCAAAATGGGATACAAGGAATGTTATTGATATGTCGTCTATGTTTAGTGGTATGCCGGAATTAACCTCTATTGATATCTCGAATTTTGATACTAGTAATGTAACCAATATGTCAGCTATGTTTGGAGGAAATAAGAATCTTACCAATCTAGATGTTACTAGTTTCAATACTAGTAAAGTAACCAATATGTCAAATATGTTTGCTAATTTGGAAAAACTTGGTTCTCTAGACCTTTCACATTTTAATACCAGTAAAGTGACGAATATGTTAGCTATGTTTTATGGGAACAAGAGTATAGTAAATTTAGATTTATCCAGTTTTAATACTAGTAATGTTACAGATATGAGTAATATGTTTTGTAAAATGGAGAAACTACAAAATTTAAATCTTAGCTCGTTTAATACAGCTAATGTATATGGTATGACTGCTATGTTTAAATCAGCCATGACGAATCCTGAAAATAGCACATTGGATTTGTCTACTTTTAATACATCAAGTCTTACTAATGCTAGTGAAATGTTTGTAGATTCCAAGGTCAAGACGATTTATGCATCGACAAATTTTGACACTACTCATATACCTAATTATGACCATCTTTTTTATAACAACACCAACCTTGTCGGCGGTAACGGAACGGTCTTTAGCTCATCAAATCCAACAGATAAGACCTATGCCCGTATCGATGCGCCAGGCACACCAGGCTATTTTACTCAGAAACCATAATTTATAAAATCGAAAACTAATACATTAAAACAATTGTCAAAAAATAAAAATAGCAGTATAATAAAAAAGATACTTGGGTCGGTAGCTCAGTAGGTTAGAGCACGGGCCTTTTAAGCCCGGTGTCGAGGGTTCGAACCCCTCCCGACTCACCATATGTAATTTGGTCTGTTTTTACACCTAAAATTAGAGTTTGAAACGGTTCTTTATATTTGTAAAGGATCGTTTTTTGTTGGTTAATTTCTAGGTTCGTAAATAGATTTCGGGTTAATTGGTCTTTTTGCCAAGAATCGTCTGATTTCATCTTATCAGCCAGAGAATCTAGCTGGTTCATAAGCTCGTCCAGAATTTCTTGGACTTGGTCTGGATCAAAGATTTTTTCATTAATCTCGTCGCGCTAGATTTGCAAGATAGTGATATCCTCGCGATATTCTTCTAACTGCTCTTTTACCATCTTTTTTACTTCTTTGGTGTGTCGCTTTCCAAATCGATGAAAGATTGTGACAATTCGTCTTGACGGCGCTTCTTTTTTCGTCCATAAAGAACTTCTTGCGTAGCTCTTACGAGCTTTAAAGAGTGACGCTTGTATCCCGTAATTCGATACTCGCGTGTATAAACAAAAAATGCGTGCTTATTCGCCGCATTTTCTAGGGCTTCGAGATTATCTCTAATTCAAAGTTAATTCTATTGTACCACGAGATTGTCTTTTGACTTGTAGAATCTGTGAATTAAGGTTAAATACAAATACTATGAAGAAAGACGATAAAATAGTTTCCGCCATTAAGCTTGCAAATGAAGTTGTTATGGCAGAATATAATCGACTTGAATAAAGCGAGCCTGAATGACATGCGGGAAGATTTGAGTCGAAAGTTCTGGTTTAAGATGGCATGTTGGGTGGATTTATAATATAGTATCTGTCGCATCATAATAGCGATACTACAGTGTTTCCGTTAAATTTATTTGAGCTAATTATTTTGCCGCTAAGCCTATAAGCTCATGAGCCAAATTTCCAGACCATAATGAGCCCGCTCTGTGAGACGTATTAGGATTACTATTATATTTAGCAGCCAAACCCCTCAAGTTTTGTAAAATGTGTTGTTGGAGTTTGCTATAAGTTTCTCTAGCTACACTATCAGATTCAAAGTCTTTGCTTATTTCTCTAATTAGTCCATTGTAGAAACCATCAAATTGTCTTTCGTCATAGGAATCATTACTACTAATCAACTCTTGTAATCTTACAAATTCTTTGAATTCTGGGTCAAAAGGTAATTCGTGCCAGTCTTTACGGGAAATGTCTTTCATAGCGTGTGTTGCCATTTTTTCCGCGTAAGATATAGCGGAAATCATGGACGGTCTGATACCTGTATCCCCTTGATGCTGTATTAAATAATCGTTAACATACTTCACTAGCTCTCCGGTTTGTTTCCAATCTACATGAACTTCTCCGGTAGTTTTATCTGCTCTAATGTCCAAACTTTCTAATAGCTTGTTGAGTTCTTCGTCGGTAGTTTTTGGCTTTTCTAATATACTATTTGCAGTATTTTTAACTAACCGTCTCAAAACATCAGAGGAAATTTCAATATTGTTTTTATCGCTGTCTATACGACTAACGCGCTTTTCGACTTTTTGTTCGTAATTGGAAAGGTCGAAGACATATTTATCTAGGTCTGTATAAATTGCAGAATACCTTCCATTCATGCAATTATCAACTATACGTTGTAATTCTGTGGTTTTTTCGGCATGCGCTCGCTCGTCATCTTTAGAATCGTAATAATCTAGCATTGCGCTTAATAGTTTATGTACGCCTGGCATATTGTCATGTATAAACTCTCTGGCTCTATACAAGACGCCTTGAAGCTCAAGAGCATCTAACCTATTTCTTTCAAATTTATTAGTATCGCTAGTCGGGACCTCACGCTCGGCGCATAATAATTCATTCATGTTGCTTGGCGTATTTTTTGAAGTTAAAGCCGAAACAGTGTAATCAGCGGCGCCATATTGACCATAATGCCATGCGTAAGCTGATCCACCGGTACTGTCTTTTCTATTCAAAATTGACACTTCTGGGTCGTTTTGTCGCATCATAGGAATTATATTTTTCTTAAAAGCATCTAATTTGCTTTTATCAAAATCATGAGCGTAGCAGTATTTTAATATAATGTCAATTCCATCCACATCCCCACTTTCCATTAAATCTTTTGTACCTTGCAAACAAGCTGCTAGTTCTTCAGAGTTTCTAGCCATACTCATAAAGTTATTGATTATTGAGGTTGGTAAACTACCTTGTGGGTTATTCACCATATACGTAGTTAAATCGAGAAACGAACTGGTTACTTCTGATGTGCAAAGTTTTTCATCATAATGAGCTTTAAAAATTGAACGTAGATCTTTGACAATTCTTTTTTCGTCATCATTTGCTGTTTCTATTTTATTAAACTTATCAAGTTCTCTAGCCAGATTAATTATTTCTTGTGGGGTTTTAGCTAGACCTTTTTCTAATGTGGTTTTATTAAACCCAAATTCCTGTATCATTTTTGGTAGAGCTTCACTGTATTGTTTATCCGTAAACCATTTAACAACATCGTCTTTTTTGTCTTCTATCAATAAACTCATATTGACTGAATCTAGTCTGCCTTGACCGATGTAGCTACGAATGGACGAGAAGACAGTTGGGTTTTCCGCTTTAAAATCTGTTAAGGTATTATCTTCATTCCAACGTTCTAGTTCTATTTGTATTTGTTGTTGGCGTTTCCTTTCAGCTAATTCAGCTTCTGCTTTTGCTTTTTGTTCAGGTGTTTCTTCTACCGCTGGCTCTTCTTCGTCGGAATCATCCCAGTCAATATCATTTTCCCAATTCTCGCTATCCCAATCATCCTCATCTTCATCGTGTACTTTATTGAGCGATTTTTCAGCTTTAGGCATAAACTCTGGAAATTCGCCTGGGTTTTCCCATGATGTGTTTTGTAATTGTTTTGCGAAACCCGTGTCACTATTGGCCATTGCGGCAACGTCTTTCCAGTCAGTGGGTTCTGAGTCTATTTTTCCGAATTTATATAGTTTGGATTTGTCATGGGTCTATTCACCTATATTCTAGAATAATTTAATTATAGTATATTTTTTATGAAAAATCTTAGCTCAAGACTGGTGTTTTCAGCGTTTTTATATTCGCCAGACGTCCCATTCTCTCATATTCGCGTCAAAACGCTCTCATATCGCGCGAAAATGCTCTAAAACGGCATTAGAAAATTGGTGTGGTGGTTTTTATTTTAGTTCTCGTTTTATGTATTTTCAACACATTTATCCGTTTTGTGTCAAGAAAAATTTCTACCTCTGTTTTTTTGTACGAAACAAACACCATCTCTTTTAAGTCTTTATATTGATACGAAGTTAATATACTCTCGTGTTTTTCGTATAACTCGGTTAGTTGCCTTGTGGTAACTTCTATTGGTTTGTCATTTTTTTGGCTTCTTATAAATGTGGCGTTTTGCCATAACTAACCTCCAATTCGAGGTTGCGCTTACCAAAAACGGTACGGTTCTATTTTATCATGTTTTGTCCGATAGAATGTCCGATAGAATTGTTGCTGACAGGGGTAGAATAAGTATAAGCTTGTCCGATAGAATCGATTTTTTGTCCGATAGAATGAAAACTAAGCTGTTTTTAGATAGTATTTTCGATATCGTCCAATGCCGCCAGATTTCAATATCCCTGACTTAACCATTCCAACTAGCTCGCGGTTTGCCATTTTGTCGTCGCCAACAGAATTCATGCCATTTAATTCTCGATAAGTGCTATTATTTATGCCGTCATCGTTATGATGTTTGAGATAAACGAGGCAGTTAAGCTGACGATCTTTCAGCTCATAATTGCCAAATTGTTTTAACCATTCTTTATCTTCTGTCGAGATGAAAGCCGAAGTGAAAAGTGTCGCTTTGAAAGATTGGCCAGAAATATTCTCAAATACCGGTGCTTGTAGACCTGCCTCACGAATAGTTTGTTTAATCGTTCTGATTCCGCGGGCTTTTTGTTCAGTATATCCATTTTCCTTAAAGAAGTTCATAGTAAGTGGGTTACGTGTGATAGATTGCGTTGTTTCAAGTTCATCGATTGGCATTAAGCTTCGTCCCGGATTGATGATTTCGATTCTGTTGGCGTAAATATCAACTTGGATCCGCGAACTGCTAGTAGCGTAATCGCGGTGAACGATAGCATTGGCTAGCGCCTCGCGAATTGCGATTTCTGGGATTACCAAATAGTCTTGACGCTTGCCATCTGGACCAATCATGCCACGTACTGGAAGCTTGCTCTTTATAAATGAAAAGGCGTGTTCAAATTGGTCGATTACGCAACCATCAAATTCTCGGCTATCAGTATAAGTTAAGCTGGCGTCGCCAACGACTTTATCGGCTTCTGGATATTGAGTTACAGCAATGTTCATTGTTGGCGCAATGACTTCTTTGAGAGACATCCCATTTCCAAATGCGAGAAGTCCAAAGAGACTTACCTTGCCGTCAATAATAGCTTTCTGTTTCTTCAATATTTCTTCTTTAGAGAAGCGCTGATAAACATTGTTGTTCCGAGAATTTAGTAAATCGATATAATCCCTAATTTTGCGCTCATCTAGAACTTCACGATAATCTACATCGTAAGTAAAGGTCTCGGCTCCACCTTGTGCCGCCGCAGAGAATCGCATAATATCTTCGTTCGTGGCTTTTATGTTCGCCGATCCGACTCTAATATAGGTTCCGTGCTCTACGCCGCGTTTTTCCGAGTACAATGGACGCATAATTGCTGGAAGTGGATCAATAATCGCCAAAATATGGTTATCTTCTACTGAGACTACTGGAATAATCTTGTGATTAAACCCAGTATTACATAAACTGACGAAATCTTTTTGTAAATTATCTAATTCTTTTGCGGAAAGCCCGACCTCATCACCATTGTCGTTAACTCCTAAAAGGATTCTACCACCGTCCGTGTTCGAAAATGCACTAACTGTCATCCAGGCATTCTCGGGAAGTTTTCCGTGAGTCGCGCTTTTAAATTCTAGCCTTTCGCTTTCTGGTTCCGATATAGTATTTACCATATTCTTATTATAATACCTTGAAGCTATTCTTTAGTGTTTTCACCTGAATTAATCTCTTTTAGCTCTTTGTCTTGCTTTGGATTAATTTTATATACTTGCGAATAATTAATTTCAGTCAACCCGTTTTCTTCTATTTCCGCAATATCTTTAGGCGGATTTAGAGATAGGTGAAACTCTGTACCTAGGTCAATTTCATCAATTACCGCACTGACGGCATTTTTTAATTGAGTCTCTACTTCTATTTTCTTTTTTTCGAATGTCTCAAGGCCTTGATCTATAGCTGCGCTAATATCTTCGCTGATTTTTACATCTAAAACTTTTTTAACAACTTCATCTTTCTGATCTAATTTAGAATTATCTTTTCCTGCCTCTTTTAAAGATTTTAACGTCAGTCGCGATATTTCAGAATCAAACCAGTCTTTTCGTATCTTTATGCAGGACCAAGCAATACCAATCACAACAACTACCCATTTGAAAAAACCGGCATTATCAATCAGGATTTGATACCATTCGGTGCCGTTATCAAACCCCCTGAAAGTTAGGCCATTCTTCTTAGTAATACCAATTTTCGCAAAAATTCCACTAATTCTATTATTGAACTCATTTAGCTCATCAAAACTTTTTATGTTATCTGGTAATTTAATATTAATAACATATTCTTCCTGATCTGGCGCAAAAACACTGACGATCTTGGCTAGCGTTGGAATCATAGTATTTATTTGAGCGATGAATGAGTCCAGTTTATTGTAATCTGGTGTGCTTAACTCAAAGTTGTCAACATTTTCGAATTTTTCAAATATAACTTTAGTGTCATCTAGATAAAAGCTTTCGTCTACCAATTTAAAATTTAGCATACTGCGCACTAATTTACTTATTGTTTTAAATCCACTAATTTTGTATGCTTGACCGCCATAGATTGGCGTCGATTGTAGTGATAACTGTTTTTGTCCGCCTAATGCCTGGGCTATTTGTTGTTTTACTACGCCTATTCGCATAGGTTTCCTCCGTTTATCTTATTTTTATTTTATCACAAATATAATAATTATACGACTTTGTCAAACTGATTATGTTTATTTCATTGGCATTGGAACTCTAAAGAGAGTTTTTTGCAATGACGATGGAGCATTAAAGCCGATAGCTTTTCTTCTATATATTTATATATGGTTCGTAATCTTGTTGGTTGTCATGACGCTAGTAGCTACGTAAAGACTGAGATATTGCTCACCATATGTAATTTGACCTGTTTTGGCGCATCCTTGCCGAGTTCAGTGCATTGCTCGGCAAGAAGGTCTATCTGGCGCTGTTTGTTGTTCTTCTCGGCTTATACACTACGCCTGCTCTCTTTTTCTTTAATGGTTCAAAGTAGAATATTTCGCTTATGTTTTTCACAAGTCATTATCTGTTTACTGTATTTATTTTGACAAAAATTTGATATATTACATAATATTGTGATACAATAAAAGTATATTCCGATGCGGGTAATTCGAACGGAGAGATACCTAAGAAGAGCCCGTTTTTTGTTATTTATCCTTCTTCTTGTATTCAATCTTTTTCTTGACACCAACGTTGTCCAAGAAATCTACGTATTTAGGGGTGAATGGGCGATATAGAGAAGATGTGGAGTGACAGTTTGGCGCAAGTAGCTTTTCGAAACGATTATTCTCGATAAGGTATTTGATCATTTTATAGTAGTCGCCATCGCCAGATACTAGGACTACATTATCAAACTTCTCTTTATCGGCAATTTTGGACATTACGGTAAAGACGATATCGGTATCCCATTACCTTTCTTCTTGTCAATCAACTACCACACAGATGCTGCGCGTCATGTCGTCTGCCGCATCAAGAAACTCCGTGCAACTCTCACTAGTAAAGACTGTCTATAGCTATAATAAGTTTTTAAATAATATGTTCCAGACGGAGCTTATTTTTTGTAGAAAATATTTTAACTTAGTATAGATTTTTATTCCGCTTATCCTATCGAAAAATACCAAAATATGCTATGATAAAACAAATTAAATAATAAAATTCTTATCACAAAACTAAAATATACCAGTTTTTTGTGGTAATAAAGGCGAACCTATGGAGAATAAAGAACAAATCCGCAATGTTGCTATTATTGCGCACGTTGATCACGGCAAGACAACCCTTGTTGACGCATTGCTAAAGCAATCAAATACTTTTCGCAATAATCAAGCTGAAATGAGCCAAACCTTGATTATGGACTCTGGCGACCAAGAGCATGAACGCGGAATCACAATCACGGCAAAACAAACCGCAGTACATTACAAAGGCTTTAAAATTAATATTATTGATACACCAGGACATGCGGACTTTTCTGGCGAAGTTGAACGTACTCTTAATATGGCAGATGGCGTGCTTTTAATTGTCGATGCCCAAGAAGGACCAATGCCACAAACCAAGTTTGTGCTTAAAAAGGCTCTTGATTTAAAACTCAAGCCAGTCGTGATTATTAATAAAATCGATAAACCGGCTGCTCGTATTGATGAAGTGAAAGATGAAATTTCCGATCTCTTTTTAGAGCTAGCGACTGATGAATCGCAGCTTAATTACCCAATTTATTATGCTATTGCGCGCGACGGTCGAGCTGGTAAAACCACAAATCTTGACGACGATCTTCACGTGATTTTTGATTCAATTATCAACGATATTCCTTCACCAAAAATTGATGAAGCAGAAGATAAAGGTTTGCAACTGCTAGTTGCTTCACTTGCAGCCGATAATTATCTTGGTAAATATGCAATTGGTAAAATTTTTCGTGGCAAAATTAAGCATGGACAATCTGTCAAAGTTCTTAAAACAACTTTTGAAAACGGACAACCAAAAATCACTACAGAGAATGCTAAAATAGATCGTTTATTCGTTTATCGTGGACTCGGTAAAGAAGAAGAAACGGAAGCCTTTGCTGGCGACATTATGGCGGTAACAGGGATTGCTGACGCTAATATTGGTGATACGATCGCCACAGGCGATAATCCTGAAGCCCTGCCGACTATCGAGCTTGAGCCACCAACTCTTAGCATTTATATCGGACCAAACACTAGTCCATTGAAAGGCAAAGAAGGCGAATTTACTACATCAAGACAAATTTCCGATCGTCTGCATAAAGAGCTAGAAACAAATATTGCTCTAAAAATCACGCAGGACGGGCTGGGATATAAAGTATCTGGACGTGGCGAACTCCATCTCTCCGTTTTAATCGAAACTATGCGCCGAGAAGGTTATGAGCTCGAAGCTGGGCGTCCTGAAGTGGTTTATAAAGAAATTAATGGTAAAAAATGCGAACCATTTGAAGAACTTACTATTGAAGTTGCACCTGAGTATGTTGGCGCAGTCTCACAAGAACTAGGAATCAGGAAAGCAGAATTAAAAAGTCAGGAACTCACTTCGACCGGTGCCACTCGTTTTACATACGAAATTTCAACCGCTGCTTTAATCGGACTTCGTAACCAGTTAATGACCGCTTCAAAAGGTACAGTTTTAATGTCTTCAATTCCTCAAGGATATCGTGAGACTGAAGGGAAATATAAACCCGAACGTAATGGTGTTCTTATCTCTTTTGAAACTGGTACTTCAACTGCCTATGCTCTTGATATGGCACAAGCCCGTGGCATTCTCTTTATTCCTCCCCAAGTGCCTGTTTATCAGGGAATGATTGTCGGATTATCCAACAAAAAAGATGATATTGATATTAATATTTGTCGTGAAAAGCAACTGACTAACATGCGTACCCACGCATCTGATGGCGCTATTCAGCTTACTCCATACACGAATTTAAGCCTTGAGCAATGTCTCGATTTTCTACTTGACGATGAACTTCTTGAGGTTACACCAAAGAGTCTACGCCTAAGAAAACGTCAGCTTGATCCAGTTAAACGTAAACGTGAAGCTAGGAATTAATAATTAAGATGGATCCCCGCTCCTATTTGATCGATTCGCACTGTCATTTGCATGATCAAGAGTTTTTCGGTCAAAAACAGCAGGTTGAATTATTAGAAAAAGCTACAGCAAATCATGTTAAGAAAATTGTCTGTATTGGGACTAGTCATCAAGATTCTCTGAACGCTAAATCTTTTGTTGATAGTCAAAAATTTCAATTATTTTGGACCTATGGCATTCATCCTTCAGAGCTTCAAACACCAAAACAAGCAGTAGATTTTTCAAAATTTAAGAACAAACCAGTTGCGATCGGTGAAGTCGGATTAGACTATCATTACGGTGAATCTGATCGGCAAGCACAGATTAAATTATTTGAGGAAATGCTAGACCTTGCAATTCGCTTTAATCTACCCCTCGTTTTTCACATTCGTGAAGCTTTTGATGATTTTTTCGCTGTTTTAGATAATTTTAGCTCAAACGAAATTCGTGGCGTCGTCCACTCATTCACCGATAATAAAAAGAATCTCAATAAATCACTAAGTCGTAACTTTTTTATTGGTGTAAACGGTCTTGCAACTTATTCGACTTTGCCAATGCCACCACTTGACTATATTATGTTAGAAACTGACGCACCATTTCTTGCGCCTGCCCCATATAGAGGACAGACTAATGATCCGTCTCATATCAAGGATATTGCCTGTTGGCTTTCACAAAAACTGCAAGTCGAAGAAGATGAGATTACGCGAGTTACGACCAAAAATACCGAGATTTTATTTAGAATATAAAGAACAAAAATACATTAAACCAAAGTAATATAAAATATATAAAAGAAGGATTGGTAAGTGAAAGAAACTAAACAAGTCTATCTAGACTATGCGGCGGCTACACCAGTAGATGTGAGGGTTTTGTCAGCTATGCAACCATACTTCTCTGAAAAATTTTATAATCCATCAGCCTCATATTTGCCAGCCAAGCATCTTCGTGCTGAATATGAAGAAAAAAAGGCAATTCTTGCAAACTCAATTGGTGCAAAATCACCTGACCTTATTGTTACTGCGGGTGCTACAGAATCGATTAACTTAGCTTTCACTGTTCTCAAAATCCCAAATTCACATTGCCTAATTTTAAAAACTGAGCATGCCGCCGTACGTGAGTCAGCCAAAAATCTCGCTTCGTCTTATAGTGAGGTCGCGGTTGATCGGACTGGTGTGATTGATCTAACTGATTTGCGTAATAAAATTAGAGAAAATACAGTCCTTATTTCTGTTGCCCTTGCCAATAATGAACTTGGAGTAATCCAGCCACTTGCAGAAATTAGTCAAATTATTCATGAAATCAGAGAAGAACGTCTCAAAAGTAAGAATTTTACGCCGCTTTATCTACATTCTGATGCTTCACAGGCCATGCATTTAGTAGATATTTCAGTTGCGAGACTTGGGGTCGATCTTTTGACGATTAACGCTGCGAAAATTTATGGACCTAAAGGGATCGGAGCGCTTTACACGGCTCATGGTATAAAATTATCGCCAATTATCTTCGGTGGCGGACAAGAAATGGGCTTGCGTTCGGGCACTGAAAATGTCCCAGCACTTATTGGTTTTTCGGTAGCCGCCGAATTGGCAAAAAAACATCTTATAAGTAGCCGAAGGCAATATCAAGAACTTGCTAAAATTTTTCGAAAAATCATCACAGATAGTTCAAAAATTCCTCCATTATGGTTGGGAAATATAAAACATCAACTCTCAAATTTTATTCCAGTATGCTTTAAAGGCTTAGATGCGGAGCGATTAATTTTTAAATTAGAAGATCAAGGAATTTATGTTTCAACAGGTGCTGCCTGTGCCGCATCCAAGGGGCAAAAATCGCACGTTCTTTTAGCGATCGGTTTATCGGACGAAGAAATTGCAGGATCTTTGCGTATCACAATGGGGAAGGATACAACAAAAGAGGACATTAAATATGCTGCAAGAGAACTCGTCGCCGTCGTTAATAATGAAGCTTATAGACTAAAATTAATTAAATAAAGATAAGAAATATTCAAAAACCGAGAATTAGAAAATGCAAACGCAAGATCAAC
>ERZ773065.1226-NODE-1226-length-13132-cov-10.619408_pt1 | contig 13132 bp, 13 predicted proteins | sample MGYA00580623_ERZ773065 | MGnify/ENA primary metagenome ERZ773065 (study PRJEB29015, sample SAMEA2738017) | human oral metagenome | biome: human oral; feature: human-associated habitat; material: dental | place: China | collected 2047 ...
CCGCCGACGCCGAGGCCGGCAAGAAGGCCGCGCACCCGAACTCGCGCTTCACCACGCCCGCCTCGCAGTGCCCGATCATCTGCCCCGACTGGGAGGCCCCCGAGGGCGTCGCCGTCGACGCGGTCCTGTTCGGCGGCCGCCGCGCCACCAACGTGCCGCTGGTCGCCGAGCAGTACGAGCCCGCCCACGGCGTGTTCATCGGCGCCTCCGTGGCCTCCGAGGTCACCGCGGCCGCCCTGGACGCCAAGGTCGGGTCCCTGCGCCACGACCCCTTCGCCATGCTGCCCTTCTGCGGCTACAACATGGCCGACTACTGGGGCCACTGGCTGGAGATGCAGAAGGAGCTGGGTGACAAGTTCCCGAAGGTCTACCAGGTCAACTGGTTCCGCAAGGATGAGGACGGCTCGTTCCTCTGGCCCGGCTACGGCGAGAACTCCCGCGTCCTGGACTGGATCGTCCGCCGCGCCGGCGGCGAGGTCGGGGCCGAGGAGGGCGTCACCGGCCTGTACCCGAAGTTCGAGGACTTCAACCTCGAGGGCATCGACGTCGACAAGGCCACCTGGGACAAGATGTACGACATCGACCCCGACGCCTGGGCCGCGGAGATGGACGACACCGAGGAGTACTTCAAGCAGTTCGGTGACAAGCTGCCCGCCGCCGTCAAGGAGCAGCTGGTGACGTTCCGCGAGCGCATCGCCGAGGCCAAGAAGGCCTGATCTCGGCTGACTCCCTCCTGTGTCCTAGACGGGATCCGACGGGGCTCCGACCGGTTCGCCGGTCGGAGCCCCCGTTTTCATTTTCTGTTGCAATGGAGCGGGCGAGGTGATGCGCGATGGGGTTTCACGTGAGGATGTCCGGCGATGGTGGGAGGAAGTCCTCCTCTGGAGGTTTCACGGTTGGTCGCTCAGGTGGGGATGCGTCACTGCGGGGGTGGACGACGCAGATGCCCGATGGGCGGCTGATCCTGCGGCGCTCAGTGCTCATTCGGTGTCTTGCGGTGCCTGTGGCGGTTGTCGGAGCCATCTGGATGGCCCTACTGGCCCTGCAGATGCTGGATCCGTTGACGAGCGGGTTCGATCGTTCTGACGATGCGATATTTATTGTGCTGCTCAGCATCCCGACGGTCTGGGCTGTCAACGTTTTACGGCGCAGGACTGTTTTGAGTGAGTATGGCGTTGAAATGAGGCGCCTGCTGTTCACGGAGCGGCGTCCCTGGGCGTCGGTGCTCTCGAGGCTCACTCTTTCGACGTTTGATATGAGCGGCCCTGGGTCTGAAAGCGGAATCGACCGAACTCGGATCGCTCTCGTTAATGGTGATCTCGATGATGTCATTAGGATTCCCGGTTGTGTTCTCGGTACGACTCTGGTTGACTCTCGTAAAAGGGGATCCGCTGCTCTCAGGGCTTTGTTGAATTACGTCGACGGGCAAGGCTGGATCGTGTCGGATACTGACCTCGTCTGGGAGGATCCTGGCTTGGTGGGGGCGCGTCAGAGCCATGGAGCCGATGAGATCGCGCAAAGGAGCCGTCTCGTGTTCTGCGTCCCGGCCTGGCGCAGGATCAAGGAGCATCTCTGCAACGGCGGCATATTCCTCATAGGCTTGGGGGTTCTGCTCCTCGCGATGGGTGGTCAGCAGTTGCTCTTCGAGTCCTCGCCGCTGAGTGCATCCGACCGTTTCTACGCAGTTCTATTCCTCATTCTCGGTCCCGTGTCCATGGCCCCTCCCTTGTACAGGATCTATGGGTGCTTTCAACGGGTGATCGTTGACGACAAGGAGATCCGTGCTGGTGGGAAGTCCTGCTCGTGGCCGGAGTCCCGCTCCGGCCTGTTCGTCGTCGGGGACAGGATCTTCCTGGCGTGCGCCGGTGGACGGGGCATCGCCCTGGATGGAGCCGGCGTCACGTGGGGCAGTTTCCAACGACGACAGGAGAGGCTGGTGGCCCGGTGCGAGGCCATCTGGCTCTGGGGTGTCGCGCACGGCGCCACCCGTGAGAGCGGTCGGTACGTTCCCGTGCGGGATGAGAGCATGCAGCGAGAACGCGAGATTCTTGAGAAAGGCATGGGCTTGGCGGTTCCGCGTCGAGGCTAGCGTGCGACTGGTGTATCGATCCTCACGCGGTGGAGCCGCCGAGATAAGAGATCTCCAGCTCTTCCGCCGCCCGGAACAGTCTTTTGTCTCGGGTCCACAGCAGTGCGCCGGGAACCAGCGCTACGGAGCCAAGCAGGTGCACGTCAACCGGGCTGAGGCCTCGTCCCCACAGCGCATGGGTTCTGACCAGGACAAGAAACTCCTCATGTGAGAGAACCGGGAATCGATGGAGGTATGACAGGTATCTCAGGGTGTCGTCCCTGGTCGCCAGAGATCCCGTCGCCAGTTCTTCGATGACGAGTGGATGGAAACCTATCTCGTCGTGGTGCAGCAGGTCCCGAAGTTTCGGGTTCGTGTGGTGGAGGTGGTCGATCCACACCGAGGTGTCGACGAGGATCACCGTGGATCGTTCCGCCGTCGTGGCGAGACACTCGCCTCCGCGTCGGAACCGCCGAGAGCCGCAAGGCGGCGCGCGCTCTCCACCCTGACCAGGGTCTCCAGCCCTTCTCGCAGCAGCTCGGTGCGCTCGGTGATGCCTGTGAGCTCCTGGGCGCTGGCGATGAGGTCGTCATTGAGTGTCACGGTGGTCCGCATGGTGACTCCTACATCATGAACGTCATCATATGGTGCAGACTGTAGTGCGTATTCGACGTGGTCACCAGTTCGCGCTCCGCGGGACCGGAGGTGTGCACGGCGCCCGCGGTCGGCGGCAGCATGCGGGTCGGCCCTCCTTCGTCGTGGAGGAGGGGCGACCATGGGAGGTGCCATTCCGGCAGGTGGTGGTTCGGGTGGCGGATTTCCGCTCGCCGGCCTTCCGCTTGCGGTAGGCCGGCGTCCGATCGCCCAGCGTGGACGTGATCAGACCCGCCGCGGTCCAGCGGACCATGACGATAACCGCCTGGCTTATGGGGGGGCTACCCTGGCGGAGTCGCACCTCGCTGAGGGGTCCGCGGGCTGTGACTCCGGCCGGGCTGTGCTCTTGGTCGGACGGCGACATCGTGGCCGACTGCCGCTCCTACGGGGATCCCCTCTTCGTTGAGATCGGTCCGGTTCCGCATGGAGATCGGTTTGGTTACGCGGGAAAACCGTACGCGACCGGGTGTCCCACGACGCCGCTCCCGATTGAGGGTATCGTGATTTCTGAAGGCGCGATAATTAGGTTTCCTGGCTTTTCGTCGGACACGCGGAGCCCCTTGAGGTGTTGGTGAAATCGGTGGAGGAAATCGGGGAAGTCCGGAAAGCCGATGAAGAGGGCGTGGGTGGAGCGTGCGAAGGTCTGGGTACCGTCCGGGGATGAGCCTCGCTGCGCGGGGAAGGATGCGGCCAACGTGCGCCGTTACATCGATGATGAACTCGGTATCATTTGTCTGGCGAGAGGTCGGAAGGGAAGACGGCGATGTCGCAATCAACCTCGGCCCCGCAGGATCGCAGCACGGTCGACTCGTGGCACACGAGCTCCGCATTCGAATAATTTCGGAGGGGACGCAGGGGCGGATTCTCCCGCCCGAGTCACTCATCAGTGAATCTCTGGGCCGATGAGATGCGTGAGCGATCCAACGAAAGATGGAACCGGACCGATCTCGAGCCGGAACCGGACCGATCTCGGCGAAGCGGCCGGGGCGCGTGCGGTCCACCGCTGTGTCACGATCCGAGTGGACGCGACCACGGGCGACGGTGCCGCTAACCTGGGGACGTGAAGATCCTGCTTCTCGGTTCCGGCGCGCGAGAGCACGCTCTGGCCCGGTGCCTCGCCTCAGACCCAGCCACCAGCGAGCTCGTCGTCGCCCCGGGCAACCCCGGTACCGCCGAGATCGCCACCAACCTCGCCATCGATCCGACCAGTCCCACGGAAGTCGTCGAGCTCGCCACCCAGATGGGTGCCGAGCTCGTCGTCGTCGGTCCGGAGGCGCCACTCGTGGCGGGCGTGGCCGACGCCGTGCGCGAGGCCGGTATCCCCGTCTTCGGCCCCGGCGCGGAGGCCGCCCGTCTCGAGGGGTCCAAGGCCTTTGCCAAGGAGGTCATGGCCGCCGCCGACGTGCCCACCGCCGAGGCCGTCGTGTGCACCACCGAGGCCGAGCTGGACGCGGCCCTGGACCGTTTCGGCCCTCCGTACGTGGTCAAGGAGGACGGTCTGGCGGCCGGCAAGGGCGTCGTCGTCACCTCCGATCGCGCCGCCGCCATGGATCATGGCCGGGTCCGCCTCGCCGAGGGGCACGGCTCCGTCCTCGTCGAGGACTACCTCGACGGTCCGGAGGTCTCCGTCTTCTGCGTATGCGACGGCGCCACCGTCCGTCCGCTCGCCCCCGCGCAGGACTTCAAGCGCCTGGGCGACGGCGATGTCGGCCCCAACACCGGCGGCATGGGCGCCTACTCGCCGCTGACCTGGGCTCCCGAGGAGTTGACCGAGCAGGTCGTGCGCGAGATCGCCCAGCCCATCGTCGATGAGATGGCCCGGCGCGGCACCGCCTTCATCGGCCTGCTCTACTGCGGGCTGGCGCTGACCGCTGAAGGCCCGCACGTCGTCGAGTTCAACGTGCGCTTCGGCGATCCCGAGGCCCAGGTCGTCCTGGCGCGTCTGACCTCCTCCCTGCCCGAACTGCTGCACCACGCCGCGACCGGCCTCCTCGCCGAGGCGTCCGCGCCGACCTGGTCGGAGCAGGCCGCCGTCGACCTGGTCCTGGCGGCTCCCGGCTACCCCGGTGCTGTATCGGTGCCGTCCGGCTCCGCCGGGTCCACTGGTTCTGCCGGGACCGCCGAAGCCGCTGAAACCGCTGGCTCTGCTGACCTCGCTGCCGGCCTCATCGCCGGAGTCGAGGAGGCCGAGGCTCTTCCCGGTATTCACATCTTGCATGCCGGTACCAGCCTCGACGACGACGGTCGGTTGGTCGCTGCCGGAGGGCGCGTCCTGTCCGTGGTCGCGCTCGGGTCCTCGGTCCAGACCGCCCGGGAGCGCGCCTACGAGGCCATCTCCCGCATCCACCTCGACGGCGGCCAGTACCGCACGGACATTGCCGCTGGTCGGTGACAGCGTTGGGCGTTATCGGGATCCGCCGCGGATGATGAGCCAGCCGCGTCCCAGGGGGCGCTCGAGGAGGAGGGTGGTGTCATCGAAGCCCGTGTTCCAGGGGTTGGTGATGGTCGACAGGTCGACGTCCTCCAGGCTCATATTGTCGGGTCTTGATTGTGGGAATATCTCGATATTCTTCCCGAGATAGCCGGTGTAGGTGGTGACGTAGTCGCGGATGGCCTGGTCGGTGGCGGTGAAGGCGATGATGTAGCCCCAGCCGCCTGGCATATCTTTGGCGAAGTTGGTGGCGGGGTCCACTGAGAGCGCTTGGGCGTTGTCGGGCAGTTGGTGGCCCTTGCCGATGGACAGGATGTCGTCCAGGTGGCCCATGTCCGCGGGGTAGGGGGCGCCTTCCTGGGTGACCGCCCCGTCCGGGCCGAGCGTCAGCTGAGGGTGGGCGTCGGCGTAGTTCAGGCAGGCGAGCGCCTTCCGCCTGACAGCCACGACCCCGTCTCCGGCTTCGCGGGTGGCCGTCATGAGGAGAGCCACCGCATCGATGTGCTCCCCATGGGAGGTGATGCACGTGCGCAGCGCCGCACGCGCCGCGTCCACGGCCTCGCCCCGGGATGCGATCCGCGCGAGCGTCAGCTGGGCGTCCTCGCACAGGTGCGTCAGCGTGCCGTGCATTGTCCTCAGACTCTCCGCGGACTCCTTCAGCCGCGTGCCGCTGCTCGTCCTCCCGTACCGGCCGGCCAGGGCGGCCGTCAGGTCGTTCAGGGCCGCGGCGGCCCCGCTCGCCGCCCCCGAGCTCGCGGAGGCGGGCATCGCCGACTCGGCGCCGTTCATGGCTCCGATGGCGTCGAGGCTGTGGAAACCGTTGCGAATCGAGTCGATCGAGGCGGCCGCCACCTCCAGGTCGCCGTTAATGATGTGGATATTCGCGGTCATTGCCGCACGCCTTCCGAAGGGTGCAGGGACAGTGAGAGGACGGTGAGGAGACATCCTGAGCAGCGCGAAACGCCGAAAACACTCAGGGTATTCAGAGGGCATTCAGAACATGGCAAACGCGACTTATGGTAGTGCTATTGCCGGTTCGCGTCAACCCTGGACCTCGGTCGTACGCCGTGGTCTCGCAGGTCATGCAGGTCATGCAAAGGAGACGTCGCCGTGGTGGCAGGATGAGCCCATGAGCCTCTCCCTGCCCCCGGCCCCCGACGTCCCCGGCTGGACGCACGTGTCCAGCGGCAAGGTCCGCGACGTCTACGCCCCCGCCACCGACTCCCCGTGGGCCGGTCGGGACGTGCTGCTCGTCGTCGCCTCGGACCGCATCAGCGCCTACGACCACGTCCTGCCCACACCCGTGCCGGACAAGGGGAGGGTCCTCACCGCCCTGTCCGCCTGGTGGTTCGAGCAGCTGGACGACATCGTTGCCAACCATCTCGTCAGCCTCGACGTGCCCGACGCCGTCTCCGGCCGCGCCATGATCTGCCGCCGCCTGAGGATGCACCCCGTCGAGTGCGTGGTTCGCGGCTACCTCACCGGCTCGGGCCTGGCCGAGTACCGCGAGAACCGGCGCGTGTGCGGTGTTGCGCTGCCGGAGGGACTCACCGAGGCCTCCCGACTGCCCGAGCCCGTCTTCACCCCCGCCGCCAAGGCCGAGCTCGGCGATCACGATGAGAACATCCCCTTCTCCCGTGTGGTCGCGATGATCGGCGAGGAGCCGGCCGCCGCGCTGCGCGAGACCTCCCTCGCCCTGTACGCGCGCGCCGCGGCCATCGCCCGTGATCGCGGCATCATCCTCGCCGACACCAAGTTCGAGTTCGGCGTCGGCCCGAGCGGCGGGCTCGTCCTCGGCGACGAGGTCCTCACCCCGGACTCCTCCCGATTCTGGCCCGCCGACCAGTGGGTTCCCGGCCGGGTCACCCCCTCCTTCGACAAGCAGTACGTGCGCGACTGGCTCGCCTCGCCGGCGTCGGGATGGGACCGCTCCTCGAGGCAGGCGCCCCCCGCCCTGCCCGCCGATGTCGTCGAGCGCACCCGGGCCCGCTACCTCGAGGCCTACGAGCGCCTCACCGGCTCCCCGCTGCCGGCTCCGGGGGCGCGGGCGGAGTCGACGGCGCGGGCAGCATCAACAGGACCGGTGGAGTCGGCGCCACCGGCAGCGCCGACGGCGCGGGCACCGGTAGAGCCGGTGGGGCGGACGGCGCCGACGGGTCCGATGGCCTCGGCGGGGCCAGCAGCACCGGCAGTACCGGTGGAGCCGGTAGCACCGGCAAGCCCGACAGCGCCGACGGCGGGGCCGCGATGACCGCCTCCGGCCCCGCGGACCCGGCGGGCCCGACCGCCTCCCAGCGGTCGACGACCCGAATCTTCCGCCCCGGGCCGGGCTTTGCCGTCGCCGTCGCCATCACCGCCCTCGTGGTCGTGCTGATGCTCGCGGCGGCCGTCGCGGCGGCGCTCGGCGCCCGCGGGACCTCCGGCGTCCTGGGCGGCATCGCGCTGGTGGCGGTCGGCGCTGGCCTGCTCGCCCTGCTGCGCGTACCGGCGCGCTCGCTCGTCGTCAATGCGCCGCGTCTGCGGCTGGAGCGCAACCGTGCGCGCTTCGCCCGACGTCGTAGTCGTGACGCCCGCGATGCCCGTGACACCCGCGATCCCTCCGGGACCGGGCGGCGCACCGGACACGACTCGCCCGGCACCGGAGGCGCCGCGACGCCCGGGCGTGACCTGGCGCTCGCCCTGACCGTCCCCGGCACCGACATCGCGATCCCGGAATCGACCGGTCGGCGCGAGCTGACCACTCTCGACGTCGTTTCCGGCCCCTTCTCGACCGCCCTGGCGACCTCCACGATCGGGCGGGTCGCCGATGAGCGCCTCGCCGGGACGACGGCGGGCGAGGGACTCGCCCGTGTGGCGCAGCTGCTGGCCGGCTCCCTCGGGTTCCTCCTGATGGCGCTGGGACTGGCCTCGATCCTGCGGCAGGTGCTCTCGTGACCCCGCCGGGCGGGGACCGGCGTCCGGCGACGGAGCGCGGTCCCGTCGACTGGGGCGTGGGTCGCGGCGCCGCGCCGAGCGAGCCGACGCCCGGGCAGCGGGCGCGCAGTCCCTGGCCGGTGGCCGTGCGGCGCCAGCGCCTGGCGGGGATCGCCTTCGCCCTGGTGGGGCTGGCTCTGGCGACCTGGTCGGCGATGAACCTGGCGACCAACGCCGAGGCCGGGCGCCTGTGGATCCCGCCGTGGCTCGTCGTCGTCCTGGCGGGGGCGGGACTCGTCTCCGCCGCCGGGTACCTGGCGTGGGCCGGGGGCACTGCTGTGCGCCGGGAGGGCGAGCGCTGGACGCCGACCGTGCTGGATGCGGCCGCGGGCCTGACCGTGGGAACGGTCGACGTCGTCGACGCCCAGCGTCTCCTGGTCGGCCGCCAGGGCGCCTCCCCGCCCCGGTCGTCGCCCGGTGCCGTCGGTACCGCCGGCGCCACCGGGAGCGCCACCGGCGGCAGTGCGCCGGGAGAGGGGTGCGCGGGGCCGTCTCGCGCGGCGCTGGACTCCGGGCCCGCACCGCTCATGGGCGGCTCCACCCTCGATCAGTCCGCCCACGCCCCCGCGGGCGTGGCCGGCGCCGTCGGCGGCTTCATGCTGGCGGCGGCCGTGGTGTGCGCAATCCTCGCCCTCGTGCTGGGCGCGGCGTGGTTGCTGGGAACAGTGTCCCTGGCGATCGGCGGTGCGCTCGCCATCCGCCTGGCCGGCGACTGGCTGGGCCACGTCTGACGGGCCTGACGGGTTTGCCGGGCCGCGCTGGCGGGCGAGCCCGATGCCGGCGAGCCGCCGGTCGATCCCGATGGGAGGATCGGCGCGGTCCTCTCGCCGTAGCGCCGGGCGCCCGGGTACTCTGCGTCCTGGACGCTTCCCGCACCGCACTCAGGAGGACCGATGGGACGCATCGTCGTCGAGGTCATGCCCAAACCCGAGATCCTCGACCCGCAGGGCAAGGCGGTCGTCGGAAGCCTCCCGCGCCTCGGGTTCGACCAGTTCACCGCGGTGCGCCAGGGCCGCCGCTTCGAGCTGACGGTGGACGGCCCGGTCACCGACGCCCACCTGGCCGCCGCCGCGGAGGCCGCCTCGACGCTGCTGTCCAACCCGATCATCGAGGACGTCGTCTCCGTGCGCGCCGACGAGGAGACCCGATGACTCGCATCGGCGTCATCACCTTCCCGGGGACCCTCGACGACGTCGACGCCGCCCGCGCCGTGCGCCTGGCCGGTGCCGACTCCGTGGCCCTGTGGCACAAGGACGCCGACCTCAAGGCCGTCGACGCCGTCGTCGTCCCCGGCGGCTTCTCCTACGGCGACTACCTGCGCTGCGGCGCCATCGCCCGCTTCGCCCCCGTCATGGACGAGGTGGTCGGCGCCGCGGGCAGCGGCATGCCCGTCCTGGGCATCTGCAACGGCTTCCAGGTCCTCACCGAGGCGCACCTGCTGCCCGGCGCGCTCATCCGCAACGACCACCAGAGGTTCATCTGCCGCGAGCAGCGCCTGCGCATCGAGTCGACCTCGACTGCGTGGACGCGACTGTTCGAGGACGGCGAGGAGATCACCGTCCCGCTCAAGAACGGGGAGGGGAGCTTCATCGCCCCGCCCGACGAGCTCGACCGCCTCGAGGGGGAGGGACGCGTCGTCTTCCGGTACGTCGGCGGGAACCCGAACGGGTCGGCTCGCGACATCGCCGGTGTGCGCAACGAGCGGGGCACCGTCGTCGGCCTCATGCCCCACCCCGAGCACGCCGTCGAGCCCGGCTTCGGCCCCGACTCCGCGGCGGGCCCGCGCACCGGCGTGGACGGTCTGCGGCTCTTCCGATCCGCCATCGACTCGCTGGTGGGGGCCTGAGGCTCCGGGTCGGACGGCCCCGCGTCAATTCGCGGAATGTCGTGTCGTGAAGGGGCCCGACGCTCCGGGCGGACGGCCCCGCTGCTTCTCCGGCCCGGACAGCACCGACGAGCCCACCTTCTCGCTCCGTCTCATCAGGCCTGTGGAAGACTCCCCGGCCATGTGGACAGTTGTGGATAACTGTGGACGATGGCGGTGAGGAGTCTCCGCCATCGGCGAACGCAGCGAGGGACGACCGAGCCGCTCGCACGCATCGAAGATCACGGTTGGATAACGATCATGGCGCGCCGTGGTGCGGATCTCGTGTCCCCGCCGGTCGGTCGGTCACAGGATTGGCCCCTGCTGCCAACGATTTGACGCAATGGACTCGTTGGTTTAATGAAGGTTGCGAGTGCGGCGTCCCTCGGTTCGGGACCTGCTCGGCTCGGCAGGTTTGTCCTCTCATCGAGCCACCAAGGTGTCGATCGCATCACGGCGTCGCTCCGCCGTGCGCGCGCACAAGCCTGTGGATTCACCCTGTGGATAACGCGGTCGGCGCGGGGCGAGCGGATGTCGCCGGGCGGGTGGGATCCGCTCCGGCCCCTCAGCGGAGCCGCAGCAGCCCCTCGGTCCGCGCGGGGCTCCGGGAGCGGCGCATCGTCGGTCCGCCGCGGGCCGTCAAGCCCCTCAGTCCGCGCGGAGCTCCAGGGCGCGGTCGATGGCACCGACGATCTCGCTCAAGTGCCGGTCGGGGAGGAACTCGCGTCGCACGGACTCGTGAGCCGCCAGCCCCATCTCGCGAGCTCTGGCCGGGAAGCGCAGCAGGTCGGCGGTGGCCTCCGCCCACGCGCCCGCCTCGACCGAATCGACCAGCACGCCGTCGACTCCGTCGACGATCTGGTCCTGGATGCCCCCGACCGCGGAGGCGACCACGGCCGCCTTCTTCCACATGGCCTCCGCCACGGGCAGTCCGAAGGCCTCCACGAGCGAGCGCTGGGTGACGACGTCGGCGACGCGCTGGACGGCGTTGACCACCGTCGCATTGACCTCCCGGTCGTGCATCGGCACCGCGGCGATGTGGACCCGGCCCGCCACCGACTCCGGCAGGAGGTCCCAGCGGTCGAGGACCTCGCCGAGCACCTCGGCGGAGGCCTCGTCGCGGTTCGGGTCCGGGTCCGGGCCGACGATCAGCAGGTGGGCGTCCTCGGGGAGGGCGGCGAGATTCGAGGCGAAGGCCCCGATGAGCTCCCGGGCGCCCTTGAGGCGGTCCCAGCGGCCCACCTGCACGATCGTGCGCACCCCCGTCGGCACCGGCAGGCCCGCGCCCGCCAGGGAGGGCATCCGTCGAATGGCGTCGGGGCGGCCGTCCTCGTGGACGAAGGGGACCGCGTCGAAGGGCGGCTCGCCGTCGAAGATGCCCGCCAGGCGCGCCACGGACCAGGCCTCGTCGAGGTCGAGAACCCGGTTCTTGGGGGAATCGGGGTTGATCGAGGGCTTGACGACGGCGCAGCGCTCCGGCTCGATGAAGGGCGGGCGGTACTCCTCCCTGGAGACGACGACGAGGTCGACGTCCTCCAGGTACCGGTCGAGGAAGGCCCAGGCGCGCTCGGCCTCCTCCCCGGCCCGGCCCCCGCCCAGGTGGCAGCGCCAGATGACGGCGGCGCCGGCCCGCCTGAAGGCGCGCGCCAGGCCGGCGGTGGGCGGGTCGTGGAGGATGACGACGTCGCCCTCGCGGACGTCGTCGACGATGTTCTCGGCGTTCGAGGCCAGCACGTGCTCGTAGAGGTCGCGCTGCTTCTCGCCGAGCTTGCCGCCGTCGCCCCGGTCGCCGTGGATGCCGGCGTGGAGCCGTGCCGCCACGCGCACGAAGTCGGCGGGCGCGTCCAGCGCGAGCCACCGCGCCGTCACACCCAGCCCGAGCGCGTAGCCCACCAGGGGGGCGACCGTCTCCGCGGGCCCCGCCCCTGCGGCGGCCGACGGCGTCACCGTCCACACGGTGCGCCCCTCGAGCAGGGTACGGGCGGCCTTGATGCCGCTCTTCAGCCGATGTCCGGCGACCTCGTCCAGATGGCTCTCGAGCTCCGGGATGGGCAGGGGGGCTACGTCAATGCTTCTCATGGACCGATCCTGCCCTACATGCGTGTGATGCGAGGCACTTTCGAGAGCGTGTGTCGCGTGGTCTGAGGACGCGGCCGCCGACGGCCGGTGGCACTGGTTTGCGTTGCGTCCGCGGACGAGTCATGATGCAGTGTCATCCCAGGGCCGATTCCGACGGCCCGCAATCAGCTGGAGGACCTGAATGAGTACCCCGCCCCCTTACGGTCAGCCTGGATACCCCGGTGCCGGCTACGGTCAGCCCGCCTACGGCACCGGCGTCGCTCCCAAGTCCAAGACGACCGCCGCACTGCTGGCCTTCTTCCTGGGAGGCCTCGGCGTTCACAACTTCTACCGTGGTCAGAAGGGCCGCGGCTTCGGCCACCTCGCCCTGTTCCTCATCTTCGTCATCGGCTACGTCTTCCTCATCGCCGCAGCGGTGAACACTGCGAGCACCGGGCAGATGACCGATAGCGCGGCCGCAAGCCTGAGCCTCGGCGGCATTGTCGTCTGGCTGACCGCCACGGCCGACTGGATCTGGGCGTTCGTCGAGTTCATCATGATCCTCGTCTCCAAGGACGGCACGCTCCAGTGAGGCGCCGTCGGCTCGCGCGGGTCGGGTGACGCGCGCGGGTCGGTTGCCGAACTCGCCCGACCCCGATGACGGTGGCGCCCCTCCCCGCGGGGAGGGGCGCCACCGTGCGTTCGCCGCGCCGCGCGCGTCCGTGTCGCCGGCACGGGTATCCTCATGCGGGGTCCCACTCCGTCCCCGCCCAGGAGCATCCCAGGAGCATTCATGGCCGCCGAATCCGCTGAGTCCGCCGAATCCGCTGAAATCGCTGCGGAATCCACTGCGCCCACGAGTTCTGCGCCGCCCGCGCCCTCCGCCGACCGGGGCCGGCCCGCCGAGCACCCCGACACCGTCCAGGACGCCGCCGCCACGCCCGAGCGGGCCATGCCCCACCGCGAGCTCGGCCTCAAGGACGAGGAGTACGAGTCCATCCGCACCCTCCTGGGCCGCCGCCCCACCAGCGCCGAGCTCGCCATGTACTCGGTCATGTGGTCCGAGCACTGCTCCTACAAGTCC